>Ga0228674_1000699_pt1 | contig 22040 bp, 8 predicted proteins | sample 1D_rmetaG_FD_189054 | JGI IMG/M metagenome (GOLD analysis project Ga0228674, IMG submission 189054) | Seawater microbial communities from Monterey Bay, California, United States - 1D_r | ecosystem: Environmental > Aquatic > Marine > Coastal | place: USA: California | collected 2016-09-26
CTATAATTTTATTGTTACCATCCTTCTGCGATATCATCACCATCTTCCAGATTTGATTCGCATTTTGATTTTGCCGTGGCGCAATTGTCACAGTTGGTCACAAAACTTCCACATTGGTAGGCGGCATTCACACTCAAAGGCTCTGCATCATATATAATAGAATTATATACATAAACGCTGAAATCGCCGTCGCCGTCCGTATTTGTCCATTCCCATTCAACATAAAATATTTTACCAGCCCCGAGGCATCTGCGTTCAGAATCGTGGTTATACTTTATTTTTTGATTCCATATCCACGACCCACCGACTTTTTTTAGTTTGATATCTATATAATCATCCGCTGCCGATGAGTAAATGGCGCCCGGCATGTCTGGTTTCGTCACAATCCATCCTCCCGCTTTGACGTAATCGTCAGTATCCCAACAGCACCCTTGCCATGGCGCTTTGTATTTCAATCCCTGACTGTTGTCTCTTTGTATCGAACCCTTTGTGTCTTCGCCGGACTTTGCTTTTGCGTACCAATGTCGCTTCCAACCGTTTGGCCCGCATGAGGGGCAACTTCTTTTTATGATTTTGGCTTTGGCCGAAGGACACTCAACGCACTCACCAGCGTCGGTTCCCGACCAATACTTTCCACTTTCACATGTAGTACATTTTGTACCGTCTGACGTGTCTCGGAGCGGTTTATCGATAGGGCATTTTTCACATGCGTTATCGACGACCTTTTCTGTTGGCAAGCACGTCATGCACGACGTGCACGCTGGAGATGTCGCCGCGGCACCGCACCCCGTAGGCTGTGGGTATTTACCATCCACCGCCTTACAATCGGTACAACTTGTGTGGGCACCGTCGATAATGGACGGCGAAAGACACTCCACACAAGCAGATTGGTCGGCCGGCGACGCATACGTCGATTTGTCACAAAAGTAACAAGCCTCTGTATATACCCCGGCAGGCATCACGTGACCCGGCCCGCATTTGTCCAGCGGCTTGTCGTACCGACATATGTTTGAGTCAGGACATGCTTTACACGTCTGTTGACCAGAGTTTTCTTGATATTCGGCCGCATCAGACGCGCGTAAGGCCGCCGTTGTTTCCGACCAGACACATGATTTGTACTCGTAGTCATAGGCAAGCTGCGCCGTTGCGGACTCTGCCTGCGCCGCTGCCACCAACACCGCCGCCGCATCCTTCTCCTCCTGCGTCACCGCATCCCGCACCGCAATGTCCGCCTGAATCGCTCTGTACATTATCTGAGAAAACTGTTGTGACCCTGTAAAATCGTCGCCGTGTACAACCATCGAACTGCTGGACTCACATTTGAGTACTTCCCATTGATAATCACCCGACCAATACTCGTGTATGTCGATTTCCAAAGGGGTTCCTGCAAAAGGAAGGTTGATAGTGACATTTTTCGCGCATATATTGCACTCGGGTTGTTTCGACTTGTCTTGTGCATAACCTTTCGGACAGTCAATGCACGTTGTTTGTGTTTCTTGAGACTGATATCGGCCTGGGTCACATTCAACGCATTGCAATTGTGCGTTCGAAGGTTGGTTCCAGCCGGTCGGACAATCTTTGCACCGGCCTTTGCCGCGCTCGTTCTGAGAGTAACCTTGTGGACATTGGTCGCACGGTTGGTTGTTTACATTCGTCCAATTTTGACACCGCTGTACATTCTGTACCGTTTTCCACTCTATACATGTGGAATCGTTCTGCGTGGATGCTTCAAAGTAGCCCCGTTCGCACAACATACAAGTGGATTGACCCTCAAATTGTTGATATCTACCTTGTTTACAGTGCTTGCACTCTGTACTTTGAAAATCATTTTGGTGCCATCCCGTTGGACACAGGTAGCATTCTGAAAGACCTCCGTTTGGTTGAAATTGACCCGGACGACACTCTTTACATCCTGCTTGACCTTCGTTTTCCTGAAAATACCCAGCTGGACAATTGATGCAGACATCTTTCATGGATTGTATCATGTCCGACGTATATGTACCTGCTTCGCAATCCGCACAGGCAGAACCTGTGTATTTTTTCCCGGGTTTACAGAGACCACACAGGGGAAATTCGTCTTGGGCCCAATCGTCTATGATGACGGATTCGTACCACACGATGTTCACCGAATCTTTCTGTATACAATGTACGTCTTTAATGGTCGTCAGATATTTTTGAATAACTTTGTAACAATCCTTACTTTGGTCGTCTTTATCGGTCTCGCCGGCAATCGGATAGGCGTCCGGAGCGTCGTCCATGAATACAAAATCTCCGGTCGAAGATGCTCCCATACCTGTCCATGATTTTTTGTAGCAGCATCTACCTTTTCCGCCATCTTCAGTGTCAGAATGATAGACAAAGACACCGTTGCATGTAGGGTCGTCTTTGCATGTTTGTCTGCAAAGGTTCAGATCATAGGAACCATGGTCTATACATCCAGAGTCTGAGCCAACATCTCCCGAGGGGTGTGAATTTATTTGAATTCCGCCGGCTTCATTGCACAAACAATAATTGCGGTCTTCCGTTTCTTTCGCGTATCCGACGCGCACGGGTCGAACGCCCTCGGATATATTGTAATTCTCGCCGGGTTTTGTGAAGACAGTCGAACACGCTAGAATACAGTCCGTAATAGAAAGTTGAACGGAATCACCGGGCAAGAGTGGGTCTTTGATGAAGCCAAAGACATGTTGTGCGGGCCATGTTTTTTCCAATGTTTGTAAGTAATATCTTGATGGGATATCCTTTTTGTAGTCAATGTCGACGGATACGTCTGTGTGGTTTTTTGTAAGCATGGGACAATCCACATTGGCTTCGTTTTGCGCCAATGTTTTGTACGAAGGGTTCTTATTAAGATAGTCGATTGGTTCGTCGGACGCGTCACAGTGATACATTCTGGCCTCAGAATTGGTGACCAATTTCTGCAAACCGATTTTCATGTTCTTTTTAATCAGGTTGGCGGTGCATGTCGTACACATTGACGACGCGGGCCCCGTCATTGCATCACCCGGACACTGATAACAATATGTTGATACAAATTCTTCCATCAACGATTGGTCACGAATAACTTTTTGACAAATGTATTTGACTCCTTCGGTGGGATAATTGTTTATCTTTGAAAGGTCATTATTGAATTCGGCGGCCAAACTTTGGTCAAACCGCAGACATCCGTACCAAAGACCTTGTCGAGCCTCTAAGACACCATTGCCTGATTTAAGATTTAATTCAGCGCAATCTTCAGCAGTTTCGGGCGCCACATATTTTTCAACTATATTCGAAGGTATACATGAACATGGAATATTTGATTCGTAGACTTGTTTGTCACCTTCGATATTAATATAAGGCTCTACCATGATGTCTTCGTCTTTCATTAGAATATTTTGCATATTCCATATATCTTCAATAATATATGTACCGGGTTGTGATGAATATCCAAACGGACAGGAAACTACGGGCAAGTATTGATTGTCTACCGATGATTCAAACATTTTGTCATTTGCAGTGGGCACGTGTATAACGGACGGTGGCACTAATGCACAATCGTCCGCCTCTGTGCCTCCTTCGTTGTGAATGTAATACCAGTAGGGTTTGGGAATATTCGGCGTATTATATATTTCGATGGACGACGGGTCAAATTCGCCCGACACCTTTTTGACGCGTCCAGGCGGGCATTGTGTGCACTCATAGGAACCCTCGGGCGCGTAAGAATCTCTGGGACAGCGTAAGCACACTTTATCTACGTAATCGTTCGATGATTTTGTCGCCAAATTTGTTTGACATGGCCTGGGCGCCTCTGTCCGATTAAATATAACGTCCGAAGTTTCGCGACTACAATGTGTATCTCTTTGGGAGCGCGTTTTACCCTCCAAAGGTTGATAATAGCCGATGGGACATGCTTCTTTAAACCCTGTTCCATCGCTATTTTGTGTGCAAAAATAACCTTTTGGGCACAAGCCGCCTAAGAACGGGTCGTCACCTTGTTCGTAATCCTGTGTCAAATAGAGACCGAATTTTTGACGACGTCCGACTTTATCAGGGTCATGGTCGTAATTTTTTGTATACGTAAAGCAAGTGTCGAATCTATCGAACGTGGCTGCTGCTAACCGTTCGTCACCTCTACCCTTTTCGACCGTATATATATTGAAGGCGCGATACGCTGTAGATTTGAGCGGTCTTAATTCGATGCAACTTTGAAAGGCAATGCATCTTTTTGATAGGCGCGGGTGAACCTCGTAGGTCGAATCTGTATCGGGTTCCGGCAATTCGCCTGTCAATGTTGAATACACTGGGGTTGTTTCTACGGTATTTTTTACCCATCCTTCCAATGCTTGGCCCGCTGCCGAAAGCTTGGCATTCGACTCAGAACCCAATTCTGTTGGGTAAATATCATCCAGTGTGCCCCCCATATAAAATTCAGGTGCCCACCCTACAAAAAGAGCAGAATTATCTTGTGCATATTGCACGCACTCTTCTAGAGTTGTAATATCTTGGCCAGAGTCCGGATTCGTTGATACAAAACCGCTGACGGATTTACTTTTACACATACGTCCTCGATGTAATAGAGCGTAATTGTTGATGTCTCCCATAAAATCAACATCAATTTGTTTGTCCTGTTTGTAGAAATCACAGACCCCCTGACCTTGACATTTTTTCGAACCGGCCGACGCGGGAAAATTCCACCAATAATCTTCAGCGGCTTGTTCCGTTTCTATAAAATCGCCAACAGCGCGCACACCCTTACCAAAAAGCCCTGGGCACGCACGACATATTTCTTTCGTGGTTCCGTGATACACGTGTTTGTTATAAGGGCCCACCAATGAAAATGTTGCTTCGTCCCCCTCTTCTACAATTTTCGTACCGACACCGACAGGAATAATACCGGTGTCGGGCTCTATATATTGAACCGTAATGCCCTTTTCCAGCGCTAAATCAATGTCTCTATAATATCCCAAATCAATGTTGTTATCTACAGATGTAACATACGGCACCGTCGTAAAACGAGAATACGGAATCGTTTCGCGTTTTCCATAATATACATAGGGTTGAAACCCATTTGGACAACACATATGCGCTGCGTCATACACATTGGACGAACAAAGACACGTCGTGGTTGGGTAAATAGCACTGCTCTGTTCTTTGAACGTGTTTTCAATAGTATACGAATATCGATACGGATGGGGCGAATGCACGCATTTTCCACCGTTTAGACATACGGCACATTCGTACTGGCAATTTTCGCCATGGAAACCGTTTTTAGTCTGTGCTGTTGTAGGAAACGGTATATATTCGCTCTCCTTGCCCCAATAACCAATTTCTGTCAAGGCAGAATCTAAATATTTGCTATTGCATACGGCGCACGTATTTTCAAAGGCTTTACTGGGCGAAAATCGCTTAAACCACATGTGGCCCCGTTCGGGGGTATATTTCGACATTTGAAGAACGAACGAGGTATATTGTCGATAGTTGATGAGATAATACAGCGGTATGTAGGTTGTCACGGGCACCTTTTCGACACCATAACCGGGGCATATTTTTCCGGCCGGACAATACTGTACATCAACAAAGACGTTTTCGGAAGAGCTGTCTAAAATATGGTGACCGCCGCAATAACACAGTCCATTGCCTTGACGGCCAAACCAGCATCGACCATTGCCGTTACAAATAGTAGAATCGTGTTGACCGTCATAACCCGGACATATGGATGTACAAAAACGCGTGGCAAATCCACGACGACATTCATTGCACATGGGCCCGGCCCAAAACCCGTTACGAGCATCCGCGTCACACGTGCAGCCTGGACAAACCATGACAAAATTGGCTCTCAATTCGCACAATGTTTTATAGGACGTTGCTTCCTTCGAATCTTCGATTGACCCAAAGGTATATGTGGTCAGACCTTTCGTCCCGAAACACTCTGACAAGTCGGACGCTCCCGGAGAACTCCATTTGTCGACGGGACACGCGTCACATACCACTGAGCCTGTCTTGTTTTGGTATGTACCCTCATAACAATCAATACACAAGCGGTCTTTTTCCATCTTGCCGACTGGACATTCTTCACATTTGCCATCAGACGTAGACCCCGTTTGCAGGGTAGACTTTCCGGCTGTACAATTTGTACACTGCACACCTCCTCCCCATCTCCCACGTGGACAATCTTCGCACGCACCAGCGCCCGCAAACAATTGAAATTGGCCCGAAGGACAATCCTTGCATTTTACGGTAGCTGTCGTGTCGCCAAATGTCCCCGGTGGACAACTTAAGCAGGCGCCTTGGCCGGTCTGAGGCTGATATGTCTTTAACGGACAAGCCGTGCATTCTAGGCCGCCGGACGAAGAATATCCCTCGGGACAGTTTTGACAAGTAGTGCCTTGTCGACCATATTGGCCCCATGGACAACCGCATTGTTGACCGGGTGGACACGCAAAACAATCAATGTTGCCCGTCGAATCTGTATTAAATCCCTGTGGACAATTTGTACACTCGATGGTCGCGCGCTCGTCTTTGTGAGTACCCAGTGGACAGGCTTCGCAAACGCGCCCATTTACGTATTTACCCAAATCACACTGTTGACAATTACCAAATGAATCGACGATTTGGTCGGCTGTGCATTGGACAGTACAATCACTGTCCACTACGCTGGACACATCCAAGGTACTTTTTCCGACCGGACAACGTTCACACATGGGATTGCGTGTACCACCAGAAAACCATCCGCGTGGACAATTGATGCATTCAAATTTAAATTCGTATTTACCAGCGGCACAATCTGTACATTGCGTGCCATCGGATGATTGACCTTCTGCGCAATAGTCACAGTCATCAAGATGGTCTGTTGTGTATTCTCCCTCGGATATGATACACGCGTGACACGTTCCCCCAGCTTTGGAAACACGTCCTGACGGGCATGTATTGCACTGATCGCCAACGCGAAACTTTCCCGCCACACAATCATCGCACTCGGTGGAGAGACAACATTTCCAACTCCCTGCGCCGTTGCGAATATTGGTTACGAGTCCACCTTCACACTCTTTGCATGTGTTTACGTCGGCGTATTGTCCAGACGCGCATATCCGACACTCGGTGGCCGCAGCGTCTGAAATATAACCACGAGGACAAAATTCACAACGTTTGTCTGTTAAAAACATACCCGCCGCACATTCCGTGCAGATTCCTTTCACGGTCTGCGCCCCAACGCAATCATCGCAAGCGTCCTGTCCCGTTTGCGACGTACCAGTGCCTAACTCACACGTGGTACATTCCAATGCCCCGCCCGTGGCGAAGCGGCCGGCGGTACATGGCTCACAAGCATTTTGTCCGGACAGGCCTACCGCTCGACCACCGGGACAATCTTTACAAATGGATTGGCCGGATACATCTTGGTATTTACCTTTTGAGCAGGGTAAACATACCTCGCTATTCGATGAAAATGTACCGACCGGGCAGGTTTCACACTTTCCTTGTATTACACCTTGTGTTTCCAAACATTGTTGGCACGCATCCCGACTATCTGTGGATTCCCAACCCGCGGGACAAGTTTCGCAGGGTTCAGGACTTGGGCTCTCTTTGTACTTTCCCGTTTCACATTCTGAACACGTGTCACTGGAGCCAATTGAGTAACGACCAGCTGTACAATAAGCACATGTGTCTCCGGAGGGCCAACTGCCTTCGGGACATGTGTCTACACATTCGGATTCGTACGAAATATACTCAGTACATTCAAAACATTCTGTAGCGGTTTTATTGGGTTGATATTTGCCATCTGGACACTGATTACAGTTTTCGGAAGCAGGGGCATTTTGAAATGTCCCCGCATTACAACGAAGACATTCCGTTAAATCAGTCCTATCTGCATGAAATCCCGATGGACAATTTAGACACGTGTCTCCGTCATTGTATTGGCCCATCTCACAGACCGCATGTATACCGACAAATAAGTAAAACAAGCGTATCATTATTTACATAGATATCAGTCTTAAATACGAAGAATAAATAAAAATATATGTGTTACTTTAGGTAAATTTATTTTAATCGGTCGGGCGCCAGTATGTATTTTCAGAATTGCACGGATTAAACAACGTCCGTCGCGCCTCACTATTGTATCTGCCCAATTTAATTTTAGATTGGTCTGTAATTTTATAGTACACCAGACACACAGGTACTTCATCGTCATCCGAAAAGGCAAACCCAAATGAATTGTTTCCCTTTGCTTCGTTATAACAATCCATCTTGGTCGTAGAACTTCCTCTGATCCAACAATTTGACCAAAGCCCGCTTCCTATTTTAATGGAAGGTGTGATGTCATCTTTGGCCAACGACAAATCAATGTCTTCGATAGGAATGTCGTATGTTTCTTCAAATTCGACCGTCGGATACTTTGACCTTTTCTCAGCAATGGTGTCGCACTTCGCGGTGGCAGTCTCCGCACCTTGATAAACCATGGACATTTTCTTTAAGAATACGTGCGCTTCCGACGACATTGCATATGCTTCGAAGCCCGCAATATTGTCCGTTTCAGAATAAAGCGTAAAATAATTTTCTTTGAAGGGAGCGTCCCATTGAACAATACCAGTGCACTCCAGTAATTGGTCACACGCATACTCAACTTCTTTTTTGTCAAAGAAAGGAACGTTGTCTTTGATAAGAATGTATCGTGTCAACGGTTCAATAACCGACATGTATTTGTTTTCATAATGTGGAGCCAGAAATGATATGTCGCCCAGCACGACCGGTTCATAACTGCGGAAAATTTTGAACACGGGGTTATTATCTTCAATGCGTATTTTTAACATTTTGACCCACTCTCCCTGCTCGAGCGTTGTCCATGTCGACCCAAATCCAATCTCGATTTTAAAGCGACGGGGTGTCCAATCTGTTTTCATGTAGAAATCGAGACCGTTTACTTTATAATGTTCTACACCGGACGAAGCCCCATGTACATATACCATCTTGATTTCAAACGAGGGTGTTATCAATGTTGTCTTCAACCCTTTGATTGAATTATCATTCGTATCTGAAGCTTCGAACGAACATTCCGCGGACTCACATTGAAATATCGCCTTTATGTCGGGCAAAAGTTCCAATTTTGTCCATTCGGGCTTCAACAGCGTCGCAACTAAATATTTACCGTTGTTCTTTTGTAGGCCCACGCACATGCCATACGGATACTCACGGAATTCCTCATCTCTGTAAATCGCAGCGTTGCTACGTATTGCATAATTGATACGTTCGCATTCCGCAATCGCCAATAATTTATCTAAAAAGTCGCCGTTTGATAGCTTGACGTTATTTTTAAACGCGACCGGTTGTTCAATATAATTCTCTCGAGAACAGTGTTCCCGACCGTAAAACGCTGTTAAGGCCATCGCGTAATTCTTTTTGTTTGTCGCCGTAATCGTATCCAAATAATTGTCGCCCGTGAACACAAACGAAGATGATTCCAACGCTTTTATTCCACATCCACCATGCGCCGAACATATGTTATCGTCTTCGTCGATGGGACATTTGAATTGACAAGCGTCGCCGGTATATCCTTGTGGACAAGAACAAGAACCATCATATTGGCAGACACCGCGCCCTGAACATACAGTGTTTATATCATATCCGTCGAATCCCGGACAGGTGATTTCACACCCCCTACCACGATAAGGCGAATTTGCCTGCTCGACGTTTAATAAGGCGTCTGTGGACGTGGCCAAGACCGACGGTGCTACTTCACACACACATTGGCACGCGATTGAACAACGACCATGGGCCGAGCACGGCAAATTTATATACGGCAACAGACCCGGACATTGTTTACCGGCGGACGTAGAACAATGAGATGAAGAATACGCCAAGAAATCTGCTGTCTGTTTCATCATGTTATGTGTATACATAGGCGACGTTGAAACGAACAAATTGAACAGTGCTTCTCGACCAGACACTCTGCTGGCAAACGGGCTCGTAAATGCATCTGTTGTTGTGGAAGACACTGCTTGCAACCATTTTTCAAGCGGTAAAACGAGTAAAAACGTTTGACATGGTTTTATATAAAACCACTCCACTCGACCTGTGGACAAGCCAACCTTCTGGAGACGCAATCTTAACGTAGAAGTATCCCATTCGAGATAAATTTCCATTTTGTGTTTGCCAATATAAAAGTTCTGTGTATAGCCCACCTTGCGTTCCAAGTAGTTGCCTTGAATGACCAATCTATTACCGTCGTCAAAGAAAATGTTCAAATATGTAGGAGTTGTATCAATGTCTGTTTGAAAATATGCCATCGACAACGAGTCAAATATAGCTTCGAACTCTGGTGTAAAAACGCGAGACGACATTTCAGCGATTTCGTACCTGCTTTCAGTGGGCCACACAGACGATTGTATCTGGTATTTGATAAACATCATGCTTGACATTGACCATCTAGCTTGATGCATATATATGCGCTCCACTAAATCAATTGCCAACGACTTGTCTGCTTGTGTTAATCTTTCGAGTGCCGTCACTGGCACTGTCTCAAAACGCACCGTTTCGTGAAACCGTTGGATGATATCCGCGCCGGTGGAAACGTCAATTAAATTCCACTCTTCCAAATAAATACGAGCGGCCTGCTGCGCTAAATCCAATGATGTTCTTAAGAGTGTCTGGCCGCCCAATTTTAAATGATTCTGTGCAATTTCTATTTTGCATGTACCCGTGAACGCAGACACACGATTGCCCGACGGTTGACCAAATACAGGAGCTGTGCTTCTTTCCGAGGAGGCCACAAATTTTGTAAACGCATCCGGTGTATATATCCACGTGTTGTCCACGAAATAAATATACAATTGACCCACGTTATTTCCAACAATTTCGCGCGGTATCCCCTTGATGTCCACAGTCATCGGAACAAGACTCCACTGAGCAACATCATTCATGGGCGTAGGGAGCGCCAACGTATACAATTGATACGATTCGTCTGCCATCTTGGACAACATGTACATGGTATCTAAAAAGGAATAAATCGGAGAATACGACTGCGCAATTGGAAGATTACCCGCAACTGATATCCCATACCAGTCCAAAAATACAATATCACGCGGTTCCCATGTGAATCGCCGCACTTCGATTTTGTATACCGTGTTAATATTTGTTGTCACGCCATCGCCGTAATCCCATGCACCACCGAACGTTAAAATATAATCATTGGGATGACGCGCAAACGATATCCCCTTTATATATTGTTCGCCCGACTCCGAACGCGTGGGAACATTTGTTTCCACAACAATCAATGTTTGTTGTCCATCCCTGGCGAACATTTTCCCTTGGTTATAACAAAGAGTGAGTGCGTCGTCAAAAACAATGTCTACGCAATCCCCAGAGTCCGGCACAGAAAATGTTTTCAAATCATGCTGTCCTAGGAGGGACAGGCCCGACAACTTAATATTACTGTACGCCACAACTGGATTTGTGTTGGACAAATATTGAAAATTGGCCTTGTTTTTGTCCCAGCATAAATCTTCAAAAATTTTCAAGCTCAATTTAATATTGTCTTGTTCATCAAGCGTGGATTCTTCATGAGGTTTCAGATAAACGCCCGAGCGGTCGTTCACATATTTCAATGACTGGGCGATGAGTTGATTGTCGGATTCGTACATAAAGCGCTCGGGAAATGACCATACAGCCGTCCCTAGAGAACTTACAAATGCAGTACTGTTGTATGCGAGTTTTAAATCTTCCGCTATTTCGACATTGTAACGCATCCATGGTGCCAATCCACGACATATACCGTTAAAAGAATCACATATACCATATTGATTTGCCATGGAATAGCCATACGTACCGTTATTGCATTTGTCACAAGGAATAGAGCATGCGAGACCTGACCCAAGCGCACATTGACATCTACCATTGGCAGTGGGCGAGGGGCCGGTTTGCCAAATAGGCATCTTGGGTGCCTCGAAGGACTCATCTCTGAATTCGCCGGCTATGAGCTGTTCTTCGTCTGATTCAACAATTTCGGTAACGTCTTGTGCAAAACACCTTCCATTTCTTCCTGAACACGCGAGTTCTTTACCGTCGTCAATGCCCGTAGGACATGATAACTCGCACCGAGTGCCGGCGACCCCAATATTGCTTGTATCGCATTCGCATACTGTCTTAGAGCATGTACCAGGTATTTTATTATCAGACAATCGTTTACACCATTCGCGCCATTTTGTTCTGTCCATTGAATCTTGCAATGTCGTGGCGCACTCCCGAGAACATTGAGAATTGTACAATTCCGGCACTTTGACTTTGTTACCAACATGATAAGCATCTTGTATTGTACAAAAATCCGTAATAATCATATTATTAAGTGTGCAGTCACAGTCTTCGTCAAGACCTATGTTACTGATGTCCAGATATGTTGCGCGCTTCTTACATATAGAATCATCGCCGGTTCGGTCGTCCAACATTTTCTCGATGTGTTCGATACAATCTACATGACAAAAATTTTCGTATTCCTCGGTACGCTCAAAACAATTGTTAAACCACCCAATATCAATTGTCTCACCAGTGGCACACATTTCCTGTGTCTCGTTAATTTTTTCATAGGTCTTTGCGCATAGCGCATCCATCGACCCACCGGCGATATTCCGCCCGCCAAGAAAAGTCGTATCGTAAAAAGAACGCTCGTATCGACAATAGGCCGTCCAGTCAAGGGCGGCAAATTTTTCTTTCTCGTTGGAACAACCATCAATAGCCGAGACGTTGGGCCGCGCGAAATCCATATAATTTGCACATCCTTCTAAATCGTGCTTGCTATATACGCATTCGCGCCCCTCACAATTATACGTATTGTAACCGGGCAAAGACTCCCACACGGTGTGCATTTGATTACACGTGGCCGTCGTATCAAACTCCAAGGGCTGATAATCTCTTCGGAAAGCCGCTTGCCACAACGCGGGTATATCTCTGTCAATGTCGACTCGGGGACATGTAAACGGTCGGTCGATGATGTCTTCCGCACGAATGTAATTCCACGTCACTTTTGTTTTGCGACTATGACTAAACACCTCAAAGTAAGCAATATTTTGCGAATGGAAGCCATTCATTGAATGTGAGCCCAGCGTACATGTTTCGCCGGAACACAATTTGGAATGCAAAAAGCAGTGTTTGTCTTGGGGCGTCCATGACCATTGGCGGCAATCCTCGTGCGCGTGACAATGCGCCAAACATTCGTGTTCTTCTTGCTTTGCAATGTCGTGAAAGTGTGCGCCCATCAAATTGTGCCGCGTCTCGAGGCGCGCAATAGACAGTACATTCTTTTGTGTTGAAAAGCGACAATCGCCCAACGTAACATCAATAGACCATGTAGAATTAAAGACTGTCGTTCCCACGTCTGCAATAACATATTCGTTAATCAATACGTCTGTATCCGTTGTGAAATGGTTCTGCGTCAGCTCATGTTGGTCGAACGTCCAATGCCACCACTCGTACGCCTCAACTTTACATCCTGTGGCTTCACCATTAACGTACAGACGTTTTTGATAAATGTAAGCGTCCACTATGGGTGTAAATTCACCATTGTAGACAATCATATTGGCCGTTTGTTTCTGAGTGTCTTGAATTTTGGCCCAACCATGAATGCGTTTTTGATAAGAAGCTTCGACGGGCCAACGGATACCGTTTGTGGGCAATGTTTCCGCGGAACACTGTTTTGTAGTTTGTTGGCCGTCATCTACGAATTCGCATTGTTTCGTGGGTGGATGCACTTCGTGTTCGTCTCTGTAAATGCTAGCTCCCCCTTCAGTGTCAAAAGACCATGCGTCATAATTGGTGACATTTTCGTCGACTTTCTTGTAAAATTCTCTCTCTGTGGAAACCAACGACTCCTGCTTGCTCAATAATTGTTCGACGTCATTTATTTTTAAAGACGTGACGACAAGTTTTTTACCAAACATGGCCCTCAATTTTATTTTTCCAGATGCTTTTGTGAGACGTAATACTTCCAAAGTTCCAAGTCTCGCAGTCGCTACATAGTCGGTGTAAGGTAGTACATCGTCGTCCGTGTACCAGAAAGTTTCTGTTGCTCCCACCGTCAACGATAATCCAGCTCCTTGTTCGGAGTGTTGTATATCGATGGTAATTTTGAGCGTAACGTTTGTAAATTCTTGTTCTGTTTCACCAAGGACAAGTTTTTTACTATCCAATAATATGTTGTGACCAGACCATCCTTGTTTTAGGCCATTCTCACCGCCCGTTGGCAAATATTTGCCCGCGGGATGTGCGTTACATTCTTTGTACCAGTTAAAGTTTTCGGCGGCCGCGCACGTTTCTATCTCGGGAGGCAATTCGCCGGTTTGAAGTTTTGGTTGTACGTTTGAGTTGGAAGACGACCATTCAACGGGCAAAAACGGGACAATGATATCCTGACCCTTCAAAAATACATTTGTGGCATTGACAGTCGATTTGAAGCCATTCTTTTCAATGTCGAATGTATTGGGTAGTCTTTGTCGGCCAAAAACCGTAAGTTGGTTTCGACTTGAAAGAACGCCGTCGTACTTCTCGGTTCCTATGGTTATAATAACAGGGTCTGGATGCGCCCATTCGCACAAATATTTATTCGACGATTCGAAAAAGTAAGGTTGATGGCATTGGCCGCCGTTTTGACAGGGCTCGTCTTCAAAACAATTGATATTACTATCTGCAATACAGACTACGCCGGAGTTGCACTGCATGGTGTCCGACGAACACGGTACGCATTGATGGCCATCGGCACACGCGCCCATCGAACAAATGGTAGGAATGGGTGCTTCTTTGGGTATCCAAGATGCCTCGAGACCGTTTTCACAATTCGCTCCAAATTGTTCTTCGATGTCATTGAGTGTCCATTTATTATGGCCCCATCGGGACACAAGCGGGCGTTCCACTAAGGAACACGCGGATACGTCTTCGGGAAGTTGTGACCAGTCCATTTTGTTCATTTCGATGGCTTCCGTATTTAAACATTTAAATAGCCACGGGGTTTCATGTACAGACGCCGAATCCGATTCTGGACACGCCCCGGCCCATCCCGCGTTTTCTCTGTTTTTACATTTAAATTGTACTGTACAGTCCTTTTGTAACGCTTGTATACGGTCGTCGGCATCCGCGGCGCGTGTCCATAGCGATTCAATGCCAGAAGAACAATACACCATATATTCTTGAAACCAATTTGCCGCTGGTTCTAATGACGTTGTCCATGATGGAATGACGTGTTGTAAACGATGTTCACACCACTTGTTTTCTGAAAAATCAATAGAAGACAATTGTTGACCACATTGACTATCGTCGAGAAGAATTCTGTTTTCTAAAAATTGTTTACGAAAGGTTTGAATAGGTATGTCTTCTGTAGCTGTGTTGTCACCATATCGCAGGGCTACCTCGCCATAGATAGACGCGTCGCCCGGTATTTTTGTTAAAACTTGTTGGGGATTAACGGAATTTTGATACATCACGCACGAGAAAAACGTGTCTTTGACAGACAAATCAGAGTATTCGCGCAATTCTCCAGTCAATGTTGTACACACGTTGGCCCAATCTTTTGTTTCCGACGTCGTGCAGGCTGGTTCCACGTTCACGCACAACGATTCAACGTTGTTTTCCAAAATTGCATCCTCGCATTTTTTGGCGCGACAATATGTTTTTGTTTCGCACGCCGAGCCATCGGATTTGGGTTTGCACTGGTCGGCGTATATGGATACGCCGTTTTCCTTACGTTTTAAACACTTGTCATTTTCCACCGTGAAACCACTACAATCTGTATCTGTCTTTTCGACATGGTCAAACGTTTTGTCGTATACACAGTTTGGTTCGGCTGAACAAGCCGATTCCAACTCCCACGTAAGACAAAATTTTTCATACAGATTGTACATATCTTGATTGGCGGGTTTGGAGCATTTCGTCTTTGCTTGACAACATTCGTCAGAGACCAAAGTGTCACAGTCCTTCGTAGCACAACTGAGCGGACTTAAATCGTCCATGGCAGCTTGGCACCATGTTTTACCGTCGTTGTCAATGGAGACAAAATAATCTTCCACTATTTCTCGACAATTCGTATCTTTATTTGAATGATACGTACATGTGGCAGTGTTCAATACATCGGGATACCACCCATTTAACATGGAGACGCAATAATCGTCCCACCCAATACTGTAAATGGCGTCCAAACAGTTTTGAGACGTAGCACATGTAAAATAACCGGGTGATTCTGGCCCGCTACTAAAGAAACTTTTTGAATCTGACATTAACGAATCCCACGGCGACGACAATTGCGCGCAGAAAGCGCCCGGGATATTTTTACAATCAACGTCTTCGGAACACGCCAATGGTTGGCCTGCATTTTCTCCTGTCTCTGGAACAGTGATACCCGTTTTACAGGCGCCGCGTCCTGCGCAGATGGCTTCGTTATACCTCGGACAGTGAAATTCACAATATTTACCGTAAAAATTCGGCGAGGGCGGCGGTTCCACAGAGACACCGTTTTTTATAAGTCTCTGGCGCGTTTCCGCTGTATAGGTGTCGTACGGTTGGCATTCGCACCTATATTCAGTAGTGAAAGGGTCAAACCACATGTCCAAATCATTGCGCACACATCGGCCATGGCCAGAACACACGCGACCGTTAGCCGACGCGCCACAGTCAATTTCGCAATAGATGCCGGTTCGGCTGTCCTCACATTCGCACTCGCCATCGCCACGGCATGTACCGTGGCCAGAACACACGCGACAATCTGGGTCGGGCGAATAACCCTCTCCTTCTGGGGCGCACACATTTTGCGCATTTACGTCGCCTTGCAAGTCCCGGTTATCTCCAAACACAATCAGTTTATTTTCTATATCACCTTCAGCAGCACAATAGTGAGTACACGCGTTGGAAGAATCCATTTGGCCTGGAAACCAATTTTCTTTACACACAGAGCAGAATAGCTTAGGGTCAACCGTGTCGAATGTGATATTGCCCACCGTGCGCTTGTCACAAATACACAAATCGTTGCTACCGTCATATTCATCGTTACAAATACCACGATAGGAACACGTTCCTTTGTTACATTCGGTGGTACAATACGCATCGGCCGTGGGAACAGACGTCAACGGGTAATAACTGGCTTCGCACTTGGAACAAAACCAGCTCGGGTCAGTCCCGCGGCATGAACATTTAACGCGTTCACCGATAGAAGTCTTCAGAAGTTCGCATGTTCCAAATCCGTTACAACCAATATTAAGACCGTCTTGTGCCGCGGAACGCTCCGAAAATTCATCTGGCACATATTCGCCGTCTGGGTCGCAACGCAAATGACATTCACGACCATACCAATGTTCTTGGCATTTTTGACAAGAACTACCCGCCCAATGTTGGTGCGAAGGCGTTGACCAATCGTTACAGTCACATGTCGCGTCCGGTTGACACGTGCCGTGTCCAGAACATGTAAATTTCGCATTGCATGAACAGTCGACACCCGTCCATGAAGTCGACGCGTCGCACTCACAAACCGCCTCCTTATCTTTCTCAAAACATTCGCCATGGCCCGAACACGACGTTGGAAACGTCTTATCACCCGGACATTCGTACTGACACATATCTCCCACGTAGTGCGTTTCACACGTGCACGTAGGAACGCCCAGAGCAGTTAAGGAACATTTACCATGACCAGAGCACGTTAAATCATTGATGGAGCCACACGTCAAATCACATTTCTCGCCATAATACCCAGGCTGACAAACGCACTGGAGTTCGCCGCCAATAGATTGACACAGACCCGTGTCACCACAATCAATACCCACGTCCGGACACGAAAGTGCACACTGTTCGCCACCAATGGTATTAAACCACCCTTCGTCACAATCGCATTGACCGTTAGCGGTACATGCACCATGGCCATTGCACGCATTGCAGACACCACCACCGGAAGAAATTTCACGACACACATCGTCGGCGGAAGAGCCGGCCGCAATGCAAACGGTATCGCACTTGGGGCCAACATGCTGATACCGCGATGTATTGAGGCATGGACCAGAGCACCGATTAAGGGACTCGTTTTTATTTTCAGTATAACAATTGTCACACAAAGTGCCCGTCCATTTTGTATGCGATGGACAACGACATCCCCAGCGCGAATTACCATTGGACAACACGCCACAAATACCTTGGTGTTTACACTGACATTCGTCACAATAGGTGCCCCCGTACACGCCACGTGAATTGGCACAATTACAACCAGTGCCCGTCCACACAGAATCGTGTTGGCAGGGTATCACAATGTCATTCACCCACGCCACAAAAAAATCCGTCGACATCGAAAGCAAAGCAACCAAAGATGCCGATACAATTAAACAAAATCCATACAACTGAAAATTTGTCATTATACAATTATTGTTCAGCATTTATACTATCATTTCAAAAATAGAATATCCACTACTTATTTTATTTTAACAGTTTCTCTATAAATTTAAATATATCTAAAGATTTTTCCCATCCAATACACTCATCCGTGACAGAAAGACCGTACCGTAACGGCTTCGACAACAAAGATTGGTTACCGTCACATATAAACGATTCCATCATAATACCGCGGACATTTTCCAAGCAATGTCGCACAATATATTTTAACACCTCTATTTGCTTTGGCCATTTCTTGCCAGAATTTCCGTGCGACGCGTCAACAATGATGCCCTGGTTGACTTTTTCACGGACGAGCACACCCTTCATGTGCGCCGTGATCTCTTCGTCGTAATTTGGGCCTTGGGTCGAACCCCGTAAAACCAAATAACAGTGCGGGTTGCCAGCAGTTTGAATCGCAGCCACGCGCCCATCCGCATTCACACCCATGAACACTTTGCCTTCCGAAGCAGACACAATCGAATTGACAGCCACGGAAATGTCACCCGTTGTAGAATTTTTAAAGCCCACTGGGACAGAAAGTCCAGACGCAAGTTCACGATGTGGTTGCGATTCGGTGGTGCGCGCCCCGATGCACGCAAATGAAATTAAATCGTCAATGTATTGTGGTGCCAACAGTGACAACGTTTCTGTTGCTGTCGGAACGCCCAAAGCGGTCACCGTCAGTAACAATTTGCGCGCCGCCGCCACACCCGTGGCCATGTCATTGGTGCCGTCGAGATTAGGGTCGTGCATAAATCCAGACCAGCCCTTGCGCGTCCTTGGCTTCTCAAAATACGTTCGCATCACAAAAAATATATGCGGGCATTTTGATTGCACAACCGCCAAACGACGTGCGTAATCGACAACAGCGATGGGGTCATGCACACTACACGGACCCACAATTAACAATAAACGAGGGTCACGACCGTTTAAAATGTCCACCACGGTTTGACGCCACGCGGGAACGGGCGATTTTTCAGGTGGGGGAAACTCACGTTTTAAAACGTTGGGTGTTGGTAATACATGAGCTGTCGCGCGTGTGTTCGTCGACATTTTTATTCGGTGGGTAGAACTTATATAAATATTCACATCCGTCGGTGGGATTTAAAATATAACAACGTATTTAAACGAATATACATAACCAAATGTCGGACACAGAGTACGAATACGATTCACCCAGCGATTCGGACGAAGAAATCGTAGGATATCAGTCCTATTGGCAAGAAATGCAAAAACGCATTCACTGCACATTCGACGAAATACACATCCGCATGGAAGAAAACGATGCAACCTCCGTCTTTCACGAAATCATCAATGTCATTCGAAGCGGCGTTTCAGGCCAATTCCTCGCTGTCCAACTGCAAATAGAACACATACACAATGCCATCATAAATAATCCTACTAAAAGAAAAGGGCCACAGCGTCTAAACGATATAAAACGACTCCAAAAGCTGTTGAAACCGGATTTATTTTTAAAACACATTCACGGGATCAATATACTCAACGCGGAAGACTACCGACAAATCACTTGCGTGCCAAATCTAAGAGAATTAACCGTTAAAAAGCCCACCAATTCTCTATTGAACAGTTTAAAATCCTTCAAACATTTGACGACACTCAACATCGAAGATGTTGCGTCGGTGCCGCCGTTATATCATATAAAACCGCTCAAAGCACTTACCATTACAAACATGAAGCGTTTCAGAGACGCCACGGTAATTCGATTCTTGAACCAAGATGTGAACATACACATACGTGATTCTACAGTCTGGCCCGCCGACGCTATATTAATGAGTATGGTTTCACCGAAGATAAAATTAACAAATATACAAGTGATTGATGGGGAAATAAAAACCTACGACGAATGGAGAGAAAAAGATAAGAAATTAATTATATTTTAAAACCGTGAATCCAAAACCACTCTTCTACTAGTGGCACATCAGGCACTCTCTTTAATGTACATTGTAATAAAAACTCTTTCCAATCGCTCTCTTTAGCTGGTGGATTGTAAAGCGTTACTTGTCTAAAAATTTCCGCATGGCGCAGCGCCAGGCCCACACAATCGTCCTCGATTTCAGCACCTTCCTCCAAAAGCCACTGAACCGCCCGCGACCATTGATGACATATACAATCGCGCAACGGCAATGTAGGCCCGTGTTTGTCCACAAAATGCTCTAAAATAGACAGGCGCCGGGACGCCACTACAAAAGGAGACAGTCGCTTCGGAACGACTGTCATCGCCGCCAACGTCGCAAACATATCTTCCGAAACGGTGTCAAAATCGACGTAATTCCATACAACGGCGTCTGGTATAAGGTTGTGTCCTTTTATGTACTGTACGTCTCCCAGAACAATGGCGTTTTTAATACCATGTGCTAATCGCCGCCGTAATTTACGGTCGCAATGTATCGACTCGGACACGCATAACGGCAACTCCTCAGGCGCAAAATGTGTCTGGAAAAGCCACTCGCCAATCCACCAATCGATATAGTCTTGTCGCGCCAGAAAATCGGCCGTTTTAAGTGCCACCAAAGAATGAGCCCATGGTTTTTCGAGATGAGCAGATTGCTCCTCCGTGGGAACAATGCGCCAATCCATTTTATATTATAATATTAATTGGAATTTTTTTAGTAGAATATGTGTAATATTTATGTCTCCTCTTCTTCCTCGACTGGCGGTGGGGCGGACTTATATTTTTGTTTGCATGCTAGTGACAAGGCAATACCATTGCTGAACCCTATCATGGTAAGACCAACAACACCACCGAGCGGCCCAGACAAAGATACAAATAACCCTATTAATGATATTAGCGCCAGTAACCCATAATACGTGTCGGACATGTTTGGCCAGACAACGCCAACTTTAATACTCGATTTGATTGAAATTTGATTCGAATCAAATATAAAAGCTGCTTTACTACCGGCAGAAATGTTTCTTACAAATCGCGCCAAAAAAAAAAATGGTGCAGCTCGGACTAGATGTAAACACTATTCAGACCATCATTGAGAAGGGCGAAGTTGTTCAACAAGGCGCCCGTAAGACCACAAGCAATGGCACAGGTGGACGGCGACTATTGACCACTCTTGAACTCGAATCGCAGAGCATACTCAAAAAATTAGAAGGCGTACACGTCAGATATAACCCAGACAACAATCTTATTATAGATATATATAAACATTAAACATTCATTTCCATTACGACAGTACCATCTTTAACGAAACGAACCTTTGTGTTCTTGTAAATACGTGGCTTTTTGTCCCTCCAATATTCGCAGAACTCGCTAAACAGTGCGTCCTTGTCGTCACAGAACGAACAGCAAAACACGAGGCGCGCCTTGTCTTCCATAGGGATGCTCGACAGAAGGTTGACGATATCGATGTTGATGGCATTCTGTTGAATGTCGATGTCGCCTACGTGGGGTACACATATTTTGGCTAGCTCTGCTTCGATGACGCTGGCAGGGGCAGACATGCGCTCATCCGTTTTCAAATCCACCGCAGAGTCAGTGGTCAGGTTTTTGAAAGCCGACATGCTTATGAAATATACCTGTCCACCGTCGACGATGGCGTGTGGGAAACATTCGGCGAGAGACATGTTGCCAGCTAAATTTTGATTTGATTCAAATCAAAATTTAGCTGGCCGGACGCGTGCGGCGAAAAACATTGATTTTACAAATT
>Ga0228674_1000701_pt1 | contig 22006 bp, 23 predicted proteins | sample 1D_rmetaG_FD_189054 | JGI IMG/M metagenome (GOLD analysis project Ga0228674, IMG submission 189054) | Seawater microbial communities from Monterey Bay, California, United States - 1D_r | ecosystem: Environmental > Aquatic > Marine > Coastal | place: USA: California | collected 2016-09-26
ATTGGTCAGACGCGATGGGTGCTCAAATTTAAGAGCAAAAAATGTAAGTGGTTCCCACAAGTTTAATAGATAATAAGAATTTATTAAAAAGACTAAAGTCAGTAATTAAATAGTGTGCATATCCGGCCTGCTTTACCAAGGGGTGAAGCGCCGATATTGAGAGTAGTCCGTAAAATAGAAACGGCTAAATCAGTTTTTTGTTTGATAGAACAGACAGAAACTACAAGACAGGAAAGCAATGCGCAAATGTAAGACGCGTTGTAACTAGACATAATTACAAATGAAATAATTTGCCGAGCATACGTCAGGTACAGCAGAGCAAGCCCTTCCAGATGAAGGGTAAGTCAATGTGTGGACCTCAATATGAGGTTAAAGCATGAAGCGAATTTTAATTAACGCAACGCATGAAGAAGAGTTGCGTGTAGCCATGATCGATGGTCAGCGCTTGTTTGATTTAGATATTGCTGTTCCATCTAGAGAACAGAAAAAAGGCAATATTTACAAAGGTAAAATCACCCGAGTTGAACCGAGTTTAGAAGCTGTTTTTGTAGATTACGGCTCAGAAAGGCAAGGTTTTCTTCCCTTAAAAGATATCTCAAAAAGTTATTTTAAACCCCGTAAAGACGATGAAGAATCTAACGGACGTATTAATGTTCAGGATGTTTTATCGGTTGGTCAAGAGCTCGTTGTTCAAGTTGAAAAAGAAGAGCGTGGCAATAAAGGCGCAGCTTTAACAACGATGATTAGTTTGGCAGGGCGTTATTTAGTGCTGATGCCAAATAGTCCTCGCGCTGGCGGTATTTCACGACGCATTGAAGGCGATGAGCGAGCTGAGCTGCAAGAGGCTTTAAGATCTCTAGAAGTACCGGAAGGTATGGGAATGATTGTTCGTACAGCGGGTGTGGGTAAACAAACTGAAGAATTGCAGTGGGATTTAGAATATTTAGTTCAATTATGGACTGCGATAGATAAGGCTACGGCAGAACGTGCCGCACCGTTTTTAGTTTATCAAGAGAGCAATATTATTATCCGTGCCTTACGTGATTACTTACGTAAAGATATTGGTGAAATATTGGTTGATTCCCCGGAAGTCTATCAAACAGGGTATGACTTTATGCGGATGGTGATGCCGCATGAATTGAGCAAGTTTAAACTGTATGAGGATAAGGTGCCGTTATTTACGCGCTATCAAATTGAGAGCCAAATCGAAACAGCATTCCGTCATGAAGTACGTTTGCCATCGGGCGGTGCTTTAGTTATTGATCCAACGGAAGCTTTGATCTCGATTGATGTTAACTCAGCGCGAGCAAATAAGGGCGGTGACATCGAAGAGACGGCCTTTAATACTAACTTAGAGGCTGCAGAAGAAATTGCACGGCAATTACGTTTACGTGATTTAGGTGGTTTGGTAGTCATTGATTTTATTGATATGGGACCAAGCCGTCATCAGCGCGAAGTGGAAAATCGTTTACGTGATCATTTGAAAGTAGATCGTGCCCGTGTACAGGTCGGTCGTATTTCCCGATTTGGCTTACTTGAAATGTCACGCCAACGCCTGCGTCCTTCTTTAGGTGATGCCCATGAAGAAGTGTGCCCACGTTGTTCTGGCTTGGGCCATGTACGTGGTGTTGAATCATTGGGTTTAGCCGTATTACGTTTGGTTGAAGAAGAAGCCAGTCGTGATCGTATTAGCCAACTTATAGTTCAATTACCGGTGTCGGTCGCGACCTTCATGTTGAATGAAAAGCGGATACAGCTGGAAGCGATTGAGCGTCGCCATACTGTGAAACTATTACTTATTCCTAACCCGCATATGGAAACACCGCATTATGATATAGAGCGGGTTAAGGATGGTAGTGAAAAGCATGAGGTAAGCCATCATTTGATGGATACACCAGAGCCTGAAATTCCAGATGCCTTAAAAGCGAGACCTACTGTTGAACAGCCAGCTGTTAAAGGTGTTTCACCTGCTGCACCTGCGCCAGTTATGGCGCCAGGAAATGGTCAAGTTGCTGCTGAGGCTGAGGTTAAAAAGCCAAGCTTATTGGGACGATTGTTGAATGTACTAACAGGTAAATCACCTGAGCCAGAACCAGAAGTTGTTGAAGAGAAAAAGGCTGAGATTAAGGAAGAAGATAAGCCTGCACGAGAGCATAATAATAGACGTCCACGTAATCGTAATAACCGCAGAAACTCGCGTCGTCGTGACGAAGATAAGTCTGAAGAAGGTCTAACTCAGAGCAAGCCTGATTCCGACACAAAAGATGATGAACCGACTCAAAATAAAAGCAATAATGGTCGTCGTTCACGACGTGGTGGCCGTCGTCGCCGTTCTCGTCAGGAGAATGAGGTCGAGAAGCATATTCCAGATGACAAAGGAAATAAGTTACCGCCGGTTAAAAAAGAGGTGGACGGAAATGCCTTACCTGTTGATGATAAGCCTTTACCAAATGGTAATGTGATTGAAGTGGCAGAGGTCAAAGAAATAGATGGTAATAAGCCGCCTGCTGCTGAAAAACCGGCAAGAAAACAGACACGTCGTCGTCGCACTCCGGCTAAAACCCGTGTTGCTAAAGCGATAGAAGCGAATGATAAAGGTAATGTAGTAAAAGCTGACGCATCCGGTGATAATGGCGAGACTAAACCGAAACCAGCTCCAAGAAAGCGAGCGCCTAGGAAGGTCAAGCCAAAAGAAGATGCCAGCCAAGAATAGCACCATTACAACAGAACATCTGCTGGCCTTAATTGGCCGGCAGATTGTGTATCAACAGCATACTTGTGAGATTGTTGAACTGCTGGATGGGTGTGAATTTGTTTTGCAGGTACTGGAAGATAATGAGAATATTCAGCCTACACAGTATGGTGAAGGTCACCGAACTGTTCCCATTACATATGTGTTACCTATTTTTGATGGCGAAGGCGAATTACATGCTGATTTGTTAGCGGCTGGATTACAGGCGTTATTACCCGAGTAAGCTTCTCGCTAAGGTTAAATCTTCTGCAGTGTCGACACCATGTCCTGGATTAATTTTCGCTTCTGTTAAGTGAATTTTTTTACCGTGGTACAAGGCACGCAATTGTTCTAAAGATTCCGCCTGTTCAAGCATGCAAGGTGTTAACTTGCCATATTGCTTTAAGAAATTAGCACGATAGCCATACAGGCCAATATGTCGTTTATGAGGCAGGCTTTCTGGTAAGTTAACGTCTTGTAAAAAAACATCTCTTAACCATGGGATAGGCGCTCGGCTGAAAGTGAGTGCATAGCCCTTTTGGTCAGTGACGACTTTGACAACATTCGGATCAAAAATTTGTTTTTCTTCTTGAATGATACTAAACAAAGTCGCCATATCAGCATCAGCATGTTGAGATAAGTCATCTGCCACTTGATTGATTAATGCTGCGGGGAGACAGGGCTCATCACCTTGGACATTGATGATAATGTCATCATCATCAAATTGATATTGTTGCGCGACTTCTGCAAGGCGGTCGGTACCTGAAGGATGATCGGCCTTTGTCATGCAGATATCTGCACCAAATGCATTTGCGGTTGATGCTATGCGTTCGTCATCGGTCGCGATGATGACTTGTGTTGCTTCGCTCTCATTGGCCCGTTCGAAAACGTGCTGAATCATTGGTTTACCTGCAATATCCAGTAAAGGCTTGCCAGGAAGCCGTGTTGAGGCATAGCGGGCAGGAATGACGATTTTGAATGACATTAGACAGATTCATCTGCTGCAAGCGTGCGAGCTTCGTCGATGAGCATCACAGGGATATCATCGCGAATAGGGTATGCAAGCCTGCAAACAGGGCAGGTGAGTTCTTGCTGTTCTTTTTGGTAGTGCAAACTGCCTTTACAGTTTGGACAAGCTAGGATGGTCAGAAGGGTTTTATCCATGGTTTTCTATTCCCGCTAATTTGGTCAAAATATGTTGTTCTAAGTCATTATTGACGGAGGCTTTGACAGGAATGTACCACATATTGTCGGTGGCAAAGGCACGACATTTTATGGCATCTTTTTCTGTCATTAATATAGGCCGATTATCATCAAAGTGTAAATCCACTGCTTTGAAGCGGTGATGGTCAACAAAATAGTGTGGTTCGATGTTCAAACCTTCGTCACTTAAATAGTTGAAGAAGCGTTCAGGATGTCCGATGCCAGCAATGGTGTGAACGGTCTCACTTTTAAAATCGTCAAGTGTCTTTTGAACAGCCCCATCAGCCACATTAATGACTTTACCAGGCGTTAATGTCATGACATATTGGGAACGACTCTGGCCGCCATTTAGAATGACGAAGTCGACTTCACGCAAACGTAATATGGGTTCTCTTAATGGGCCTGCCGGTAAGCAATAACGATTACCGAACAGACGGTAGCCATCGACAACGACGATTTCGATATCTCTAGCTAGCGCGTAGTGCTGGAGGCCATCGTCACTAATAATAATATTGCAACGGTGGTTTTTGACCAAAAACTCCGCGGCTTCATGGCGTTTTGGTGAGACAGCCATTGGGCAAGCTGTCTGTTGACTGATAATGACGGGCTCATCTCCAACGATTCTTGGATCACTGTTTGGTTTGACTTCTTGTGGGTATTGTTCAGCTTGACCGCCATAACCACGGCTGACGATACCAGGATGGAATCCCGCTTGTTTTAGCTGGGTGGCCAGCCAGATGACAGCTGGGGTTTTACCAGTGCCACCTACAGAAATATTACCAACGATGATGACGGGGACGTCGAGCCGGTGTTGTTTGAATAGCTTGAGTCGATAGGCTAGGCGTCGAAGCCCGATGATGATCTGATAGATGATACTAAAGGGCAAGAGTAGAAATCGAGTTGCTCGGTATTCATACCATGAGTCAGTCAGCCATTTCATAATGTAGCGTTACTTCTCTTGAAACTGTAAGCGATGCAGTTGTGCATAATGTTCGCCTTTGGCTATTAGTTCAGAATGCGTCCCTGTTTCAATAATTTCACCTTGGTGCATGACGATGATTTTATCGGCTTTTTCTATGGTGGATAAGCGGTGAGCAATCACTAAAGTTGTTCGTTGTTGCATCAGCGTTTCTAAGGCAGCTTGGATATGGCGTTCTGCTTCGGTATCTAATGAAGCGGTTGCTTCATCTAGTACGAGTATTGGCGCATCTCGTAATAGGGCTCGTGCGATGGCAATACGCTGTCTCTGACCACCAGAGAGTAGGACACCATTTTGGCCTACTTGGGTAGAGAGTCCTTGTGGCAGCCGTTCAATAAAATTCCAAGCATGTGCGGCTTTTGCTGCTTCAATAATTCGTTCATTGCTGATGTGGTCTTGTTGACCATAAGCAATATTATTGGCGACTGTATCGTTAAACAATACGACTTGTTGGTTAACGAGTGATAGTTGCTGACGTAGGTTATTTAATTTGAGCTTGTTAATATCGAGTCCATCGATACTGATGGTGCCGTCATTGATTTGATAAAAACGTGCTAATAAACTGACCAGTGTGGTTTTACCACTACCAGAATGCCCTACAAAGGCCACGGTTTCACCGGGTTTGACGTGGAAGGAAATATTACGGAGGACAGGGCCTTTGTCATCATCATAACTAAAGTTAACATTACGATATTCTATTTCACCTTGGGTACGACTGATGGATTGATTACCGTTGTCTATTTCGGGTTGTTGATCTAACAGTGTGAAAACACTTTGCGATGCTGCGATACCAGCTTGTAATTTCGAGTTTACTTTTGTTAGTCGTTTTAGAGGGGTCAAAATCATGAACATGGCTGCGAAAAAGGAAGTGAAGCCACCGACAGTAATTTCAGCTAACATTTCTGGCAAGGTAGCTAGGTAGATAACCCCTGCAAAGCCTAATACAGCGATCAATTGAATCGCCGGTTGACTGATGGCTTCAGTCGCTATTTTTTTCATCCGTTGGCGACGATTTTTTTGGTTGACCTTCTCAAAGCGCTCATTTTCGTAGGCTTGGCTGCCAAAGGTTTTGACTTCACGTTGGCCGTCAATGATTTCGTTGCAGATATGACCGACATCACCCATAGAGTCTTGGATGTTTTTACTTATTGCGCGAAAGCGGTCGCTGATTTTATAGACTACGTAGCCAATTATTGGCACGGTCGTTAAAATAATCAGTGATAAGAAGCCACTTAGATAGACCATCCAAATTAATAAACCGATGATGGTTAGGGTGTCACGAATCAGGGTTAAAATGGCATCTGTGGCGGCATTCGCGACTTGTTCGACATCATAAAGGACTTTGGACATGAGTTGACCGGATGTACTTTGATCGTAAAAGCGAGCAGGTAAGGTGATCATGCGCTCAAACATTTCTGTTCGTAAGTTTTTGATGACATTGCGTGCTATCCAACCTAAACCATAGGCGGTGATAAAGCTGGCAATACCACGGACTAAAAATATGCCAATCAACCCTAGTGGCAACCACTTGATTACTTCGGGATCCTGTTCAACAAAACCACCATCTAATAATTCTTTCAGTAAGGCAGCTAGGGCAGTCTCCGTTGCAGCAAAAATCGCCATTGAAAGGATGGTTGCCGCAAAAACAAGCCAGTAAGGTTTGACATAGGTCAGTAGGCGACGATAAAGCTCACTCGCCGTCATTTCTTGTTCGATTTGGTTCATTTTGGTTTGCTAGTCTTTTGGCGAGTCGCCAATGTTAATCGTGTATAGCCAAGTTGTTGCGCAACATCCATGGCACTGACAACGTATTGGTAGCTTGTGTCGGCATCGGCACTGATAATGATATGAGGATCTTGTGTATCTCCTACTGACTTTTTCAGTAGGGCTTCGAGCTCTGCATTATCGGGTTTTAATAACGTAATTTCATTGATAATGAATTGTCCCTCGGCATTGATAACAATATCGATTGGTGCTTGTTTTACAGCCAATACTTGCCCTGTTGCTTCAGGTAAATCAACCTTGAGTGAGCTTTCACGGATAAAGCTGGTAGAGACCATAAAAAAGAGCAGTAACAGAAAGACGACGTCAATCATGGGTGTCAGATTAACGTCTGGTTCCTCAGGCTTGCTAGGAGATAACTTCACTCTGCCTGTTCCCTTTCAGGATCGAAATCACGTAATTCTTTATCAGGATCAAACTCACGTTCACCATGTAGGATTTCGATGAGTTTCATTGCCTGTTGTTCCATATCAACAACAAGTAAATTGATTTTGCCGCGAAAATAGCGGTAGAAAATGAGGCTGGGTATGGCAACAACAAGCCCTGTCGCTGTCGTAATAAGTGCTTCAGAAATACCGCCAGCAAGTGTTTCAGGGTTACCCACGCCTTCTGTCGTGATAACAGCAAAGACTTTGATCATACCGATAACTGTCCCTAAGAGACCCAGTAAAGGTGCAATGGCCGCAATGGTACCGAGTGTATTGAGGTTTTTTTCTAGTGATAATGTGACATGGCGGCCAACATCTTCAATACTTTCTTTGGTAATTTCTCGTGGCGCATCTTTGTTGATAAGACCGGAAGCTAGAATTTGGCCTAATGGTGAATTTTCTTGTAATGCGCGAATACGGCTTTCATCGACTTGTTGATAGCGTAGCCATTGCCAAATTTGGGTCACTAACTCTGGAGGTGAGATGTGTTTTGTTTGTAGGCTCCAAAAACGCTCAGTGATGATACCAATGGCAATAATGGAGCATAGTAGTATGGGTAGCATCAACCAACCACCAGCTGTAAAAAGCTCTAACATCGTGTTGCGCTCTCATCTAAGGATTAAAACAAGAGACATAATACGTGAAAATGGCATCAGTCTGTAGGGACAGATGTCCAAATTTTCTTACTTTGCTCTCGATAAGACATTATTTTTAGTTTTTTGTTTGGTTGAAAGTGAATGGAGAGTGCGCCTGATCTCCCTGTTGAGTAGCTAGGAATATGTCTATTTTCATATCGCTTTTGCACTTTTTTACTTGGGAAATGATAGCGATTGAGGTAGGCGGTTGGGAATAACACAACAGAGGGGTTAACCGTATCAATAAAGTCCATTGTAGATGAGGTATTGCTGCCATGATGTGGTGCAATGAGGACAGTTGAGGCTAGTTTCTTTGGGTAGTGTTGAACAAGTTTACGTTCTGTTTGTTTTTCAATATCTCCGGGTAGTAAAACACTGTGCTCCCCGTTGCTGACTTTGAGTACGCAAGACAAATTATTTTTACTGCCAGACTGCTTGGATTCTGGGCTTAATATTTCAAAATGGATACTATCCCACTGCCATGATTGCCCGGCTAGACAAGGTTGAGAGTTTTCAAGGTATTGTGGCTGACTGGTTAAAATGCGATTTGCAGAATAGGTTGACAGTAAGCTTTCCGTACCACCGATATGATCATTATCGGCATGGCTGATGATCAGGGTATCAATATGATTAATGTTTTGATGTTTTAGAAATGGAACAAGGACGGCTTGTCCGGCATTAAATTGTTCACTGAATTTAGCGCCCGTATCAAAAATAAGCACATGATGTTGGGTTTGAATAACAGTTGATAATCCTTGTCCGACGTCAAGTAATGTTAGCTTAAACTCGCCGTGTTTAATGGGATTATACTGTTGTAAAAGTAGGGGAAAGAAGCCTATGACGGCAAGCGGCTTGAGTGGTAAGCCTCTAGGCAATAGGAGCAGCGCTGTTGCCAGGATGATTGATATCGCGATTGCAGGTGAATTTAAGGTTGTTTCCCAGGTTGAAAAAGGCAAGGCAGATAGTGTTTCCAGCAGGCTAAATAACAGTTCGAATAACTTATCGATAATGTTGAAACCGAGTTCACTGGCTTTTGGCCAGAGGGGCAACATGGCAAGGGTTAAAAAGAGTACAGGTACGATAAAGATGCTCACGAAGGGCACTGCGAAAAAATTAGCGATTGGTGAAATTAAGGCGGTCTGTGAAAAGAAAAATAGTAAGAAAGGACTTAGCCCAAAAGCAATAAAAAAGTGGACTTTGAACCATTGCCATTTCGGGGTAGGGGAAACGATGTTGGCTAATCAGTAGAATAATGGCGACAGCGCCAAAAGAGAGCCAAAACCCGGCGGTAATAATGGATGTGGGTTCAATGATTAAGATCAATAATGCGGCAATGGCTAATAATTGGCTATGAGGAACCGTTTTTCTAGTCAAAATGCCTAACATAAAGATAGTGACCATGATGGCCGCGCGTTGAGTGGGTATTGAGAAACCCGCTAGTCCTGCATAGATTATGGCAAACAGAATGGCCCCGATAGCACCAAATTGTTTCGCTGGAAATAGGATGGCATTTTTGGCTCTGCTTAACCAAATTAAGCGGAATAGATAAAAACCGATAACCGCTGCTAAACCGATGTGTAGTCCAGAAATGGCGAGTAGATGGCTGGTGCCAGATAGCCTTAAAGCCTGCTATTGGCTATGGTTGATATTATGTTTTATTCCTAGCAATAGGCCTTGGATTAAACCAACATAATCACTTTCTGGTAATTGTTGCTCTATTTTATCTGCTAATGCTTGGCGTATAGCGTTTATATTCCAACGGGATGAATCGGCTAATTGAATATTAAGATCAGACTGTTTTATGTAGCCTGTTGCGCCAATACCCTGTTGAAAATAACCATGATTCGTAATCGAAACCACCTGGATTCACCATGCCATGGGGTGGTTTGAGTTTGACATCTAGTTGCCAGCGCTGGCCAGCGCGAAGATTGTCTGGATAGGGACGGTACCAAGCTAAGCTAATCTTTTTAGGTAAGGTGATATTTTGGTTATCGGCGGTTGTGATATTGAAGCATAATGTACGATGCTGTTTTTTAGGGATAGAGTCGATGATGCCGGTGAGTGTAATGGTTTGTTGTATTAAGCCTGGTTCTAATTGTTGTACTAGTCTTGTTTGAGAATACCATGCTGTCCACAGTGCAGCGATGAGTATGATGGCTAAATATCGCGTCGGTTTGAGAATGAAGAGTAAAATGTTAAGTATTACCATCCAAAACCAGTCAATTGCTGGTAATGTAGGTAACACTAAGATTAGAATGCAGCCTGTAGCAAACGCGAGAGTCGTCTTAATCATATATCCGTATAATGATGTCAACTGAAAAAATGAGAGTGAGGCTCCATGCCTCGTAGGTTTTTAAAACGTATCATGCCTGATCATCGCACAATGCGCGAGCATCCGCATTTGCAGCGTTTCGGTCAGCGTTTGGCTGAGCCTAAATTGTGGCACTTAAACCGCCGTTCCATTGCTTTTGGTTTGGCCATTGGGCTATTTGTCGGTTTCATGCCTATTTTGGGCCAAATGTTTGTTGCGGCAGCTTTGGCTATCATTGTACGTGTCAATTTACCGATCGCTGTGATGGCGGTGTGGATTACTAATCCTGTTACGATGGGCCCGCTTTATTTTATTTGTTACCAGGTCGGTGCAGCGTTACTAGATTTGCCGGTTGATGACCATGCCTTCACGATGTCTTGGGAATGGTTTAGCACTGTTTTCCTATCGGTTTGGGAACCACTGATTCTAGGGTGTTTTGTGCTGGGTACAGCTGCTGCCATCTTAGGGATATTATTTGTTCGTTTGTGTTGGCGAGTTATGGTTTTGCGAAGCTGGGCTAAGCGGCAACAAAGTAAGGATTCTTGACCTTAATTTTGGTTTTCCAAATGGCCATCTATTAAGGTGAAGACTTGACCCATTTGTGCGGCTAAGCCATTGTCATGTGTGACAATTACTAACGCTGTTGAAAGTGATTCATTAAGCTCTAAAATGAGATCAAAAATACTTTGAGCGGTACGGTGATCTAAATTTCCTGTGGGTTCATCAGCAAGTAGACAATCGGGTTCAGTAATTAAAGCGCGCGCTAGCGCAGCACGTTGGCGTTCGCCACCTGAAAGTTCACTCGGTTTATGAATGAGCCGGTGATTGAGGCCGACTTTATTCAATAATTGTTCAGCATGGTGTTTAGCTTGTTTGGGGTCCATACCGCCGATAACCAGAGGAATGGCCACATTTTCTAAGGCACTGAATTCTGGCAACAAGTGATGAAATTGGTAAACAAAACCAAGACTTTGGTTTCTTAATTTACTGAGTGCTTTGACTGAGAGTTTATTGATGTCTTGGCCGTGGAGTGTGATATGACCCGTACTGGGTGAGTCTAGTCCGCCAAGTAAGTGCAAAAGTGTGCTTTTGCCTGACCCTGAACTACCTACGATGGCTAATTTGTCACCTTTATTGATAGTGAGGTTGATATTGCTCAACACGTCTGTTTTAAGCTGACCATCAACAAATTGTTTGCCGATATTTTCGCATTGGATGACAGGACTAGTCATAACGTAACGCCTCTGCTGGACGCGTTTGAGCAGCACGCCAAGATGGGTACAAAGTCGATAATAAAGATAATAAGAAGGCTGTAATCCCAATGACAGTGACATCGTCCCAACGCAGATCGGAGGGGATATTACTGATGTAATAGACATCAGGTGACAAGATGTTATAACCGAGTAAACTTTCGACAAAGGCGATAATACTTTCTATATTGAGCGCTAAACTGACGCCGCCTATGATACCCAGTAAGGTGCCGAACAAGCCGATCAATACGCCTTGAACCATGAAAATGGTCATGATATTACCCGGCGTCATACCTAATGTTCTCAAAATTGCGATGTCAGCTTGTTTATCCGTCACCATCATGATCAAGGTGGAAACAATATTAAATGCGGCTACCGCAACGATAAGTAGCAAAATAATGAACATGACCATTTTTTCGGTTTTGAGGGCACGGAAAAAATTAGCGTGTTGGAATGTCCAGTCAACAGCGCGATAGTTCACTGTCAGCGTATTCATAATCTCACGCGTAATTTGTGGGGCTTTAAAAACATCGTCTAGTTTAAGTCTTAAGCCTGTGACTTGGTCCGGTATTCTAAATAGCTTTGCGGCATCTTCAATGTTCATTAAGGCCAATGCACTATCGTATTCATACATGCCAATTTCAAAGATACCGACGACATTCAGTCGTTTTAGCCTTGGGATAACACCTGCTGGTGTTGGGCTAACATGGGGTGTGATTAAGGTGATTTTATCGCCTATTCTAACGCCCATAGCCCTGGCTAAGTCATTACCTAAAATAACGCCAAAGCTGCCGGGTTGGAGGTTGTCAAAACGGCCTTGGGTAATTTTATCGCCGATAGTTGAGACTTTTGGTTCTAGTGCTGGATTGATACCTCTGACCATGGTGCCGCGAACGCGATTACCTTGACTAAGCATTGCTTGGCCTTCAACGAATGGGGCTGAGTCTATGACATGCGGTTGATTTTGAATTTGATTTTGTAATGCTGGCCAATCAGATAAAGCACCGGTTCGTTCGGTAATAAAAGCATGAGATGTCATGCCAAGAATACGTTCGCGTAGTTCTTTCTCAAACCCATTCATTACAGATAAAACGGTGATTAAGGCTGCGACACCCAGCGCCACCCCCAACATTGAAGTAAGTGAAATGAAGGAAATAAAGTGGTTGCGGCGTTTTGCGCGAGTATAGCGCAGGCCAATATAAACACTGAGTGGTTTAAACATCTAGAAATGACTTGAATTTCCCCTTCGTCCAAGTGCGGGAGAAGGGGATATTTTTAATTATTTAGCGTGAACAATTTGTGTTCCATCTTCGCTGCCGAGTAGTAATACATCAGCAGGACGCATTGCGAATAGGCCATTAGTGACGACACCGACAATATTATTTAAGGCTTTTTCAAGGGCAATGGGTTCCATAATGGTTAGACCATGAACATCGAGAATAACATTACTATTGTCTGTGATAAAACCTTCACGATAGACAGGTTGGCCGCCCATTTTGACGATTTCACGAGCAACATAACTACGTGACATTGGGACAACTTCGACGGGTAAAGGGAAAGTACCTAACACGTCAACCAGCTTACTGCTGTCAGCAATACAAACAAATTTTTCACTGGCTGCTGCAATGATTTTCTCACGTGTCAGTGCGCCGCCACCGCCTTTGATAAGCTGTAGTAGGTGATTTGACTCATCTGCACCATCAACATAACTGGCGATAGTGCCTGTTTCGTTCAGGTCGAATACTCTTATGCCATGTTCTTCTAGGCGTTTTGTTGACACAATAGAGCTGGAAACAGCGCCATCAATTTTATGTTTTATCGTAGCAAGTGCATCGATAAAATGGTTGACGGTTGAGCCAGTACCGACACCAATAATACCCCCGGTCGTGATGTGATCGAGTGCAGCGTAGGCGGCTTGTTTCTTCAGTTCATCAGCGGTCATTGTTTTTTCCTTATTCTTTAAATTTGCAGGTATTGATTTTATTGCTGCAATTATAGAGATAAATGGCGGGTAATGGTAACGTAAGCGTAAACGAATTAAACATTGTATTGGATAGGGTTAGAAAATCACATTGTCATGTTGACTGAATATGTAGAAAAAATTGCAAAATCGCGAGTTTATGATGTGGCAATCACGTCACCTCTAGAGGAAATGCCCAAGCTTTCACGACGGCTCAGTAATACCATTTGGTTAAAACGGGAAGATTTACAGCCTGTATTTTCATTTAAATTGCGTGGTGCTTATAACCGAATGAGCATTTTAAGTGATGTCGAAAGACGGCAGGGTGTGGTCGCAGCTTCAGCAGGTAATCATGCGCAGGGTGTGGCCTTAGCCGCGAAGAAATTGGGTCTTTCGGCCTTGATCGTGATGCCGACGACAACGCCGCCTATTAAGGTCGAAGCGGTACGACATTTCGGCGCCGCCATTGAGTTATTCGGTGATAGCTACGATGAAGCATGTAGTCATGCTTTAACGATTGCGGATGAGCAAGGGCGTGTTTTTATTCATCCTTATGATGATCCTGAAGTCATTGCTGGTCAGGGTACGATTGCGATGGAGATGGTTAATCAACACCCCGAGCCATTTGATGCTGTTTTTATACCAGTGGGTGGCGGTGGATTAATTGCTGGCATGGCGGCTTATATCAAAGCGGTTTGGCCAGATGTCAAAGTGATTGGTGTTGAGCCGGCAGATGCTGCGAGCTTACACGATGCCTTATTGGCTGATGAGCGTATTACTTTAGAGCAAGTTGGTTTGTTTGCTGATGGTACGGCCGTAAGACAAGTCGGGAAAGAGAATTTTCGGATCGCGCGTGAAACGGTTGATGAAGTGATCTTGGTTGATAGTGACGAAATTTGTGCTGCCATCATGGATATTTTCGATGATACACGTGCTATTGCTGAGCCGTCCGGTGCTTTGGCAACCGCAGGGGCCAAGAAATATATTGAGCGCGAAGGAATACAAGACCAACAATTTGCGGTTATCAATAGTGGTGCCAATGTTAATTTTGACCGTTTGCGCCATATTGCTGAGCGAGCAGATTTAGGTGAAAAACGTGAAGTTCTGTTTGCAGCGAACATAGCAGAAACACCAGGCAGTTTCCAAGCCTTTTGCCAGATTTTAGCTGGCTGTAGTGTGACGGAATTTAATTACCGTTATGCCGATGATACTGATGCACAGGTATTTGTTGGTTTGCAGACAGATGGTGGCGTGGCTGAGCGAGATGTATTATTTTCAAGTCTTGAACAGGCGGGTTACAGCATTGTTGATTTCACCGATAACGAAATGGCTAAACTTCATGTCCGTTATATGGTGGGCGGACATGCATCACAAGTAGCTGATGAACGTTTGTATCGATTCGAGTTTCCAGAGCGCCCAGGTGCCTTGTTACGGTTTTTAACGCGGATGGGGCAGCGTTGGAATATTAGCCTTTTTCATTATCGAAACCATGGTGCTGCCTATGGACGTGTACTAGCTGGTGTACAAGTGCCCGAATTAGAGCGTGATGCGTTTCAAAGTTTTATTAAAGAATTGGGATATCAATGCTGGGAAGAGACCGATAACCCTGCTTATCAGCTGTTTTTGGCCTAAAACATGATGGCTGTCATACAAATGACTTGGCTGTTGGCAGACAATAACGCCATCAGCCAGTTGTTACGGCCTGTATTAATACCGAGTCAGTAAAGGAATGAGAATCTGTCTTTTGTTGTAACAAATTGATGAGCTAGTTGTCATCATAATGACTGCAAACGTTTTATTTGAATATGCTATAAAACCATAAGAATAAGGAACGGGCAGAAATGGGCGATTTGACGATGCAAATAGGCGACTTCATTGTCGCTGCGATGAAAGTATTTGGTGGGGTATTTTTACTCCTCATGATGGTGCTTGTCCTATGGGTGATAGTCACCTACATCATTGATGTGACACAAACGCAACAGACGATCCGACGGAATTACCCGGTTATTGGACGTTTTCGTTACCTTTTTGAGCATATCGGTGAGTTCTTCAGACAATATTTCTTTGCAATGGACCGAGAGGAATTGCCTTTTAATCGTGCGCAGCGGTCATGGGTATATCGGGCTGCTAAGAATGTAGATAGTACGGTTGCATTTGGTTCGACAGATAATATTTCTGGCTCAGGCCGGGTTCTTTTTGTTAACTGTGCTTTCCCGACATTAGGCCAAGATGCCGTCCCTCCTGCTGCTGTTACTGTGGGTGAGGGCTGCGATAAACCTTTTACTACAAAATCTTTTTTTAATATTTCAGGTATGAGTTATGGCGCTATATCTAAGCCTGCAGTATTAGCCTTATCCGCAGGCGCTAAAGAAGCAGGCTGTTGGATGAATACCGGTGAGGGTGGTTTGTCTCCTTATCATCTTCAGGGTGGTGCAGATATTGTTTTCCAAATTGGCACAGCTAAAAATGGGGTACGTGATTTAGAAGGTAACTTGAGTGATGACAAGCTGCGGGATGTAGCCTCGCACGATCAAGTTAAGATGTTCGAGATTAAGATGAGTCAGGGTGCGAAACCCGGTAAAGGCGGTATTTTACCTGGGGAAAAAGTCTCTGAAGAAATCGCTGCTATTCGGGGAATTAGAGTAGGTGAAGATTCGATCAGTCCAAACCGACATCCTGAAATTAACAGCTTCGATGATTTATTGGATATGGTTAACCGTGTGCGTTCTGTGACGGGCAAACCAACAGGTTTTAAAATGGTGGTGGGTAAGCCGTCGCATATAGATGATTTATTGAAAGCAGTAAAACAACGTGGTGCAGCGTTTGCCCCTGATTTTATTACGATCGATGGTGCTGAAGGGGGTACGGGAGCCGCGCCGATGGCATTGATTGATTCTGTGGGTATGTCATTGCGTGAAAGTTTACCGCTGGTAGTAGATAAGCTGAATCAATATGGTTTACGTGACCGGGTTAAGGTGATTGCGTCAGGTAAGTTAGTGACCCCGGGTGCCGTTGCATGGGCATTATGTGCAGGTGCAGATTTTACCGTCAGTGCGCGTGGTTTCATGTTTTCGTTGGGCTGTATTCAAGCTTTACAATGTAATAAAAATACGTGCCCAACTGGGATTACAACTCATGATCCTAAATTCCAGCAGGGTCTCCACGCAGAGTCCAAAGCCGTTCGTGTTACGAGTTACGTCAATAATATGATTAAGGAAGTTGGCATCATTGCGCATTCCTGTGGCGTTAAAAACCCGAGGGCATTGGATAGAACACATGCTCGTATAGTTGTAGGTGATGGGCTGACAAAAGGGATGGATGAACTCTTCCCTATTCAAAAAGAAGTGGTGGACTAAACTATGTCGGTCAGCATCGTGTTAATGCTATTAGCGTTAATGCTGTTGCTGGACTTCTTACTCAAGCCGTTTGCGGCTAAATTTCATATTCCCTTTGCCGGCTTACTGGTATTAGCTGGCTTTATCGGTAGCGAATTGATCATCTCGATGGGCGGTGATACCGGCATTCGTTACGATTCTTTTCATGACCTGATTATCTATGTTTTCTTGCCGTTATTAATTTTCGAAGCGGCCTTTAAAATTGATGTGCAGCAGTTGATGCGCAATGGTTTTATCATTATTATTGTTCCTAATTAGTGTTTATGATTGCGCCATAGCTTATGAGGATTGTATTACAGGTAAGTTCCATTGTGGTTGTTACTCCCTTGGATGTTGAAGTCGATGGTATGATAGGAATTTGGTTATCTACATTCAATATTGAGGAATAGGATGAAAGCAGAACAAGTTGTGTTGCCTGATGCGTCAAGTTTAATTACCGCTGCTGCGGAACAATTTATTAGTGTTGCACGGACGGCGATAGCAAAACGCGGTGTATTTTATGTGGCTTTGGCTGGTGGTTCGACACCAAAAGGCCTGTATCAGATGTTAGCGACTTCTCCGTATACCACTCAAGTTGACTGGGCGCGTGTTCATTTGTTTTTTGGTGATGAGCGTTGTGTATTACCGACACATGATGACAGTAATTTTAAAATGGCATCAGAAGCCATGATCGATGCGATATCCATTCCAGAAGACAATGTGCACCGTATGCCAACAGAACTGCCACCGGAACAAGTAGCAACGGTTTATGCTGCAACGATGGCTGAGGTGATGGGAGATCAACCATTAGATTTAGTGCTATTGGGCTTAGGTCCTGATGGTCATATCGCTTCCTTGTTCCCTGGCACACCTGCATTAGATGTTAGTAATACGAAAACAGCGGCGCTTTATGTTGAGAAATTTGATTCTTGGCGCGTAACGATGACTTACCCTGTTATCAATGCAGCTAGACAGGTGATTGTGTTTATCGCTGGTGAGGCGAAGGCAGAGATTGTTAATGATATTTCCACAGAAGTTGTGTCAGGATTACCGGTGCAACGTCTGGCTCCAACGGGTGATTATTACTGGTATATGGATAAAGCCGCAGCAGGTAAGTAGATTTTGATGGAGCGTCAAGAAGGCATTCTCGCTGTTGATTTAGGCGGTACTAAGGTACTCGTGCAATTATCCACTTTGGATGGTGAAGTGGTACTTGAACAGCGCTATCTCAGTGAACAGTTTGTCAATTTTGAAGCAGTATTGTCTGCCTTTTTTGCTTTGCCGACTTTGTCTGATTATCGAGTAAGTGCATCTTGTTTTGCTGTTGCTGGGCCGGTGGTGGGTCGAACGGCCTCAATTACGAATTTGCCCTGGAAGATTGATGCCGAAGCCTTATCTGAGCAGTTTTCATTAGGTACGGCCATATTATGCAATGATTTTGAAGCGGTGGCCTTTGGCATTGATGGTGTCAATCCTTCGGCCTTAGTGACATTACAAGAAGGCGAAAGAGATAGTCAGGCACCTAGAGCTGTTATTGGTGCTGGAACAGGCCTGGGACAAGCTTTAATATTTCCGACAAAAACAGGTTGGGATGTGATTGGAACCGAGGGTGGAAATGTTGATTTTGGCCCAAATGATGATGAGCAGATGGCACTGTGGTGTTATTTAAATCAACAGTTTGGTCATGTGTCATATGAACGCATATTATCTGGAGCAGGCTTAACCGCCATTTATGCTTTTTTAGCTGTTCAGCAGTCGGAAGTAAGGGTCTCTGCTGTTCAAGCCATTATTGATAGTTCAGATGCACCCGCTTTGATTAGTCAACGTGCATTGGCTGGGGAAGACGAATTGGCTGATGCGGCGATGACGTTATTTATGCGGATATACGGTGCACAAGCGGGCAATCTAGCTTTGAGCGTATTGGCACGTGGCGGTCTCTATATTGCTGGCGGTATTGCTGCTAAGAATCGCGCTTATTTTGAACAGTCTGATTTCATAACCGCTTTTTTGAGTAAGGGAAAGATGTCAGCCTTAATGCCCTTGATGCCGGTCACTTTGGTGACCGATGAAACGGTTGGTTTATCCGGAGCTCGATATCTGGCCATGAAATCCGCGTTATAATAACCCTATGATATTAGAAAACATGATGAATATTTCCGTTGGCGTTGAAGCCTCTTATTTAGAACAAGAGTCCGATCCTGAAAAGGCACGTTATTTATTTGCTTATACGATTACGATAAAAAACGGTGGTGAGACTGCAGCCCGTCTTTTGTCACGTTATTGGAAAATAACAGGCGGTGATGGTCATGAGCAGGAAGTAGAAGGGGATGGTGTAGTTGGACAACACCCTTATTTATCGCCTGAAGAAGAGTTCACTTATACCAGTGCTGCGATGTTGGATACACCGGTCGGTATGATGCAAGGCCATTATAAAATGGTCGATGACCAGGGTGATCAGTTTGAAGTAATGATCCCAGCATTTACACTAGCAGTACCCAAAACTTTACATTAAGTTAGCGTTTGACGCGTATGCATTGGCCAACAGATTGCACGCTACAAATATCTCCATTGGGCCAAATAGCGTTGTCGAAACTGACATTATCTAAGATAGCACCGTCAAGGTTGGCGTTGAGCAAGTTAGCATAAGATAGATCGGCATTGCTTAAGTCTGCACGGCTTAAATCAGCCTGCTCTAAATTAACGCCAACCATATTCACATTCTGAAGTTGGCTATAGTTAAGTGCACTAAAGCTTAAATCAGCATAGGCCATATCAGCGCTAGTCAGTGTGGCATTAATAAGATTGCTGTTACTTAAGCGGGCGCTACGTAACTGTGCATTGTTCATTGTGGTATTGGCCAATTGTAGATTCGGTTTATAGCAATTATTCCAATTAACGGCGATATCTGCAGGCGCATGGCAGTCGACTTGTGAAATGGGCAGTAAGGTAGGGGAGAAAATAGCGGTACCAACAACTGAGATAAGGATGAAGGCAACCGCAACTAGTGGCCATAAAATGGGTGATTGCTGTTCCCTAAATTTACGCATTAGTACAGTATGAAACTGCCTACGTCTTATTATGTCAGGATTTTCTTGAGCACGACGTTCTTTTGATCTGGGTCTTTTATTGCGACTGTTACCGTCTGACGATTGACGGCGGTCAAAGCCATTTCTTTCATCTAATGTGATTTTGGTTTGTACATTAATCCCTTGTTCTGGGTGGAGAACAGATATATCACTGATAGCTTGCCAACTTTCGAGATCAAGGCATGCTTGGTCATCCATTGAGAGACGGCCTAGAATAAGATTGTCGGTGAGTACACGGCTAGGGAAGGGCCCCATGACTTCGCCATTCTGACGTACGTACCATAATGTATTTTTCTTTTTCATTCAGTTTTATCTAAGCTGTCCGATGTGCTTGGTATACTAGCATTGTTTGCGGGTTGGAGAGTGTGATGCAGATTCAACAGTCGATACAAAATATTATAGGTGCAGTGCAAACTGTTCCTCCTCAAGTGTTGGCCAATGTAGTGGTGGGTCAGCGGATTGAGGCGGCTGTGGTTCAGGCGGCATTGGCGGCTCAAATAGCCTCATTAAAAATTGGTGAGACGATTGTACAAGTGACAACGCCTGTATGGTTGAAACAAGGCCAAGTCGTACAGTTGGAATTGGTTCAAACAGCTGATAAACCGGTGCTGAAACTGATACCACCCAGCGAAGTACCGTTACTGACAACAAAGCCAATTGATGTCGCTCCGATAAAATTGGTTCCTGGTCAACAAGTGGCTGTTGAGGTGGTTAAACTGTTGGCTGAGAATAGGGTGTTAGTACAAACGACGCCACCGAGTTTACCTCCAGCTAGCACTGTTCCGGCTAAGCACATACAATTTGATATTGATCTTTCACAGCTGACAAAATCTTTTAAAGTTGGTGAAAAGGCGGTTGTTGAGGTGTTAACAACAAAACCTTTAGCAATAGCGCTCAAAGCCGATCCTGTGTTCCGTGAACAGATTGTAATCGACCGGATTAAGCAATTGTTGCCACAACTTGAGGCGAAGCCACAATTAGCCAATTTGACGACAGCATTGAAAGCATTGTCTTTACCAAGTCCAGTTCAAGGACAAATTCAACATTTAGTCGGACATATCCTGGATAAGCAAGCGATTACGCAGCCTCAAGCTTTAAAACAAGCGATTGCTTCGTCAGGGGTGTTTACGGAACGTCAAGTATTGAGGCCTAATCCGGTTTTGAACACGGATTTTAAGGCTAATTTATTAAAAGTAGCAGCGGTGATTGAGGGAGAATTAAAAGGTAAGCCAGTACAATTTACATCATCACCTTTGTTAAATAAGGCGTCGGTACTATCTGACTTTGCGGCATCGACAAAGCCAGTGCCTACTCCTTTATCTACGGGGAGTTTGGGGAAATCTCAGGTCGCGACAGCGAGCACGGTAGCTTCTTCAGTTGGAACAACTAGTTTATTGTCCAAAGGGGGGAATGTAACGATTCCTCAAACGTTATCTACTTCACCGCTTGCGACTGATAATAAATTGCCTGCTTCACCTTTATCGACAGGTAGTTTAGGGAAATCAAGCGTAGCAGTCCCGACAGCACCGATAACGCGCTCAAATGAAAATGCAACCATACAAAATCAGACCAACGCTAACACGACGATTAAACCGAATGTGGAAGGCCAAATTAAAACGGCTGCTCTGACATCACCATTCGCGTTTCAAAATACGACTAAACCTGTTGAACCTGGTGCGGTGGACAAAGCAAATACGGTCGTAGCAAAGACAAATGTGGATACGGCATTAAAGCCTATTCAAACGCAGGCCACAGCCCCGGCAGCTGCATCTGATGCCACACCTAGATTGACGTTATTGTCAGCTATTTTGCAGGCGCTTGGTGCGTATAACCCGACACCAAGCAGTGTGTCGGTATTGAATACATCACCGTCAGCAGTCGGATTACCAACAGCCTTACCGGCTTTTTAGAATCTGTCTTGACGTCTCAACAGACAGCGGCTTTGGCGCAGGCTTTGAATAAATCGATATCTGCCGAACAGTTACGTGCGAGCCGGCAATTTGATGTATTGGTTTTGCAAGGCTTATTAAAAGAAGTAGAAAGTTTACATGCGCGGGTGCAGTTAAATCAGTTTTCTATGCTTAAAGAGCCAGACACACCAGGCGCGCCGATAGCGAGTTGGTTGATCGACTTGCCAATAAAAGATAAGCAGGGTATTGATTTTATCCAGTGTACCCCGTCAACACTATGTGGACCAAATAGGCTAATTGCGTAAGAGACAGTTTTAGTTCATCGTTAACTCCAAGAGGAAGCGATGATGACAAAAC
>Ga0228674_1000703_pt1 | contig 21999 bp, 23 predicted proteins | sample 1D_rmetaG_FD_189054 | JGI IMG/M metagenome (GOLD analysis project Ga0228674, IMG submission 189054) | Seawater microbial communities from Monterey Bay, California, United States - 1D_r | ecosystem: Environmental > Aquatic > Marine > Coastal | place: USA: California | collected 2016-09-26
ATATTATTATAGATAAGCGTACCTATCCTGTATAAATCAGAAGGCACGGTCCAATAATTGTTACTACGGATCATTGCCGCTGTAACCTCAAATAAGTTTATTTTTTCGTTAAGGAGGTTGAGCATGTCGGAGAACTCCGTGTCGTTTCCATGCATTCTACCGAACTGGTTGATGTCATAGAAGTATTGCTCGAATAGATCCATCTGTGCTTGATTAGCAAACAGATTAAATTCTTGAGGCGTAACATACCCTCGTTGCTCTTTATTGAGTATACTTAATACTCGTTGATAAACAGTGTCTACGCTTACGCTCATAATGTTTTATGTTATTAAAGTGGAGACCGCGTTAGCGATCCCCACCATTTGACTTATAGTCGTTTTTCAATTACATTCAGTACTTCCATGCCTTCATCTGTTTTGAAGAATGCAGCAAGCGCTGAATAAGGGTGTTCGTCAAAAGGAACAGTCATGATCTTGCGTTTATTTTCGCCGTACATAAATGTTCTGTTATCACTTGATAATGTTAGCAATCCACGCTCTGTGGCTTTGATCCCAATATTTCTTAGTTCCACGTTATCGTCATTGGCTAGCTCTAGGAACAAACCAGGTTGTTTACGCGCAAATATAAGTAAATCTCTTTTAAGTTCCTTAGAAGAGAGCTCAGATACCTTAGATCCACTCTGGACACGCATTATTGCTTCAGCCTGGTCAACCGGCATAACTTTAGCGGCATTAAGTGCTTCTAATTCCATTTCAATCCAATCAACTTCGTCTTCAGCTATTGACTCGGGCTTATACTCTGCAATTATACCCGAAGTAACAAACGGGTGCACTGCTAAAAATTTTTGCATTGCCGGGTTCTCTTTTGGAACTCGTAAGATACCGTTTCTTAAAACAATACGCCCTAATGTTACTGTACCTTCCTGCTCATCAACAAATGGAGAGCGTTGGTTTGTAGCATAGCGTATTTCTCGCTGATATCCTTTTTCTTTGTCAAAGTAAAGCAATGGGCTCTTAGCGGAATGCATTGTAGGGACAGTGTAAGCCAACGGTTCTTTGCCGCTAGCTAGCTCGTACAATCGGTCTTTAAAAACCCATTCATCTTTTTTCTTTGTAACTTTTTTTGTTTCAGGTTGAATAGTTGCAAGAACTTCTGGTTCTGGTTCAACATATGTTTCAACTTTTGCTTTTGGTGCAGCTTTTTTAGCCGCAGGTGTTTTTGCTGTTGCCATGATATAATATAATTAAATAAAGGTAATAATTACCCCCGCCACAAGGACGAGGGTAATATTAAATTAACGCTTATGCGTTAGTTGTTTTCTTCAACAATACGAAGTTGTTAGCTGCTTGAGTACACATTGTGCGCTCTGAAAGGAAGTGAACATTCATTTCATCAGCATCGCTAGTGTAATTTCCGCCAACTGAGCCAGTAACCCAAGACTTCATACGACGATCGTCTGCTTCAGAAGCACGGTAACGAACGTGTAAGAAAGGACGTGAGATGTTCTTGCCTAATTGTTGGTCATAAACAGTAGAAGTACCTGCAGGAACGATTACACCTTCAATGTCGCCGATAGATCCGCGAGTAGTTGAATCGTTCAAGTATTTCCAGTCAGTCTTGTAGAAGTCATAAGAACCACGACGGAATCCAGAGAAACCTAAGTTCAATGCCATATCTTCAGAGTTATCAAATACACCGTAAGATGTACCACCAGCTCCGTAAGAGTTCTGAGCAGCAAGCATATTGTCGATAGACAAAGAAGTTGCACGATCCAAGAACATCATGTTCTCTTCAATAGCACCTTGCTTATCAAGCTCAGAAAGAATAGTATCAAACTCACCTAGTCCGTTACCACCGCCAAAATCAGCGTTGTTGTAAACCAAGCCGCGCTCTTCCAATACAGAGAACAAACCTTGAGTACCCGCAATTACTTGACCACCGTTAGCCGCTGGCGCATTAAACGTTGATACAGCTTTTTCAGCTTCAACCATAGACATTTCTAGGTAGTCTTCAAAGCGTAGACGAGACTCATGCTCAGACTTCAAGTACCACATGTAACCAGAGGTTCCAGCTTCAGTAGTTACTTCAACCCAACCGATCTGCGCCGTATCAGAACCGTTAACACTGTACTTATCACGTAAGATAATAGGCTGGTTAGAAAACTGCGTGAACGAAGCGTCCAATGAGTTACCAGCTTCTTTAGATCCTTTCCCGTACTCATTACCATATACAAACAAGCTTAAGTCTGTAGAACCTACTGCAATACCAGCTGGAGCAAGACCTGCTGCTGTTTCGTAAGCTTTGAATGCCACAGTTTGAATAGTAGCTGAAGTAGCTGTAACTGCTGTTACGAAAGCTTTGAAAGTAGTGATAGCTCCACCCGCAAGGCTTTGGCTAACTACCAAAGTCATACCTGGACCAATCAAAGAAGGCTTAGTAGCTGTTTGAGCAATCTCTAAGGTGCTAGTTGTTTTTAGTTCAACATCATCGTAAGCAATGTGTAGGCGACCTTGTTCAGACCATACTACTTGATCAGAGGCCATAGGCATCTCTGCTCCTACCATACGTAAGAATCCGCCGATCGTACGATTACCGTAACGCTCTACTTCTTTCTCGTATACCTCAGGAAGAAATTGTTGTGTAAAATCCATATTCGCTAAAGGAATATAGTTGTCACCGAACAAGCCCTTAACAGGACGTGGTGTTAGGTGCGCTAAATTTGCCAGACTAGCCGGCGCTGTTGCAAATGCCATTTGTGTAAAATTTTAAATGGATTATTATTTTTTAAACTTAACCTTAAGCTTAGAGCTGTTAGTTCCACTGTCAACCGCGCGTATTTTCCACCCATTAGCCGCTGTTACTTCTTCGTGAACCCCTCTCGGATTCATATCAACGTTTTTTGTGCGGGCCATACTATCTTTTACTGCATCAGCTTTGCCTTGCTCATAAAAGTGTTGTGCGACTTGATCAGCGTTCATTGCTGTGAACAGCGATTTATGGTAGCCTTTGGCATCCGACATTTCACCTTTTTCGTTCAAGAACTTCTTGATAAAGTTGTTAATGTCACCTTGGGTCTCCTTAACCTTGCCAGTGTCGTTAACTTTGAAGCGGTACTTCTTGTCCCCAACGTTGTAATCAAACCCTTGAAAACTTTCGTTGAACACTTTCGCGCTTTCGCGATTAAACCTACTGGTTTGTTGTTCTGCAATTTTAGCAGCATCCTCACTCTCTTTTGTATAGCGACTAAAAAATTCAACCGCTTTTTGCTGGTCAGGGTTTAGCCTAGACCCAGCTTTAATTTCATCGTAATATTTAGACTTTAAACTGTCTAAATGATCTTTAGCTTCCGACAGCGCGCGTTTGCGTTCTATTTTTTTCAAACGAACCTCGCGTTCATCGTCAAGCTCTTCGTCGTAAGCAAATTTGTCATTTAATAGAAAATCTATATCTTCTCTATCGTATGCTTTGTATTTCGTTTCGTAATATTCACGAAGCAATTGATCTTCGTTTAATTGCGAGTAGTCTGTATTAAGCCGTACGTAATCCTCTAAAGTACCGCCCGTCTCGTCCATAAAATCAACAACTTTCTGAATGTTTTCAGGTAAGTTTGCGCCGGCTTTTGTGGACTCCTCAATTGCTGTAGCTACGTCTTCTTCAAGTTGTTCCGCTACCTCTTCGACTTCTTCATCTGTAATCTCTTGCAGTGCGGACTCTTGTTCTGCTACTTCTTCTTGAACAGGTTGTTCATCTTGAACGCGCTCTTCTTCTCTGGCAGGTTCTTCAACTGCTGTTTCGACGTTTTGTTCTGGTACTTCTTCGCTAACTGCGGGTTCGTCGCGTACAGGAACCTCATCTGTGCTTTGCTCTTGAACGGCATTAGCTTGCATGTTTACTTTGATAGTGCCATCTTCATCGACGCCCACTACCGGGTTAGTTTCTTCACTCATGATAAGATATTATAAAATTGTTATTACTATAATTACCTAGGTTCAAAGGTACCTAAGCCGAACCCGCCGCCAAGTATATCGTTTCCAGAGGATTCGAAGTTCTTAGGTGGTGAGTCATTTTTTCTTTGATCAATTAACTCGCTTTGTTGAGTCGCTTGCATTTTAGTTCTTTCGTCTTTGCGATCTTCTTTTTGCGCCTCTTTGGACTTTTGGCCATCAACCTCTATACCTTTAAGTTGCATATTGTACTGGAACTCCAAAGCCATAAGCTCTTTCTTTAATTGAACCTCAGCTTGCATTTTCTGCTGCCCAATTTGAGCTTTCATTTGTTCAAGCTGCGCTTTTGTTTGGAACAGCGCTTGTTCTTTCTGTATTTCCGCTTGTGCCGCTACTTGTTGTGCCTGCGCATTTGCTTGTGCCTGCGCTTGTATGTTTTGCTGCTGCATTTCTTGATCGCGCAATTGTTTTTGCTTTCTACGTAGTTTTAACAGCTGATTAGCTAGCTTTAGATTCTTAACTTCGCGTATGTCAATTGCATCTGATAAGTCTATAAGACCAGCGGATAATGCGGTTTGTATGTTATTTTCTAGCATGCCTTTCTCCTCGTCATCTGGCGATAACTCTAGGACAATGCCGAAATCATGTAGATATAAATCGTTTAGCTCTTCCAACACACCTACATTAAAACCGCCTATTTTTTGTATAAACGCTTCTTTAGATGGACTGTACTCAAGTATATCTGATATTCTAAGTGATAAAGACTCTGCTGTATCTGCTGTTAAGAATAGACCAGAATCCAATATATGTCTTGTAGCCGTATTTGAATTTGCCGCTGCTAATTTCTGCACACCAACTAACGCTCGTGCGTCAGGACTTGACCCGTCGCGCGCTTCATTAAGACCCGTTACATCACGGATCATTTGCAGATAATAGTTATATGTTTGAATTAATGTTTGCAGCTTCTGTCCACCCGCGCCGGTCTGTAACGGCTGAATAGGCACTTTACCAGGATTCATATCACCCTCTTGTGTAAATGATCTACCAATAACAGAACCCGTTTGGAAGAACATATTAAGTGCTTCTTGTGGGTTGTAATTTGTCCCGTTACCTAAATCAATTTCAGCAAGGCCGTCAGCATCCATGTAAACTCCATCAGGCATCATTTTAGATAGTACCTGCTGCATCTTTAAATGCGTAAGCTGTATCATATCAGCAAAACCCGTACAGCGACTAACAATCGACTCAATGCGACCTCTATACATTCTGGGTGCTACAATACTGTAATTCATTTTTACTTTATTGTAATCACTTTTAGGGCGTACCATATTTTTTGCCATACCCCATTCCAATAGCATACTAGGGCCTAATATCATAGCTCCTTCATATAATACCTCGAGCGAACGTGATGCTTTAGCGAATCCCTCTGAATCTATTGGTGGGTTAAATTGATCGTCTCTTGGTATAGCTTTTAAGCCGCCGGTAGCTGTTTCTTTTACTTTGTACACCTCGTTCATGTAAGTCTTGTAATTAAAATACAAAACCTGCACCGTATTAGAATCATAGCCACGATCAGCGCCGTCATTAAATTGATTCCAAGAAGTTGTATTATTATAAGACCCTGCTGCTTTTATTTTATCAAGCTGTGCCTGATCAAGCTGAGGGTATTGCTTTTTTAATTCGTTGATCGGTATGTTCTTAACTTCCCCAACATAGTATATGTCTTCAAAATAAGGAGACTCAGTGTAAGAGTAAACCAGGTTTGCTGGATCTACGTAGTCAATAACAACACCCTCGGATTCTGAGAATGTATTTTTAACCGCACCGATACCGATGGTTGTTAAATCGTAATATACTCTTCTTTTAGCTAAATCATAATTGTTGCCATCAAACAAAGTATTAATCGCTATTTCCTCAGCTATTTCAATACCTTGTTTATAGCTTAGCTGCATATGCAACTCTAGCTCTTCTTTTGAACCCGGTAAATTTTCTTTATCGTTTTCGTATAAGTTAATACCAAATGCTTCGGCCGCGTAATCATTAATCTCCTGCGCTTGCATGTCTCTTATAATAGAGTCCATATATGCAGTGCGCTTTTCAACACCGTAAGGGTCTTGCGAATATGCTTTTACATCAAAAGATCTGTCTGCAATACCATTAACAACAATATCAACAAACTTAGATAGTATGGGTACAGGCTTCCAATCTAAATTAAGATAAGACAAATCGCCATTAACTGATAATTCATCTTTATACTTTTGTATCGGCTGTTCGCCTCTAGCATATAATCTTAACCCGTGAAAACTATTTTGATTACTTTGAAATCTTACGTTCCCTGAATTGCCACCAAACCATTCAGATTGAATAGCTCTACCTACCTGGCGGCCATACTCAAATGACATCTTCTCCTGGTCGCTAGCAACCTGGCTAGGGAAAAAATTATTTACAACTGACTCAGCCATAGTTTTATTTTATTATTTTCGATATATCTCCGTCTTGCTTATATCTTGCAATATTGAGATTTAATTTTGTTCTTTGTAAAGCGGCATTTGGTCTATACATATCCTTGTGGCAAGCCATTACGGCTAATCCAGAACTAATCGCGGCATCAAATCTTGTTCGGTTATTTATATCGAACTTAGACCAGTCGTTTAAGGTATCATTAAAATACATACTACCGTAAGTGCCATCTTCTTTTAATCCAATGTACTTATCTATGTACATCTCAATAGCAGCCGCGTGCGCTTGCTTGATGTCTTCGCTGGAGTTTGGTATACCTCCAATTTCTTTTTCAGTTACAGAAAGCTTGTTCCACAATCTGTCAGGTCTATTCATAGAATAACCCCTGTACCCTCTACGCTTAAAGTAGTAAAGTAATCTAGGTTTGTTATTCTCAGCTAATAAAGGCATTCCGTAAAAGACGCAAGCCATTAGCACGTCTTCAAAAAATATCTCCGCAGTTTGAGGCCTAGCTATATATTCTAAAAAGAATGTACTAGGTGGCGCGTCTTCCATGCTAAACTTTGTTAGTCCATGCAACGCACCTTTTGAGCCCTTGCCGTCGGTAGTACCTGAAATATCGTAACTATCACAGCCGAATGCACCCATATGTTCATTCCCTGGATATTTTATACCGTTTTTAACAATTGATCTGTTTTGCACATCAGCATTAGGTATCCAAGACACTTTAAATCTACCCTGCGGGCTTGGTAAAAACATTACCTTAGTGTCTTTTACGCCTGCTTCCCACTGAAAATTACCGGTGGTTATGATATTAGTATTACGCAGATCGTCGTTATAATCAATTTGTTCGTAAATTTTTGCTAAGTTAAAAATACTATTTTTAGTTTCATCTCTAAACGCGTGCTCAGTGGTACGCGGGAACTGTCTATAGTATTCATTTAACGCGTCCTGGTCGCCTTTAAGGCCTTCAACTTCATTGTTCCAGTAATCTATAACTCCTGTATCAATAGTATCACCAAACGGATCTAAAACGATTTCTTCTTTTGGAGTGTCAAATACGGGCTGACCATGCTCATCAATAAAACCTTCGTAGTTCCATTCCATAGGAATAAACAAACTGTACAATCCTGATTTTGTTTGCCCGTTATTATTGCGCTTAGTAACGTCAGAGTCGTTATAAAGCTTTTTAAAATTACCGCCTCCTTTTTCTAAAGCGTTTGATGTGGAACCCATCATGCACTTACCTATAATGCGACTACCTAATCTAAGACACGTTTTTGTCACGCGCCAATTGTTTAGTATATTGTCTGGTCTTTCCCACTTACCGCTTTCATCATGCACTAGCAGTTTTAGCTTTTCACCATCGTAAGAGTTATCTCCGGTGTTTTTCCAATCAATAGTTGTATCCAGACCTTCCATTTCAACACGCGTCTCCTTCGACTGTATAGATTTGCGGGTTAGCTTAGAAGCAGGAACCCTATATGCCAGTTCAGTCTTCGGTCTATCCATACCATCTTGTATAGGCTTGAAGAAAAACGGGTAGTTAAGGGAAATCGGTACAACTTTGTCGGTAAACATTTTCTTGGCGTCACTACCTGATTTTGATAGTATACCGAATCTGGCGTCGCCTGATATGGTCGCAAGGTTAACGGTTTCTCCTGATGCCATAAATGAGAATCCACTCCGTCTGTTTTTAAGGTAGCACATTCCGTAAGCTCTTGTGTCTGCTTTAACGGCTTCCCAGAATATGTAAAACAATCTGTTTGCTTCTCTGTAATCGGGGTGGCCAACGTCGATCTTACTCCACTGCAGGTACATGTAATGAGTGCCAGTAATATAAGTTGGGACGTCTTTGTTATAAAACCAATAACCGTTTTCACGATTGTTAAATTCCTCATCTATATAGCCCTCCCATTTTTCTTTAAATTCATTTGAATAAGACTGCCAATCGAATATACTTTTAATATTTTTAAGCTCCTTAGGATACTCCTTAACGGTCCATTTGTTAGCTTTTTTATTTAAGTTTTTAGGGACCGGCGGTAAACCTATAACCAATCCTTGTATATCTATTATTTCGCCGACTTGGCCTGTCTTACTTATGACAATTAGATCTTGCTCTTTATTATAACCATACTTCCACTTTTTACTTTTATTTAATCGGTGTAGTGTAGTATGCTTTATAGGCTCCACTGTTTTTACTAAATTCTGCTCGTACATTATTTAGATCTTTTTTCAGCGAACCCTGAAAAAGCTTCTTTTTTTTCTTCTTTAGGCTTGTTCTCTAGTATGCGTTCTTCGTCTTGGATACGATTTAGTATTTCAAAAGCATCAAATATAGCTAACTTTTTAGTGGCTGCTGCGTTTTTTAATCGATCAGCAGATATATCGTCATCAGAATCAACTATAGCTTCTTTAGCAACTTTAATAAGTTCTTCAACAGCTTTGTGACCAGCTAGGATTATACTCTTCTTCGTTTCCTTGATATTCATATTCGACTGTAATTTGATTGGCGGGCACACGGTATAATCGTTCGCCCTCTATATTAAATTCGTATTCCATACCAGGTTTGAAACCCACGAGCGACCCTGCTTCAAAACCTTCACTAGCATACTTAATAATACCTATTAAAGGTTCTTCTTTATGTAAGCTAAATTTATCTTTTGCCTTTATAGGCTTTACAAAACAAAAACCAGGTAAAGCATTCCATTCGCTATTGCGTTTGTATGCGTAAACCTGGTCAGGATATACAAAGAACATATCTTCTTTATAAAACGCTCGGCTGTTTTTTTCTTTGCCTCTAACGTCTCTAAATCTTCTAAACACATTATGATGCACTATTATTTCGTCGCCTTCATGTATATCACCGTTAGTAATTTTAGGTACGCTATTGACTACGCCAAGCCTGCTTGTGTAGTGGTGGTTTTGTACTTCTGTATTTAACAGCAGCTTTTTGCCGTTTATTTTTTTTTCGCTAGTAGATCGCCCATCTTTCGGGCTAACTATAAAGTTGTATACGCTTTGCATTACCACTTAAGATCATATTCGATGGATATTGCCATGTTCTTGTTAAAGTCTTTCCATGGCATCACTAGTTCACCTTTTTGTATATACACAGAGTACTTATCAGATTCCTCTAGTATATTTACTATAGTATGACCACCATACACTTCCTGTCCAACAGAATAGTGCATGGCGTCATTTTTATAGTCTTTCCCAATACTAATCTTCCTTATTATCTGCATTTTCCGCGATAGTTCCGTCAACTAAGCTAACGCTTACATTGCCGTAGGATTTTTCCAGATTAACTTGGAATACATTAAGCTCTTCCTTTGCTTTGTCTAATTTGCCAAGAAGCTCCATTTTTTGAACTTCCAACCCGCCAATGCTTAGCTGAGTTTGGTTAATTAATTGCACGATTGCTTGAAGGTTTTCTAGCTCTTCAGCTTTAATTTTTTCGACTTTGGTTTCTTTTACTTTTTTCATTTTTGCTGGTTTAATATAATTAAATTATTGTTACTTTTATAATTACTTGATTTGCTTGATAACTAAGGCTATGGGGTTGGTGTGGCGTCTATATTTATAAAATCTGTAACCCCCTGAACAGGGTTAAACGTGTATGTAGGTGCTGTTGCCGGCGATTGGGTCGTAGACACGGTAGGTAAGCTACCCCCGGCGGCTGAGGTCCCGACTTGCAATATAACAGACGTGCCGGTATAGGTTGCCTGACAAGACACTGTAGTTGGCGCTAAAGCCTCAACAATAACATCCACCGTGTCAGTGGTAAATACGTTAATAGTTGGAGCCGTGCTATTCATAGCGATACCGGAAAGCTTCGAGTTTACTGAAGTAGCAAATAAAGCCCCTCCTCGATATACATTAACCGTTACCTCAAAAGCTTCACATCCGCTAGGCGGCGGCGTTGAGGTAGTGTTTCTAATATTAAGAGGGAATGTTGCCGGGCCAGGCCCAGGCGAGCCTCCGCAGTTATCGCACCAATATACATAGTTAGCGATGCCAATACCCATCTTATTTGATGCTTAAGATATCAGAAGCCGCGGTCCCTGTAGCTAAAACATAATCGCAGATGATTGGTAAAAAGCACCCGTTCCCTACATTTTTAAATACAACTGCATCTGCGGCAGTAGGAGCACCTGCACTAAAGTCTTGCCCTGATATAATTACCTTAACGTCACCAGCAGTGCCCACATAAAGCGCCGCTCCGTTTAGCTTTGTTGTACCGTCTATTGTATCGCTAGGTGTAATAGCGGCAACTGCTGTTGCAAATTCGGGTTGATTTGTAAAAGTTCCCATTATATATATTTATTTCTTTATTAACATTTCCATCTACGGCGTGCAGCGCAGATACGTTTATCCGGTGTCTTCGAACAATTTATATTATGCATTTTCATTTGCCCTCTTGACCGAGCGCAATATGATGTACGACGCTTGCCGCCGCCTGGTTGAGGCGCCTTTAGCTTGCCCCCTGTTTCTTTGTTATATGCAGCGCGCCCAGCTGCTGTCATTCCAGCGCCCTCTTTAGCACTTAAAAAGTGCCGCCCTTTACCTTTTGTCGTTTTCTTTAGCTTCGCGAAAGGCGAAGACTCTTGTACGTATGCCATAATATAGTGAAAATGGGGAACGGGCAATAAAATAAGGTAGCGATTCCTTTTCCTACACGCCCGATGTAACCCCGTTATTTTTTAGTTTTTTGATATGCTTCTTTTTCCCAAGGAAGATCATGAGCACCTTCCATCATTGTTTGGCGGGTGTATACTCTAGCGGGTGAACGAGTGTCTCTCTTCCACATTACTGTATCCGCTGTATAACCAAGTTTACCCTGAGCCATTTGCTCAAGATGCACTTTCTCGTGTTCAACAGCGTCGTTAATCTTATTTTGCGGTAAGCCTTTTTGAACAAATATAGTGCCGTCGCGGTTAGCCTCGGCTTGTATGTTATCGCCTAACTGCTTTTCAAAAACAGGCGTTCCATGGTCTGACGCTTCTTTATTGATACCAAACAGCGTCTCTTTGTTCTTAAGTTTAAACATTACTAATCGCAATCACAATCGCCGCTGCAGCCGCAATCGTCATCAATTGTTGTAAAATTTGCAGCTACTTTACCTGCTGCGTCAATAGTCACTTCCTGCATTGCAGGGTAACTGTTAATGCTTTCTTGCACTCTTTTAGTAATAGGTATTACTTTCATCGTTCTTTATCTTTAATCATATCATCAATAGCTTTGTTATAAACTTTATCAGTATACGATTTGTTTTTATAAAATTTGCTTGAGGGTCCAATAGGCATATCATCGTAGCCTAGCATTATATTATACATCCGTGTTATTAGTCTTCTCGTTTTTTGAGATACTTTAAAAACACTATACTTAATTGTTGTTTTATTGCGATGGCGCCAAACTTCTATCCAGCCTTCTTTACGCAGTCTTTCCCACCGCTTTTTATCCCAAGCGTAGGTGTAAGATCCGTTAATAAAATCATCACGCGTAAACCTGTTTTTGCAATCTAAATATATTAAAAGCTCAAGGTCTGCGTCTTTTATACCATAAGTTTTACAGGCCCATTTTCTAACAAGCCTGTAATACTTAAGTAAATTTATATCTCGAAGGTCATTAGGTTCTAATCTCATTCTACAATAACAACGTCTTGAGCAGTAATTACGTGGAACAAGTTATCATTCCACTCTATACCGTGACCAGCATGTTTATCGTACCTAATTACATCTCCTTCGCTAACTCCTATTACCAAATGCCCACAACTAATAACTTTAGCTTTTAAGTACCTAACGTCGCTGTTTTGCTTTTCAGTTAATTCTAAGCCAGCTACTGTTTTAGGAGCTTCCTTAAGCTTTTCTATAATTATATAATAATTAATTGCTTTCATCTAGACGCATATTAGAAATTATACAATCAGCGGACATAATAGTAATAGATACGCTAATAGCGTTTTTAAGAGCGGTTTTCGTAACTAATACCGGATCAATTATACCAGCCTTAATCATGTTAACTTGCTTACCTGATATGGCATCAATACCTTTATTTCGTTTTACCACAAAGTCCTCATGCTTAATATTAGCGTTAGCCATTATGGTTTGGAAAGGCGAGCGTACTGCTTTAAGCAACGAATTATATCCAGCGCCTTTATTTTTAATTTTTTGAGAAGCATATAATAAAGCTATTCCGCCGCCTGGCACAATGCCTTCTTTTAATGCCGCTTGGGTTGCGTAAATAGCATCCTCAACACGATCTTTCTTTTCTTTAAGCTCAACCCTAGAATCTGCACCTACGTATATAATTCCCACTTTACCAGTGAGCATAGACAAACGCTGCTCTAATTTGTTTTTAATGTAACCGTTAGTTTCAGATGCTACTTTAAGTCGTACGTCTTCAATACGCTCTTCTAACGTCTGCTGATCAACATCAACTTGTAGTATAGTATTTTTATTGTTTGTAACAGCTTTTGTAACTTCACCTAATACTTGCGGGTCTATTAAATCTAAATCGTCACCAAGCTCTTCGTTAATAACGGTAGCGCCTGTTAGCATTGCTAAATCATCTAGTGTGTCCGCCTTAGTGTTACCAAAGCCGGGTATGTCTATTATATTTACCTTAATATTACCCTTTACTTTATTCGCTATTAAAGTTTGGTGAGGTTGCTGCTCTACGTCAGCTATAATTAATAAGCTTCTATTCTTTTTAACAACGTGCTCTAGAACGCTTTGTATTTTTCTTATGCTAGCTATGCCCGAAGACACAATTAATACATAAGGATTATCCAGTACAGCTACGCCTTTGTCTCTGTCTGTAATAAGATGCGGCGATTTAAGGCCTGAATCAAATTGCGTGCCCTCTACAAAATCAACGTACGTTTCATTCGTATCGGACTCCTCCATTAAAACAACTCCATCTTTTCCAACGCGCTCGAAAGCTTCGCCAATCTTTTTTCCAAGAATTTTGTCATTGTTGCAGCTAATGTAAGCAACTTGCTGTAACATTTCACCCTCAACCGGAATACTGGCACCATCAAGATGAACCATAATTTCTTTAGCACAGCTTTCAACGCCTGCTTTAATTTCTCTAATCTCTTTTTCATCTGCTTCTTTTGTAAGCTCTGTTAGTAAAGCATGAGCAAGGACAGTAGCCGTAGTGGTACCGTCCCCTGCTTCACGCACAGTGTTTCTAGCAGCCTCTTTCACAAGGGTGGCTCCTATGTTTTCGACCGAATCACGTAAGACTACGCTTTCCGCAACGGTTACACCGTCTTTTGTAATGACCGGTCGGCCTAAGGCGTCTTCGTAAATTACGCATTTACCTGAAGCACCTAAAGTGGACTTCACTGCGTTTGTTAACTTATCGACGCCGGCCATTATTTTTTTATTGGCTTTATCGCCAAATGTAAGATCTTTAACGATCTCGCTCGGGTTATTAAATTCCATTGTATTAAATTTGATTGAATTAAGTTGGTGTTACTCGAATGTTTTAACGACTTTTGGTCCTTTAATAAATTCAAGCTTTTTAAGGTAATGATCAACAGAGCTGTCTATTGCTGATTCAGCACCGGTTACTGTTTCCCGACGAGTTACGTCTTTCCAGCTTTCTTCCCAAAACAATTCTGTTTGGAAATAGCCATTTGGTAGCTGCACAATACGCCAGTTTGATTTGGCGGAGGCATGCTTCCAGAACGCTTTGGTTTCTTCGGATACTTGTTGGTTACCACTTGTCGTAGTGGTAGTACGGTAATAAAAAGTCATTTTGGTTTTTTTAAATTAATGATGGTTTACTTATTATTCTATAATTACTTGCGCATTAGTTTAGTTAAGTCTTTAGTCTTATCGGTAGAGCCCATTGAAGAGCCAAACCAATAACCATAAACATCGCCTAATGTACGCAAAAAGAAGCCACTAAACGTGGTTATCAATCCTTTCTGTACTTCGCTGAGGTTTTCCCAGTCCAAGAAGTCTGTGAAGATAGCTGTAGCCAATCCTAACGCGATAACTAATGTTACGTATGTAAGTATGTCAGGCGTTGCTTTATTCTTCCCTAGATCGCGTGCAGCGCGGCGGTCCTCAACCTCTTGCTTATATGCTTTTTCTATAAAAGCTTTTTTCTCTTCAGGCGTTTCTATGAACTTATCAGCAATATCTACTGCTTTGTCTATAAGCGAGGAGCCGCCCCCGGTAAGTAAATTTATTAGTTTGCTCATAATGTATTAAATTTATAGCTGCACTACACTTTGACCGTTAGCAGTCTTAAAGTCGTAATTGCCACTGTTGTCTGGATCGTTTGCAGAAGGAACAGATGTTGAGGTATCACCAAATATCAAATTGGTAGTGTAACCCGCATCAGAAGCAGATATAGGTGTGCCGGAATTGTACATAGTGCTAGCATTAGCGCTAGAGGTGATCTGGTCCCACATGTGCATGTACATATAATCCGCGATACGACTACCTCCCGTGTTGTGATCGTTACCACAAAAAGTTACCTCCGTTAAAGTTAAGGTTGACCTTGTGTTGCTATTTGAAGTGGCTTGAGAGGTAAGCTCCGTGCCATTCCAGTAAATTTTAAATGCGTTTGTTGCAGAAGACTGAGATGCGTCATAACTTAGTACCAAATTGCAAAAACCATCGCTATTAACGTTTCCGCGATTACTAGCAGACCACTTATTGTTTGAAGAAGTACCTGTACCTGTTGCTGAATTATTACTGTGTAGTGCCCACTGTCTGTCAAAATTTCTACTGCCGCTTCTGTATCTTGCTATAAATCGATTGAAACCATAATCGTATTGAAAGAAAAACCTATTTGATGTCCCCGTGCTTCCAGTGGGCGTTAAATCAAAAATTATTAAGTTTAAATCAGTGGTAGCCCATTGCGGCCGTATCCAAAGCGAGGCACTAAAGTCCTCAGAGGTAGAAGCTAAAGGACGATCGGTTGCATTGTCCCATACAATGTCATTACTAAGATCCCAATAATACTGGGCTGCAGGTTGTGCGCTATGGTCATAACCGTACCAATCGCTCATTGCAAAAGGCGCGGTGGAAGACGGATAGCTAGGTGAATTAGTATTGATAGTGAATATATCTCCCTGGGCTAATCCCTTTAGCGAAGCTGTTTGAGTAGGGTCAACCTGGCCTTCGGTTAAAATCTCAGCTACGTTTATTGCTCCGCTACTTGGTAAAGCCATCTAACTTAATTTTTAAATCGTTAATTTGCTCTTGCTGTTCTTTCATAGCTTCGATAAGAACCGCTACAATGTTACCGTAAGCTACAGAGTACATGCCATCTTCATTTTCATGCACCACTTCCGGTATTACCTCCAATAACTCTTGAGCTACGACACCCATCGAAGATTTACTTTCGCTTATTTTATTATACGTTACGCCGCGAAGTGATAAAACTTTGTCTAACGCGTTCGGTATGGTTTCTATATTTTCCTTAACCCGCGCATCTGAAAAAGCGGTTATGTCTCCGGTTGCTGTAAAAGCTCCAGATAAAGCATTACCACTAGAAGACAAGTTCCCTAAGCCAACTTCCCCCGGGGAGTCTATAGTACAATTTAAAGTAACTGAACCTGAAGTACCGCCACCTGACATTCCAGTACCTGCAGTCACAGCAGTTATATCTCCAGTGTTGGTGGTATAACCCGCATCATTGTTAAATCCGCTAATGTTTACATTTGCGGGGTCTCCAGCGATTTCTTCCCAGGTTACGCCAGTTATAAAACCACTATCGTTGCTAAATATGCTTAGACCTATTTCGTTGGCAGCTTTTCTACGCTCAGCTCCATTGTCTAACACGATAAACTCATCGGTACCGACCATGGTTTGAGTCATGTCTGCCAACTCTGATAAGTCAAGGGTGATAGCAACGGAGCCGCTAGTTGCCGTACCGTCTAATCCTGTACCTGTGCTTACTCCTGTTATTGTACCTGCGTTAGCAGTGAATCCAGAATCGTTATTAAAACCACTTATGTTTATGTTTGCTGGATCACCTGCGATTTCAGTCCAGTCTACGCTTGTTATATAACCCGCATCGTTAGTCCACTGGTTATTACTACCAGACTTATTGGTAAAAGTTTGTGTGTTACTTGCTGTTGTAGTACCGCTGCCTGTTCCCGCACCTATAAGGGTTCTTACCTCCGCGCCAGTAATGCCTGAGTTTAATGATGGAGTTGTCCCGTTAGACAAAATTGCAGGCGTACCAGAATCTGTAACTTTTGCGGTGTTAGCAGTTATAGCAGTAGCTTGTGATGAGGTAATACCGGTCTTTGCACTATTAGCAGTTATTGCGGATGCTTGAGCACTAGATATAGTTGTAGTATTACCAGCCTTTGCCGTGGTGCTTGTTGTACCTATTGTTAAGTCAGATTGACCAGCCCCTATAAGATCTCTAATTTCCCCCGCATTCATATTTGTGTTTAGAGACGGTTCTGAACCGTTAGACAAAATAGCAGGCGTGCCTGTGTCAGATACTTTTGCGTTATTGGTTGTTATGTTTGATGCTTGTGTCGTTGTAATACCTACCTTAGCCGTGTTCGCGGTTATTGCGGAAGCCTGAGCACTCGTGATTCCAGTCTTTGCACTGTTCGCTGTAATAGCTGATGCTTGGCTACTTGATATAGTAGTCGTATCACCCGCCATAGCCCTAGTGGATGTTGTCCCGATAACCAGCGAGGATGTACCAGCTCCTATGAGCGTTCTCATTTCTCCAGCTGATATATTTGTATTAAGCGATGGTTCAGAGCCGTTAGACAAGACCGCAGGTGTGCCTGTATCAGACACTTTAGCTGTGTTAGCTGTGATTGCTGATGCTTGCGCGGTAGATATTGTTGTTATGTTACCCGCTTTAGCCGTGGTGCTTGTTGTACCGATTACCAAGTTTGACGAACCAAACGGTAAGTCATTTACATTACCGAAGCTTACCTGGTTTGAAGCGTCAGAAAATAGTATTTTAAAACCATCTTCCATTTGTGTGCCGGATAAATCCTCAGCTTCAAGTATAATATTGTCTGTTCCTGCATAGTCTACGTTTACCGTGACCGCTCCAGATGTTCCGCCGCCTGTTAAGCCTGAACCAGCAGTTACCGCTGTAATATCACCAACCGGGACACCGGCTACTGCGGTGTCAACATATAGTTTGTTTGCAGCATCCGTATTTGCAGATACTGTATCAACACCTTGTATTCTACCAGTACCACCTAAAGTTATATCACCACCTTGTACTGATATATCCCCTGAAAAAACTGCATCGTTGTTAACTCTATTCAAACTTAAAACAGTAGTACCACTTGCAGAGTTATCATGTCTTTTTATTAAAAACTGATTAAGACCACCGTCATAATTTAAACTAAAACCGTGGTTTAAATTACTTTCAAATAATCCTAATTTTGTATCATGCTCCCCGCCAGCTCTTATATTTACAGCTGATGTACCTGAATCTGTAAAACTTCCAACATTAACGTCAGCTGTAAATGTTTTAACACCACCTATTGATTGTGCTCCTGTAGTTCTTACTACTGTAGAGTCTACTGCAATATCATCTGCATTGGCTGTAATTCCATCACCGCCTATTGCATTTAAAGTAACAGTGCCGCTTGTTCCGCCGCCGGTTAAACCAGTTCCTGCAGTTACGCCTGTAATGTCTCCCGCAGAGGTTATGTATCCAGCATCATTAGTCCACTGCAGGTTAGAACCACTTTTGTTAGTGAACGTTTGAGTGTTAGACGCGGTGGTTGTTCCTGTTGTGCTCGATGTTCCTGCTCCTATTAAAGTCCTAACCTCAGCCGCGGATATACCGCTATTTAAACTTGGCGTTGTACCATTAGACAGAATTGCAGGAGTACCTGTATCAGACACCTTACCATTGTTGGTAGTTATGTTTGATGCTTGTGTTGTAGATATTGTTGTAGTATCACCAGCCATTGCGGTAGTTGATGTTGTACCAATAACTAGATTAGAAGTACCACTTCCGGTACCTGCACCAATCAAGGTGCGCATTTCGGCTGCTGAAATACCAGTATTCAAACTGGGTGTCGAGCCGTTGCTTAATACAGCTGGTGTGCCTGTATCATTAACAACCCCGAGATTGGAACGGGCGGCAGAAGCGCTTGACGCTCCTGTTCCCCCATTAGCAACAGATAAATCTGTGCCAGACCAATTCCCGTTGTTGATGCTGCTTAGGGCCGCTAATGACCCTAAGCTTATCCAATTGACCTTAGTACCCGTTGAAGAGAGTACCTGGCCAGAAGTTCCTAAATCGCCGTCTTTATCCTCTACTCCAGCGGTTAGGCCTAAATTATTTAAAAACTTCATATATTATATTTTATTATCCTATTCTTTGAATCAACACTCTAATGCTATTTGTTGGCGTTGCTCCAAATGATACGCCCACGGTGTTTGTTGTTGCGCGATCGATATCTGCATACACAGTGTCGAAGGTTACAATGTCGTAAAGCTGCACAATTACATCTTTAGTACCTAAGTTGTGGGTAACCGTTGCGTTAGCCGTGATTGTAGTAGCATAAGTAAGTTGACCGTTAATTGATGATGCTGCATCAGCTAGTGGAGCTAAGTACTGCGACCCAGCAGTGCCAGAATCAGCCATAACAAAATCAGTACCAACACCGCCGCTAATACTCCCCAGCGTAAGAGATAACGCAGCTGTGGAGCCTTCAGAAGCAACGCCGCCTGTAAGACCGTCACCCTCAGTAGTAATAGATTGAACGTAGTTACCAGTAGTCTCAGTGCCTAGTATAACACCGTTATTCTTTATAGTAACTGCACCCGCCGCGCTAACAGCAAAGTTATCAGAACTGAATGAAGCGATACCAGCGACAGTCGTAGTGGCTAGATCAACATTACCCTGTACGGTAGTCCATTCAGCTAAAGTAGTAGGGGAGTCGTTATTCGCGATAAGCAAGTCACCAATTCTTACTTGTTCAGTAAAGAAAGAACCATCGGCTGTAACCGCCCATTGGAATCCTTGCTGAATATCTATTGTTGGTGTGCTGTCAAGATTAGGTGAGTTGGTAGCTGCATTGTAGCCGCCTTGGAAAGACGATGCACCTGCAACTGCTGTATCCACATATGTCTTGACCGCTGTAAGCGACGCCATTGGGACATCCTTAAGCTTGGTCTTTTTAACATCGTTACTCGCGTCAGCTATAGGAATGAAATCCTCCGCGTCTGCGGCTTGAGCACCTTGCACTTCAATATAGTTACTCGCACCTGTATATTGTAGGCCAACTGTTGGAGTAACTGAAGCAGTCCCAGTTACGCGAATACCATCACCCGCAGCAACGCTTGTTACAGTACCTACATTAGTAGTATACCCGAAGTCTGTTACAAAAGTGTGAATTTGGTCACCTGTAGCAAGGTTAGTACCTGAATCAGCGACAGCAGCAGTGTTAGCAGCAACTGTTGGCGCAGCTGCAGTACCACCAATTGTGATTGTATTTGCGTTACCCGAAGTAACACCTGTTACCGTACCAACATTATCTGTAAAAGGTAAATCAGTTACTTGACCATATTGCACAACATTTGATGTATCTGAATATGGTATTAAGAAGCCGTCTTCAAGAGTTGTGCCTGTAGAGTCGTTACCTACAAGAATGTAGTTGTCTGTTCCAGATAAATCTAAAGCAACACTGCCCGACCCTGTAATAGTACCACCTGTTAAACCATCGCCAAACGCTATGGAAGTAACCGTACCACCAGAGTTTTGGTCTGTTGCCCATGCCGGCACACCAGATGCTACTTTAAGTACTTGGCCAGCTGATCCAATACCTAGCTTAGCTAATGTGGTTGTAGAATCCGCGTAAAGTATATCACCAACTGTGTAGCCAGTTTGTCCAGTACCACCATTTGCAGCAATCAATGTACCACCTAATGTTAATGTCCCGCTCGTGGTAATTGCACCACCTGTTAGTGTAAGACCAGTAGTGCCGCCTGAACCCGATACGCTTGTTACTGTACCGCCTCCTGAGTTAGATATTGCATCGAATACTGCTTGTGAATCAACTAAGTAATTTTGACCATCTGCTACAGCACCTGTTAGAATTTCAAATTCAGGTATTGGCCCAGTCGCATTTGCTATTGCTAGCTGCACACCCGTATTACCAGTAGCTCTAAGACCGACCGCGGTGATATCACCTGATACGCTTACCCAACCAGACCCATCGTATATTCTTAATACTTTGAGCGAGGCTGATGTATCGTAGTACACCTGTCCAGTTGCTGGGGTAGTGGGCGCGGTACCTAAGTTCTGGATTGCCGCATTATCCAGGTAGTTTTTATTCAGGTCAATACCTGACAGAAATTTAATAGCCATGTTTTTTGTTTGTTTTGTTTTAGTTTAAATATGCTTTGCCACTGAATGCGGCTGAAAATGTTAGTATTAAAGAATTGTCATTTATATAGTCTACCTCACCATGTACCAGCGTTCCCGCGGAGTCTACCACAGATACCGATGGGTTTTTGCCTAAATTATGCGTTATTGACCAAGTTGTCGCTGGTGTAGGCTGCGTAAATGTAAAATTTAAGTCGCCATCTGACGGTAAATTTGGATATACTGCAAAACCGTAGTATTTGTTCCTAGTTATATTGCCGTTTGCAACAGTTAAACTTAAAACAGCGTCAAAATAGTCATTATCCGCTGGATCTACAATAAAAGATACCAGTTTATATACGCCAAAATTGTTAGGGTTGTCTAATCTAGCTAAAATAACCTGTCTGCCGACTAAAGTTGCTAGATAAGCGCTTACATCCACCCCAGCAGCGGATGTTTTAGTGAACTTTAAATTTGTTATGTTGCCGAAATTAGCGTTTGGGGAGGGTCCAGAGATAATACCGTCAACGGCATCGTCAACCAAGTAGCTATAATTGTTTTGCCCAACGATTTTTAGGCTACCGGAAGCGTTCATCCAACTAGAAATCCCGTTTAGCGTGTAGTTTTTAGTTATCAGACCCGTTGCATCGGTACCTATTACCTTATCCGTGCCGGTAACGTCTGTATCTACTGGATATGTGCTTATTCTAGCCATTATCGATGTTAAATTTTATAGTTTTCGTCACCCTCTTTCTTGGTGCCTTCGCCGTCATTACCTCTATTCTGCGCCGGTGTCTCCCAACGCTTGTCTTTATGATCGTAATCCTTACCTTCAGCCGCTGACGGGTTCGCTCTAGCCTCACGTTGTGCATGTGCTTTCTTAGCTCTCCGAGCTGGCGTCATTGCATAAGCCTTATCGCGGGCCGCTTTATCGCGACGTGCTTGAGGAGATAGCCTTTGAGCCATGTTATATATTATTAGTTACGGTCATACCTTGTATGATCACGCGGTTGTGACGGTAATTAATATGCGACAATAGCTCACTACTATATATTATAATAGCCTATCGTCACGTTTTATAACCGACCTATTCCGAAGGAATTTTTTTTGCAAAATACAACCCCCAAATAACTTTGTGAGATAAATAGAGGTATTGTGTTACACACTTATATACAAACGAATCCCCCGAATGGGAAAGCTGTTTCTTTTGACCAGCCCCCGTGTCTGTTTCTGTTTTACGTTCCAGGTTATCAGGTTC
>Ga0228674_1000710_pt1 | contig 21900 bp, 15 predicted proteins | sample 1D_rmetaG_FD_189054 | JGI IMG/M metagenome (GOLD analysis project Ga0228674, IMG submission 189054) | Seawater microbial communities from Monterey Bay, California, United States - 1D_r | ecosystem: Environmental > Aquatic > Marine > Coastal | place: USA: California | collected 2016-09-26
CTCTCGGAACACACCACCGAGTTCGTGCGCGAACGCCTGCCGAAAACCTATTCCCGTGAGCTGGTCGACGTGATTTTCGAACAGCCCTACTGCCGTATCAGCAACCTGGTCGACAAGCAGATCGCCCAGCGGCAGGCCGCCTCCCGCTATCTGAAAGAGTTGGTCGGCATCGACGTCCTGCGCGAAGTGCAGGTCGGCAAGGAAAAACTCTTCATTCATCCCAAGCTGATGCAGCTCCTGACGCGCGACAGCAACGTATTCCAGGCCTACGCCTGACCTTTATCGAGACGTACATATGAGTAAGCAAAAAGACCAATTCATCGCCCTGCTGGGCGAACTGTTCCAGCTCAACCAACCCGAGCTCGACTTTGGCCTGTACCGCATCCTTCACGCCCGTAGCGCCCAGATAAAGGCCTTTATCGACACCGAACTGAGCAGCGAAATCGACGCCCACTTTGCCGGGCAGTCACAAAGCAACGCTCATGACGCATTAGAAGCTGCCCGCGTAAAAGTCGCTGAAGCTCTCGGAGAGGACGCCTTCCTGCCCACCGGTGAACTGAAACCTGAATATCGCGGCACCAAGGTTGGCAAAGAATTCGAGCTGGCCCAGCATCATGCCCGCGATGGCGGCGGTGTGCTGGCTGACGATGCCCAAGTGTACGAACACCTATACCGCTTCTTCAGTCGCTACTACGACAAGGGCGACTTCATGTCGAAGCGCTACTTCGTCGCCGAAAACGATAGCCGCGCTGCGCCCTATGCCGTGCCCTACGATGGCCGCGAAGTCATGCTGCACTGGGCCAACAAAGACCAGTACTACATCAAATCCAGCGAGGCACTCAGCAACTTCACCGTCGATCTCAGTGCAGCATTAGCCAAGGAACAGGGGCAGCAAGGCGGCTTCGACTTCCAGCCGACCGATGCCACTCCGCTCAAGGTGCATTTCCGCCTGGCTGCCGCCGCAGAGGGTGAGCACAATAACGTCAAGGAAGGCCAGGAGCGTTTCTTTATCATCCACGCAGCAGAACCGCTGAAGCTGGAAACCAACGATAAAGGATTGCCGGAACTCGTAATACAGTTCGACTACCGCCCCGATAGCGAAAAGTCCGGCCAGGCCGGCACCTGGCAACAGAAACGTCTGGCTGAAGCCGAGCAAGTGATTGCTCAGCAACTCAGCAACTCAGCAACTCAGCAACTCAGCAACTCAGCAACTCAGCAACTCAGCAACTCAGCAACTCAGCAACTCAGCAACTCAGCAACTCAGCAACTCAGCAACTCAGCATTATACTTTCACCAGCGCCTACTGACAAGCAACCTAATCGAACTTTATTAGGAAAATACCTAGGTCAATTCACAGCACGCAATACCATGGATTACTTCATCCACAAAAACCTGGGTGGATTCCTGCGCCGCGAGCTGGACTTTTATATCAAGAACGAAATCATCCGCCTCGACGATATCGAAGCTGCCGATGCTCCGCGCGTGGATGAATATCTGAAGAAGCTACGCGTGCTGCGCAAAATTTCTCGCCGCATTATCGACTTTCTCGCCCAGCTTGAAGATTTTCAGAAGAAGCTTTGGCTCAAGAAAAAATTCGTTGTCGAGACCAATTGGCTGATCTCATTGGATCGCATCCCTGAAGGCCTGTATTCCGACATCTGTGCTGAAGCAAATGCAGCACCGGAGGATGGCCTAATAAAACAATGGAGGGAGCTACTTGACATAAGAGCCACTGAGTTGACCCCCAATTTTCTTGACGAAAATAGCACACTGGTAATTGATACAGCACAGCTAAGTGACAGTCTCAAGTCTCGCATCATCGCCGGCATTAGCGATCTGGAAGAGCGCGCCAACGGCGTACTGGTCAATGCCCACAACTTCCACGCATTAACCTTGCTAAACACGCGCTATAAAAAGTCAGTAAAAACTGTCTACATTGATCCACCTTACAATACCGGCGCAGGAGAATTTCTCTACAGGGATGGTTACAAAGAGTCCTCTTGGCTCTCAATGATGGCTAATGCAGTTGAACAGGGGCATTCTCTTCTAAAGCCCGAGGGTTCTCTATTCGCCTCAATCGATGACAACGAATCGCATCGTCTGAAATTCAATCTTGAGCAGATATTCGGCACAGAAAACCATATCGCCGATATCGTGTGGCAAAAGAGATATGCCCCGGATACAAGGACAATAATCAGCGATGCACATGAATACATCCACTGTTTTGCAGTGGATCATTTGAAATTTTCTGAGACCAGAAGAAAGTTACCACTAACTGACGCCCAAACTAAGCAGTTCGACAACCCTGATAACGACCCCCGCGGACCTTGGAAAGCTGACAACTTCACAGCACAAGGCTACCGACCGAACCAAATGTATAAAATAAAAAATCCCGCAGGCGAAGTAATGACACCACCGCCAGGTCGTTGCTGGGGAGTTGTTGAAGAAAAATATAGAAGCTATTTAGCGGATAACCGCATGTATTTTGGGCGCGACGGTAAAGGGCGACCGGCTGTAAAAAGATTTCTCAAAGACATGGACGGAATGGTTCCTTGGACATGGTGGTCCTGCCAGGATGTCGGTCACTCTCAAGATGGCATGAAAGAAAGTGCGTCCTACTTTGGGCGCGAAGGCGCATTCCTGACAGCAAAGCCTTTGGAGCTAATCAAGCGTGTTATCAGAATCAGTAGTGCTGACGGAGACATAATTGCAGATTACTTTGCAGGCTCAGGCACCACTGCTGATGCTGTGATTAGGCTGAATGCAGAAGAAAGCTTCAATAGACGTTTCCTATTGGTTGAAGCCGGCGAGCATTTCGACTCGAAACTCAAGACTCGCATTCAGAAAGTCGGCTATTCATCCAAATGGCGCGAGGGCAACCCAGAAACTGCCGACGGCAACTCTCTCCTGGTTAAGTACATCCGCCTGGAATCATTCGAGGACACCCTAAACAACCTGCAACTACCAGATAGTCCTCGTTTGAATGTCAGCGCGACCGACTCCAGTGAGATGGCCCGCGACTACTTGCTCAAATATTGGCTGGAGTTCGAGACGGCTGGCAGCCCGAGCCTGCTCAATGTGCGCGAATTCAGTGACCCAACCTCCTACAAACTCAAGGTCAAACAGCCAGGCAGCGATGCCCAGGTGGAGAAAACCATCGACCTGGTGGAAACCTTCAACTGGCTGATTGGCCTGCATGTCGCCCACCTCGATCAGCCGCGCCGTTATGCCATCGAGCTGGTGCGCGAAACCGACCCCGAGCTGCCGCAGGATCAGGACACGCGCTGGCGCGCCACCGCGATCAAGGAGCGTGAAGACGGCGAGTTCTGGTTCCGCGCGGTGGAGGGCCATGTTCTCCGTGTGCCGGGCGATGAATTGTCACGCGAGCGCGTGCTGGTCATCTGGCGCAAGCTCACCGGCCACTCCGGTCGCGACCAGGCGGCTCTGGAAGCCTGGTTGGGCAAACGTGGCATCAACCCACGGGAGAGCGAGTTCGCCACCATTTACGTCAATGGCAACCATGCGCTGCCTAGCGACGGTGAGGCGGCCCTGCGCGTGCGCTTGATCGAGCAAACCTTCGCTCAGCGCATGTGGGAGGACGCCTGAGATGGCTCGTGCTCCACGTAAAGGCAAAGCTCAGCCGCTCTTGGTCGCCAGCCATTTCCAAGAAGCGTTGGTGCTCAATCAGTACCTGATCAGTCTATTTGGCATCGACCCGCTGGTTACGCACAAGGACGGCACGCACAACGTTCGCCCGCTGGAGATCATCGCCAAAAGCCTGCGCGGTGCCACGGCGGGCATCGACAAGAATGGCAAGCACCACTTTCTCACCGCCCTGCTCTCGCACTTGCCGCCCCATGCTGCGTTGAGCCCAGCTGAGCTGGAACGCTACGACGCCAACCTGGTGGCCCATACGCGCACTATCAACGCTCGTCGCAAGCACAAAGGTGAAATTGTCTGGAAATACTTCCAGTGGCTCACGCTGCTGTTTGTAGAGATCTACCTCGACCGCTATTTCAACGACCGCCAGGGGCTTTGTGTCGCACTCAATGCCTTTATCGAGCGTTTCAACCAGCACCACCTCACGTTGGGGCGTGAAACCGGGATCAGCGCTTACGCTGTCGAAGACCTCAACAAGCTCTGCCTGCAGAACGCCACTGGCAGCGGTAAAACGCTACTGATGCACGTCAACCTGCTGCAGTTTGCCCAGCATGCGCGGGCAACCGGCCAGGCCGATGAATACAGCCGGGTAATCGTGCTCTCGCCAAATGAGCGCTTATCCGAGCAACACGAGCGTGAGCTTCGTGAGAATGGCTTCTACCCTGAGCCGCTTAGGCAGGAAAGCGACCTGATCTCACGCGGGCAAAATGCCCTGGATGTGCCGTTGCTGACTGAAATCACCAAGTTGGCGGACGAACAAAAGGTCAAGCAGATGGCTGTCGACAGTTTCGGCGATGCCAACCTGCTGCTGGTGGACGAGGGCCACCGCGGCATGAGCGGCAGTGACTGGAAGAGCAAGCGCGACAAGCTGGCTGCCAAGGGCTTTACCTTCGAGTACTCCGCCACCTTCAAGCAGGCCGTCAAGGCTGCAAATGACCGCGTATTGGCTGAAAGTTACGCAAAGGCCGTGCTGTTCGATTACAGCTACCGCTACTTTTATGCAGACGGTTACGGCAAGGACTACCGCATCTTCAACCTGCCCAAGGATGAGCTGGCGCACAAGGACACCTACCTCACCGCCGCCCTGCTGGCGTTCTACCAGCAACTACGCATGTACACGGAGGCCGGCAAGTGTTACGCCGGCTATAACCTGGAAAAGCCGCTGTGGGTCTTCGTTGGCGCCAGCGTCAGCGGGCGCAAGGTCGACGAGGAAAGCGTATCGCCCTCGGACGTTGCGCAGATCCTCGATTTCCTCGCGCGCTTTCTGGCCCATCATGAAGCCTTCACCACGCTCATCAACACCGTGCTCAACGGCAATAGCCAGCAGACCGGCCTGCTCGACGCCCAAGGCCGCGATATCTTCAAACAGTCTTTCCCCTACCTGAAAAGCTTGAAACAAAGCGCGGCGCAGCTTTATGCCGATATCTGCCAACGCCTGTTCCACGCCCCTGGTGGTGGTCATCTGGTGGTCGAGCGGGTGAAAGGCGACAGCGGCGAATTGCTGCTCAAGGTGGGCGAGGCCGAACAACCCTTTGGCGTGATCAACGTGGGTGACGCCGCAGCGCTGGCCAAACATGTGCAGAGCGAGCTGGAAGACAAACACTCCCTGGCCGAGGTTCGCCCGAGCGAGTTTGGCGAGCCGGTATTCGCGGACGTGCACAAGCCGACTTCGCCCATCCATATGCTGGTCGGCTCGAAGAAGTTCATCGAGGGCTGGGACTGCTGGCGCGTGTCCAGCCTTGGCTTGATGCGTATGGGCCAGAGCGAGGGCGCACAGATCATTCAGCTTTTCGGCCGTGGCGTACGCCTGCAAGGCAAGGACATCAGCTTGATGCGTACCAGCCGCTATCAGCCGGTCAATCCGCCACAGGATATTCACTTCCTGGAAACCCTGAACGTGTTCGGCGTGCAGGCTGACTTCATGGCGACCTTCCGCGACTTTCTGGAAAGCGAAGGCCTGCCTCCGAACGATGCGCCGCATGTTGAGGAAATCAAGCTCAACGTCACCCATGACTTCGGCCAGAAGCTCAAGATCCTGCGCTCCAAGTTCCGCAAGGACACGCAGGAGCAGTACGACTTCCGCAAACATGGCCCCATCGTGGATCTCAGTATCGATGCCCTGCCCCCTGGCATGACCAAAGGCGCCATGCCGTTGGTGGTCGATCGCTTCCCACGCCTGCAGATGCTCCAGGCCACCGAGGTCACAAGCCAGACACCGGAGGCCTTGGCCAATCCGCCACGCCACTTCGACAGCCTGCGGCTGTCGATGCTGGACTGGGATCGGCTGTGGTTCGACCTGGAGCACTTCCGTCGCCATCGGCATCTGGATAACGTCATCATCAAGGCCGGGGCATTACGCTCGTTGCTGGAGATCCCGGACTGGTATCACATCCTGGTGCCGGCGCATTGGTGGGCGCCTTCGATGGCCAATCTGCGTCACTGGCAGTCCATTGCACTGGAATTGCTCTGTGGCGCTCTCGAACGCTGCTTCAATCACCAGAAGCGCAAATATCTCGACCCGCGCATGGAGCTGGTGCTGTTCACGCGTGAGCATGAAAACCTGCCTGGCGACGACGCCAGCTATCAGTTGATCGTCGAAGCAACGGAGCAATACCTGATCGACGACATCCGCAAGCTGAAGGACGAGCTCGCTCAGGTTGGCTGGCGTGACAGCGGCTATATCCAGGGTTTGAGGCTGGATGCTCACCTCTACGAGCCACTACTTTCCAGCGAGAAGGTGAAGATCCAGCCTGTCGCGCTGAACAAATCCGAGTTGCAGTTCGTTATCGACGTACGCCAATGGCTGCTGGCCAACGAGGCAAACCTGGCGGAGCGTGGTGAGCGCATCTTCCTGCTGCGCAACCTGGCTCGCAAAGGCGTTGGCTTCTTCGAGGCGGGTAACTTCTATCCCGACTTCATCCTGTGGTGCCTGAAGCCTGACGGTAGCCAGCGCATCTGCTTCATCGACCCGCATGGTCTGGAGCATGAAGGCGCTGGCAGCGACAAGATTCAGCTCGCCCAAAACATCAAGGATCTCGAAACGCGATTGAATGATCCAGAGGTGCGGCTGGAGTCGGCCATCCTATCACCCAGCACGAATCGCATGCGTATCGAGCATCTGTGGCGCCAGCAAGGCCTTGCAAAGCCGGACCTGAACAACCTCCATGTATTCTTCATTGGCGAAGAGGGCTACATGGACGAGGTGCTGAGCCTCGTATTGAAGTGAGCCACCATGGCAGCGGGCTACTCAACCAGTTGCCATGATCTCTCACATGCCAATGCAGTCATGCATGCAAACGCTCAAAACGTTCGACTTCCTTGCGGCAGCTCGGCCTGCACCTTGCGTGGCAACACGGAAAGGAAGTTGTCGCGCGCCACCTTGTGCGCCACGTCTTCGGGCAAGGCATCGAGGAACGGGTCGAAGCCCTTCATGTAGTCGCCCAGACTGCCAAAGCGGCCGACCACGTCCGAACCCAGCATGAAGCGCTCCGGGTAACTGCTGACCAAGTGCACCCACTTCGCATCAGGCGCGCCGTTCTCGTCCAGCAGGTAGGGACGCAGCATGGTCCAGGACAGGTCGATATAAAGATTCGGGTACTGGCCGAGCATGCGCTCGACCGTGTCCAGCAGAAAGTCGAGCTTCTCCTGATGACGGTGAATCTCGGCGCTGGTGCCGGCATGCGCCCAGATAAAGCGCACATGCGGGTGGTTGCGCAGCGGCGCCTCGATTTCCTGCAGATAGATCGGCTCGCGCTCACGCTTGGAGGTGATGTTCGAATGCAGCATCACCGGCAGGTCGTACTCGGCGGCCAGATGAAAAACCCGCGCCAGCGCTTCGTTGTTGGCACGCGGCGCACTGCCATGAATCAGCGCGGTGAGATCGTCATGTCGGGTGAAGACCTCGCCGATGCCCTGCCACAGGCCGGGGTCCAGCTCCAGCATACGGCGGATGTGCGCATCGGCGTTCTTGTCGTTGGGATTGAAGCCGGAAAGAAACGGATGGAAGCGCTTGCGCTGTTCGGCGGGCAGACGCTTGTAGGCGGCCGCGATGAACACGTCGGTAGCGCTGTACCAATAGGCATTGGCGTCATCACCGGCGTAATAACGCGGGCGCTTGGGCTCGTCCTCATCCCATTTCTTGGCCACCGGAATACCGGAGAACATCACATGATCGACGTTGTTTTCCGCCATTTTCTCCAGCAGTTCGTCCATGCCGGCGCTTTCCTGGAAGAAGTCGACGTAGTGCAGGTGGGCGTCGCTGTAGCGGTATTCGCGGGCCTGGGCGCTGCAGACGATAGCGGCACTGAGCGCGAGTATCCATGGCATCGTTCGAGATGTGAGCAAGGCGAGTCCTCCTGACGGTACGAGCAGCATAGACCGCCGAGCGGCCCGGCAAGTTCGGAGATCACCCCACGCCATTAGCATCAGCGCCCTCAAAAGAAGCAGGCAACCAGAGGCCGCACCAAGCCGGAACATGAATAGCTGGCTAACGGCCTGAAACGGCCATGGGTACGTCAGCCAATGATGGCACCTCGCTTGCAGTGACTCAGGCAGACCAGACAGGGGAATCATCATGTTGCAGTTGCTGCGCAAGCCAACCCGCAAGGCCCAGGACGAGGCCGCATTGGACGCTCTGTTCCAACAGCACGACCTCACGACTCGCCTCCCGGAGGACTACCAGTGGATGGTGCGCCTGAATGATTTCAGCGCCGGCCTCCAGCAACGTATCCGCGCCAGCCTCGGCGCCGCCGTCGGCATCGCCGCCCATGCGCCACAACTGGCGCGCATCGCCGCTGCCAACCAACAAAGCGGGCAGACGCTGGCACAGTCATCGGAGTTGATCGCCAGCGCCAGCGAGCAGGTCACCACCACACTGGACGCCGAACTGGTGCCCGGTGCCGGCGAAGTCGCGCGCTTGTCCGCCGAGGTTTCCGCCACCCTCAACCAATGCCAGCAAAGCGGCCAGGCGGTACTACGGCAGGTCGAAGTGATTGATGCCAGCGAGGCGCAACTGGCTCAGGTGATCCAGCAACTGGCCGGACAGCTCGATGAAGTGAGCAAGGTCATCGGCGTGATCGCCAGCATCTCCCAGCAGACCAATCTGCTCGCCCTGAACGCCGCCATCGAGGCCGCACGCGCGGGTGAACATGGTCGGGGCTTCGCCGTGGTCGCCGAGGAAGTACGGCGTTTGGCTGGCCATACCACCGATGCCACCGGCCAGGTCAGTGGCATCATCGAGCGTTTCCGCGAAGGCATGCAGCAGCTCGGCAGTGCCGGCCAGCACATGAACCAGGCGGTGGCCGACGGCCGCGCCGGTATTCTCGCCGTCAGCGGCGGACTGGACAGCACGCGCCAGGCCATGGACCGCCTGGACGCTCAGGTCGGCCAGATCGCCGCCGGCACCGAGCAGATCGGCCAGGCGGTGCGCTCGATCAACGGCGATGTGCAAAACATCGCCCAGGTCGCTGGTGAGCTGCTCGGCAAGGCCGGCCAGGTGCTGCACCACAGTAAGGCCGTACGCGAAGACAGCGATCGCCTGCTCGCCGGACTCGGCGACTTCCGCCTGGAGATCCACGCAGCCGTGCGCGCCAGCGTCGAGCAACTGGCCACCCGCGCCGAGCTGGCCAGCGACGTGACAGCGGCCGAACGACTGCTTGCCGATACGCTGACGCGCGACAGCCGTTTCGAGCTGTTCTACCTGGTAGACAGACGCGGCGTGCAGATTTCCGAGAACGTCTTCGCCGCCGATGTGGCGCACGGTGAGGATGCCAGCTGTCGCGGCCGCGACTGGAGCCAACGCCCCTGGTTCCGCGCCGTGGCCGAGCGCATGGAGAGTCATATCACCCAGGTCTACCGCTCCTCGGCCACAGACGACTTCTGCTTTACCGTTTCAGTCCCCATTGTCGATGAGCGCGGGCAACTGCTGCGTGTGCTGGGGGCGGACGTGAGGCTCTCGGCGCTGGTGTGATCGGTGCAGGCTGGGCTAGGCTGGCCACTGTCGATTCGTCACACCTCAAGAGAAGCGCCATGATCCGCATTCACAACAACAAGGGCCTGCAGCAGCAGATCGAGATCGGCTCGCACCAGCTCATCGGCGACGTCTCGCCCGAGCAGGGCGGGGATGGCGCCGGACCGGAACCGCACGATCTGTTCGACGCAGCCCTCGGCACCTGCAAGGCCATGACCCTGCTGCTCTATGCGCGCCAACGCGGCCTTGCGCTGGAAGGCATCGACGTGCACGTCGAGCGTGACGACAGCGAGGAGCGCCAGGGCAACTACCGCCTGATCGTCGACCTGGCGCTCAAGGGGCCACTGGACGAGACACAGCGCCAGCAACTGCTGCGCGTGGCGGACAAATGTCCGATCCACAAGCTGATGACCACCACCGACATCCAGATCGAGACCCGCCTGGCGGGAGCTCCGGCATGAGCGAGTTACAGCTGATCCGCCCGCGCGCCGAGGAAATTTCCGGCCAACCGATTCTGCGTCCCCTGCCCTCGGCACGCTTTCGCAGCATCGGCCCCTTCGTGTTCTTCGATCACATGCTGGAGCATGACTACCCGGCCGGCAAAGGCATGAACATTGCCCAGCATCCGCATATCGGCCTATCCACCCTCACCTACCTGTTCGAAGGCCAGCTGCAGCACAAGGACAGCCTGGGTTCGGACCAACTGGTGGGCCCCGGTGATGTCAGCTGGATGACCGCAGGGCGCGCCGTCGCCCATGTCGAACGTACGCCGCCCGAGCAGCTCGGACAGAACAAGCGAGCCCACGGCCTGCAGGTATGGCTGGCCTTGCCAGAAGCCGAGGAACAGTGCGAACCGGCTTACAGCCATCACCCCGTCGCTTCGCTACCCCGCAGCGAAGCCATGGGCGTGCAGATCACCCTGATCGCCGGCAGTGGTTTCTGCCTCGAATCACCAGTACCGGTTCGCTCACCGACCCTGTATGCCGAGCTGCGCCTGGCCGCCGGTGCCAACCTGCTGATACCCACCGAACACAGCGAACGAGCCCTGTACCTGATCGATGGCGAAGCCAAGCTGGATGGCGAGCCCCTACCCCGGCATACCATGGCCGTCATCCCGGCAGGCGAAACGCCCGTGCTCAGCGCCTGCGGCGAATGCCACCTGGCCCTGATCGGCGGTGAACCCATTGGCCCACGGCGAATCAACTGGAACTTCGTCGCCACCACCCCGGAGCTGATCGATCAGGCGCGCCAGCGCTGGGCAGCGGGCGACTGGCCGCAAGTACCAGGCGAAACCACGCGCATCGAACTGCCGCGCTAACTCCATCCAGGGCAGGCGCGCAACGGCGCCTGTCGCTCGCAAAGGATTGCCCTCTTGTCCTCGTATCGCCCCCTCGCTGGCCTGCTGTTGTTGCCCACATTGGCCCTGGCTGATCTACCCCGTTTCGAACCTGAGCCCGGGCGGCATGCCCAGGTACAACAGCAAGGCGAAGGCTATTTTCTGCAGCAACCCGACGGCAGCCATCTGGAACTAAGCATCCCCGAAGGCAACGACGCAGAACCGCCGAGCTTCGCCGTCGAGGACTACGATTTCGACGGCCACCCGGATCTGGCGATTCGCGTGCCGGCCGGGATGGTCAACTCCGCCTACCACGTCTACCTCTACCGTCCGGCCCTGCGCCGTTTCGAGCAGTTGCAGATACCGCCAGCACTGATGGAACGCGTCAATTGCGCATGGCTGTCGGAGCTGCAGCCCAATAATGAGGAACGAGCGCTCTACAGCCACTGCCGCAGCGGACCACGCTGGTACTACGACGCCTATCGCTTCGCTGAATCCGGTGTCCCCTGGCTGTACAAGACGCTGCAAGTACGTCACGACTACGATCCGCAAGCACCTGTATTTTTCCCGGTGTTCGAGAAGACACTCGACCCTCAGGGCAACATCATCGCCAGCCGTGCGCTCGACGACGGTGACCAGCCAATTACCTGGACTGTGCCCGCCCCACGTCTTTATCTCCACGCACGCCCTGAAGAAACCAGCCGGACCAAGGCCTACCTGATCGAAGGGGACGTCTGCGAAGTCCTGGATCAGCAGGGACGCTGGCTGCTGATTCGCTACGCCTCGCGCAAGGGCCCGCTGCAGCGCTGGGTTTCACTCGACGAGGCCTACGCCCAGGCTCAGCCCTGAAGCCTCACGCATTGAATGCACTGCAACGCCTTCGCAGTTTTTTGTTACCTGTGCGTGATCCAGAAGCGCAGTAGCCGGGTATAAGCTGCATGCGGATTTCTCAGGCCAACGGATGACCCATGGCAGATCGCGAGTTCGATTACGAAAGCACCCTGGAAGCCTGCGCACGCGGCGACGAACGTGCCTTCCAGACGCTCTACCGGCAAGAGGCCGGGCAATTGCTCGGCCTGGCCATCAGCATGCTGGGCCGCCGTGATATTGCCGAGGACTGCCTGCACGACGCTTTCGTGCGTATCTGGCAGCACGCCGCGCGCTATAGGCGCGAACTGGGCAGCGGTCGCGCCTGGGTGCACAGCATCCTGCGCTACCGCGTGCTGAATGCGTTGCGCAGTGGCAACCGGCATGCCGAGGTGGACGATGACTTCATCGAACGTGTGCTCGACGACAGCCCGCAGGCCGAAGCACAAGCGCTGGAGCAATCCGAGCAGCGCCTGCTGCGTCGCTGTTTGCAGCGCCTGGAAAGGCCGCGCCGCCATCCGATCCTGCTGGCCTTCTACCGTGGCCTGACCCACGAGCAGATCGCCAGCCGCCTGAGCACACCGCTGGGCACCATCAAAGGCCGTATCCGCGCCGGCCTGCGCGCGCTGCAGGAGTGTCTGCAAGCATGATTCCGCACGAACCCGAAGAACGCCGTGCCCTGATTGGCGAATACCTGCTCGGCTTGCTTGATGAGCATGAAGCGGCCGAGGTGCGCCAGTTGCTCGAAGAGGATGAGAGTGCCGCCCGTATGGCCCTGGAATGGGAACGACACTTTCTCGAACTGAGCGACCAGCTACCGGCACATGCACCCTCCCCGGCACTCTGGGCACGTATTCGGCAGAGTCTGGGCCTGCACGATGAACCACATTCGAGCCCGCTGGCCAACTGGTGGAACAGCCTGCTGACCTGGCGCCTGACTGCCGCCGCGCTGGTCATGGCGCTGCTGGTCGCCGTGCTGATGCCGCTGTTGCGCGCCCCGGACATCGCCGGCGAACGCTATACCGTGGTGCTGCAGCAGCCGGGCGAAGCGGCCAAACCCGGTTGGGTGATCCAGGTCAGCAGCGATGGCACGCTCTCGCTCGATCCGCTGGTCGCCGATCAGGTCCCCGAAGGCCGCGCCTTGCAATTCTGGACGCTGATCGATCCGGCCGACGGCCCACGCTCGCTGGGCCTGGTCGAGGCTGGCCAGCCGCTGCGCCTGCCTGCCGAACAGATCGGCGCCGTACAGGCCGGCCAGTTGTTCGAGCTGACCCTCGAACCTGAAGGCGGCTCGCCCTACAACCGCCCAAGCGGCCCGGTGCTGTATATCGGTCGCGCCGTGCTGGCCAGCGCCAACTGAGTGGGTTGCCGGCCGCATGGCCGGCAACCCCTCCCCCCCGATTACCCTGCTAAAAAATATTTTCCTCCACCGACATCCAACCCCGTTCCTCGCGGGTATAGCTCACAGGTGTTTCGTCGAGGCACCTGCGAAGCCGGCCAGCCGGCTTCGTCTCGATGCTGAAACCTTTATGAGGAACAACCATGAAACGCATCACTACCCTTTGCACCGCCAGCCTGCTGACCCTGAGCGCAGGTGCCGCCAGCGCCACCGAACTGCTCGCACTGGGCGCCGATGGCAAGCTGTTCAAGGTCGATGTCGCCAGCCTCAAGGTTACCGCCAGCATGGCAGTCAGCGGCGCCAGCGACCTGCGTGGCCTGGATGTGCGTCCGGCCAGCGGTCAGCTCTACGCCCTCAGCGGTACCGATCAGCTCTATACCCTGGACGCCGCAAGCGGTAAAGCAACTGCAGGTAGCAAGCTGCAAACTGCGCTGTCCGGCAGCGGCCAGGCCGTGGTCGATTTCAACCCGGTGGCCGACCGCCTGCGCCTGCTCGGCCCGGACGGCACCAGCCTGCGGGTAAACGTCGACACCGGTGAAGTGGCCGTGGACGGCAAGCTCGCCTACGCCGCCGATGGCCCCTATGCCGGCAAGCAACCCAAGGTAGTCGCCGGCGCCTACACCAACGCCTATGCCGGCACGCAGAGCACGGCGCTGTACAACATCGACCTGGCCAGCAGCAGCCTGATGCTGCAGAACCCGCCAAACGATGGCGTGCAGCAACTGGTCGGCAAGGTCGCCGATGGCCTCAAGGCAGCTGCGTTGGATATCGCCAGCGACGGCAAGGGTGGCAACACCGCCTACGTATTGACCGGCAAGACCCTGCACCAGCTGGATCTGGCCAGCGGCAAGCCCACCACCCTGGGCGACGTCGCCGATCTGCCGGACGGCATCATCGACATCGCCGTGCTGCCCGCGAAGTAAGATGAAAAAAGGCTGCGCCCATCGGGCGCAGCCTTTCGTTCAACGCATCGCAAACCTGGCGTCACTGCTCGGCGAATACCTCATCGAACAGATCGTTCATCGCCTTGAATGCTCGCGCGGCGACCACCGGATGGTATTCGTTGCGACCCGGCACGTTGGCCTTGGGGTTGGTGAACGAGTGCACGGCACCGCCATAGCTCACCAATTGCCAATCAGTCTTGGCCGCCTTCATCTCGGCGATGAAGCCGTCGACCTGCGCCTGCGGTACGGCGGGATCATCAGCCCCATGCAGTACCAATACCGGCGCCTTGATGTTCTGGGCATCGGCCGGATTGGGCGTATCCAGATTGCCGTGGAAGGATACGAAGCCTTTCAGCGGCGCCCCAGAGCGCGCGAGTTCCAGCACCGTGCCGCCACCGAAGCAGAAGCCGATGGCACCCAGCTTGCTCAGATCCAGTGCCACCTCGCCGTTCTGCGCCTTGAGCACCTCGACTGCAGCCTGCGCCCGCTTACGCATCAGCGGGCGATCTGCACGCACGGCAGTGGCCGCAGCCCCTGCTTCTTCGGCATTGCTGGGACGAATGGATTTACCGTACATGTCGGCGACGAACACCACGTATTTGTCGCCTGCCGCGCGGGCGGCCTTGGCCACGGTGTCTTCATTCACCCCCATCCAGTTGGGAACGGCGAGCAGCCCAGGGCGCGGCGTGGTGACCGAATCGTCGTAAACCAGCACGCCTTCGAAGGCTTCGCCATCGATTTCGTACGCAACTGTCTTGGTCACGACCGCCGCATCGGCAAGACCGGCGAATGCGGCGCACAACAGGGGAACCAGTGTCTTCTTCTGCATGGTGAGGCCTGCCCTTGGCAATGGTAAGCCCCTAACAATAGCCTCACCTTCGACAATGACCAAGTCGAGAGGGGGCGGGTTTTAGACAGGAGATTTCAAGCGGCAGGTTGTTCGGCCCAGCGTTCCTTGATCTGCAGAATCTCGGGCAAACAAGCGATGAACAGCTCGACCAGACGCGGATCGAAGTGGCACCCACTCTGTTCACGCAGGAAACCGACTGCATCGTCCACGGACCAGGCCTGTTTGTAGGGGCGCACGCTGGTCAGCGCATCGAACACATCAGCAATGGCGACGATGCGGCCCTCCAGGGGAATGTCCTCGCCACTCAGACCGTTGGGGTAGCCGCTGCCATCCCACTTCTCATGGTGCGACAGGGCAATGCGTTGCGCTGTGCGCAGCAGCCCCGAGCTGTGCTCGCCGATTATCCGCGCACCGATCTCCACGTGCTGGCGCATCACCTGCCACTCCTGCTCGTCGAGCTTGCCCGGCTTGCGCAGCACGGCGTCGGGAATACCGATCTTGCCGACATCGTGCATCGGTGCCGCATTGAGCAGTTCCTCGGCCGCGCTTTCGCTGAAACCGGCGGCCAGCGCCAGCACCTTGGAGAAATGGCTCATGCGAATGACGTGCAGGCCGGTCTCGTTGTCCTTGTACTCGGCGGCCATGCCCAGGCGCTGGACAATCTGCAGGCGAGTCTGTTTGAGCTCATCGACACGCACCAGCGACAGGTGAGTACGCACCCGGGCACGCACGATGGGCGGGCTGATCGGCTTGGTGATGTAGTCCACCGCACCAACTTCGAAGCCGTGTGCCTCATCCTCGACATCGCCCAGAGCGGTAACGAAGATCACCGGAATCGTCTTTAGCAGAGGGTTGGCCTTGAGCCGCTCGCAGACCTCGTAACCGGTCATGCCCGGCATCATCACATCGAGCAGAATCAGGTCAGGCCGTTCACGTTCGGCCATTTCCAGCGCGCGCGAACCCTCCTTGGCGAATAGCAGGCGATAGTCCTCTTGCAGGATATGGCGCAGCACCTGCAGGTTGGTGGGTTCGTCATCGACCAGCAGCAACAGCGGACGAGTATCGGCAGCCAGGGTCATGATGGGGTCGTTTCCTCGTCTTGCAGTTGCAGCAACAGTCGATCGAGCACCAGCAGAGCCTGATCGAAATCGAAATCTTCCAGCGCCTGACGCATATCGCTGAGCGCGGCGCCATAGGCTGTGCCCCTGGCGGCCTGCTCCATGACAGCAAGGGTTTCATCGTCCAGGCCGCCCCGCTGTAGCGCCTGCCGCAGCTGAATTGCCTGTTCACGCAGCGTGGGCAAGTCGACGGCCGCGCTTTCAGCCGAAGATACGACTTCCGGCACCTGCGGCACCACGTCCTTGACCGTCAGTAGAGCCTGCTCGAGTTCCACGATCAGTGCAGGCAACGCCTGCTCGTCTCGCCGCTGAAAGGCCTGCTCGATCGACTGTCCAAGGCTGGCAAGGCTGCTCATGGCCAGGTTGCCGGCGGCGCCGTGCAGACGATGCGCGAGCGCCTCGCCCTCGCGCCAGTCGCGCGCCGCCAGCAGATGGCTGAGACGCGCCGCCAGAGCATGCTGTTCGGCAATGAAGGTATTGATCGCCTGCGCCATACGCAGCGGCCCGCCCCACAGGCTGCTGCCACGGACCCAGTCGAACAGGCCATCTTCGGCAACCCGGGTGGCACTGACCACTGCGCTGGGTACATCGGTCAGCCCGAGCAGGCGGGCGATTTCCCAGAGCAGCGCGTTGACATCCAGTGGCTTCGAAGCAAAGCCATTCATACCCGAGTCCAGCGCGGCCTGACGATCCTGATCAAGCACGCTGGCGGTCAGGGCAATGATCGGAATCGGCTCTCGTGCCTCGGCGGCTTCCAGCTGGCGGATCCGCCGCGACGCTTCCAGACCGTCGACACCCGGCATCTGCACATCCATCAGGATCAGATCGAAACGTTGCTCGGTGAATGCCTGCAGTGCACCTTCACCATCAGCGACGCAGTGTACGCGATGGCCAAAATGCTCCAGGGTCAGTTGCAGCAGCTCGAGGTTCTGCGGCACGTCATCGGCCGCAAGAATGTTCAACTGCCCCAGCTCAGGCAGCACGGCACGTTGCTGCGAGGCCAGACGCTTGCCGGCACGCAGCGGCAACTCGACGCTGAAGCAGCTGCCCTGCCCTTCAGTACTTTCGACCCGCAAACGCCCCCCCATCAACTCGACCAACTGCCTGGAGATGGTGGTGCCGAGGCCGGTACCGCCAAAGCGTCGGCTCATCGAGGCATCAGCCTGAGCGAAAGGCTCGAAGATCTTCTCCAGGCGATCGGCTGCGATACCGATGCCGGTGTCCTTCACCGCCAGGCGCATCGCGCCCGGCTCACCGGTCACTTTCAGGCGAACCTCGCCGTGCAGGGTGAACTTGACCGCATTACCGAGCAGGTTGGTCAGGACCTGTTGCAAACGCAGTGGGTCACCACAGAAGAACTCGTTGGTCGTTGCCGGGTAATCCAGATGCAGCTGCAGGCCTTTGCTTTCGGCCGTCAGGCGCTGCGTCGCGAGTACCTGCTCGCACAGCTCACGCAGGGAGAAATCCAGTTGTTCCAGCTCGATGGCACCACGGTCGAGCTTGGCCGTGTAGAGGATGTCATTGAGCAAGCCCAGCAACGAACGCGACGAATGCTGCACGGTGCTCAGATGGCGACGTTGCTCGCTGGAAAGCGGCGTTTCCAGCAGCAGGTCGGTAAAGCCGATGATGGCATTCATCGGCGTACGAATTTCATGGCTCATGTTGGCCAGGAAGCTGCTGCGCGCGGCAGCGGCGGCTTCGGCGCGATCACGGGCAGCCCGCAGATCCTGTTCCATGACGCGGCGCGGGGTCAGGTCGGTCGCCAACTTGACGACCTTGAACGGCTTGCCGTCGGTATCGAGGATCGGGTTGTAGCTGGCCTGAATCCAGACTTCCCGCCCGCCCTTACCAAAGCGCTGGTATTCACCTGCACGAAAATGACCTGCGCGCAGATCCATCCAGCCCTGGCGATAAGCATCGCTTGCCACCAGTTCAGGATCGCAGAACATACCGTGGTGGCGCCCTACCACCTCCTCCTTGTCATAACCATACAACGCCAGTGCATTGTCGTTGATGTCGAGGATATTGCCGTCGAGGTCGAACTCGATCAATGCCATCGCCTTGCTGATCGCGGTGTCCTTGCCTTCGTATTCGGCATTGCGCCGCTTGGTTTCGGTCTGGTCGAGCAACACGCCATCGATCCAACGCGGCACACCGTTTTCGTCGCAAACTGCGCTACCACTTTCCCAGATCCAGTGTTCCGCGCCATCGCGGTCGAACAAGCGGTATTCGACGGCGTAGTTGCGGCCTTGCTCGATAGCCTGCATCACCTCGGCGGCGACTCGCTGATAGTCGTCCGGGTGATACATATCGGCAATCGAACAGCGGCGACTGATGAAATCCTCCGCACTCCAACCGGTGAGGGGCTGCACCGCATCGCTGATAAATATCATGGTCCAGTCCTGATCCAGCGTGCAGCGGAACGACACACCAGGAATGTTGCTGCTCAACGAACGGTACTGCTGCTCGCTATCACGCAGGGCCTTCTCCATGGCTTGTCTTTCGCTGATATCGGCGACGAATACCACGAACAGCGGACGACTGCCTGAATGGGTGATGCCAACGCTGATGCGCACCAATTTCTCTTCGCCGTCACGGGTCAGACACACCAGTTCCTGCTCACCGGACGGCATCGTCAGGCGACCCGTTCTGAGGTAGTTCGCCAGCAGCACCTCCACCTGCTCGACATGGCAAGCAGGCATCAGTGAGCGCATGTGCATGCCCACCAGTTCCTCCGGCGTCCAGCCGAACAGACGCGAGACCGCGCGATTGGCCGAGCGCAACGTGCCGGTGTGATCGACGGTGATGATGGCATCCAGAGCCGTGTCGAAGATCGAGCGCAAATGCTGCTCGCTGGCCTTGAGTTGAAGACTCATGCGGCGGTAGCGCAGCAGCGTATTGACCGCCACCACGAAGACCGTCAGAGCGACGGTCAGCAGCGTGATGGCAATGGCGATATAACCACTGTCGACCACTGCCATCGGAGCCTCGGACTCCGGCGTACCGACGAAACGCGCGGCGGCCATGCCGGTGTAGTGCATGCCACTGATCGCCAGGCCCATCACCAGGGCGCTGAGCAGAAGCGCCCAGAGCGTCGGCAAACGCCCCTCCAGACCGAAGCGTACCCACAACGCCAGAATGGCCAGGGCGACGGCAACGACGATGGACAGGGCGAACATCCAGGGGTCATAGCGCAGCAGCGGTGCCATCTGCATCGCCGCCATACCGCTGTAGTGCATGGCACCGATACCTGCCCCGACCAGTACACCACCCACACACAGCTGCATCAGGCTCAAATCACGCCGCGCCAGCAGGCTCAGCGCGACCCACGAAGCAGCCAGGCTCGGCAGCATCGACAGTAGCGTGATGCCCAGATCGAATCGCACCGCCGCACACAGCTCGAAGGCGAGCATGCCGAGAAAATGCATGGACCAGATGCCGCCGCCAAGAGCGAGCGAACCGGTGAGAATGGTGATTTGCCTGGCGACCGGATGCGAACTGTCGCGTGCTTCGCCAGCCAGCTGCAGCGCCATACCGGCGGCGAATACGGCAATAGCCAGTGACAGCAGCACCAGGGAAGTGTCGTAACTACTGAGCACAAGGACACTCGGGTCTGCGCCCATCAAGAAGAACAGCTCGAAAATCGACATACCACCCCAGGGCACTGCAGAAAGCCAGCCAATTGCCAGCATCTGAAACGACGGGGTCGCGCTTGTCAATTAAACCCGATCAATCGCGCGCATAGAAAAGCCCGCCGAAGCGGGCTTGTTCCAATACCTGATCTATCAGGCGGAAAGTTCCACCAACAACTTGTTCAGACGCTGCACGTAAGCGGCCGGATCCTTCAGGCTGTCGCCTGCGGCCAAAGCGGCCTGGTCGAAGAGGATGTGCGACAGATCGGTGAAGCGATCCTCGTCCGGCTCGGCATCCAGGCGCTCGATCAGCGGATGCGCGGGGTTGAACTCGAAGATCGGCTTGGCATCCGGAACCTTCTGCCCGCTGGCCTCGAGAATCTGGCGCATCTGCAGACCGAGATCCTGCTCACCGATGGCGAGAATCGCCGGCGAGTCGGTCAGTCGATGAGACACGCGAACCTCGGCGACCTGCTCGCCCAGGGCACCCTTGAGGCGTTCGATCAACCCCTCCTTGGCCTTGGCGACTTCTTCCTGGGCCTTCTTGTCCTCTTCCGAGTCCAGCTCACCCAGATCCAGGTCACCACGGGCCACGTCGACGAACTGCTTGCCGTCGAACTCGGTCAGGTAGCTCATCAGCCACTCATCGATACGATCGGTGAGCAGCAGCACTTCGATGCCCTTCTTGCGGAAGACTTCAAGGTGCGGGCTGTTCTTGATCTGCGCGTAGCTTTCACCAGTGAGGAAGTAGATCCTGTCCTGACCTTCCTTGATGCGGCCCAGGTAGTCAGCCAGCGAAACCGATTGCTCGTCGCCTTCGCCAGCAGTGGAGGCGAAACGCAACAGGCCGGCGATCTTCTCCTTGTTGGCGAAGTCTTCTGCCGGGCCTTCCTTGAGCACCTGGCCAAAGGCCTTCCAGAAGGTCTTGTAGTCGTCCGGCTTGTCCTTGGCCAGCTTCTCCAGCATGTCCAGCACGCGCTTGGTCAGCGCCGATTTCATCGAGTCGATGACCGGGCCGGACTGCAGGATCTCGCGGGAAACGTTCAGCGACAGGTCGTTGGAGTCGACCACACCCTTGATGAAGCGCAGGTACAACGGCAGGAACTGATCGGCCTGATCCATGATGAATACGCGCTGCACATAGAGCTTGAGGCCCTTGGGTGCTTCGCGGTGATACAGGTCGAACGGCGCACGGCCCGGCACGTAGAGCAGCGAGGTGTACTCCAGCTTGCCTTCGACCTTGTTGTGGCTCCAGCTCAGCGGGTTCTCGAAGTCATGGCCGACGTGCTTGTAGAACTCCTGGTACTCCTCGTCCTTGATCTCGGTACGCGGACGGGTCCACAGGGCGCTGGCGCGGTTGACGGTTTCCCACTCGACTTCGGCAGGCTTGTCTTCACCGTGATGCTCTTTCGGCAATTCGATGGGCAGCGCGATATGGTCAGAGTACTTCTTGACGATGTTGCGCAGGCGCCAGCCATCGGCGAACTCCTCTTCACCGCTCTTCAGATGCAGAACGATGCGGGTACCACGCTCGGCCTTTTCGACGGTGGCGACTTCGAACTCGCCTTCGCCTTTGGATGACCAATGCACGCCTTCGCTGGCCGGGCTACCGGCACGGCGGCTGAACACTTCGACCTCGTCGGCGACGATGAAGGCAGAATAGAAGCCCACACCGAACTGGCCGATCAGGTGCGAATCCTTCTTCTGGTCGCCGGAGAGATTTTTCAGGAAGTCGGCAGTGCCGGACTTGGCGATGGTGCCCAGGTGCGCGATGACTTCCTCGCGGCTCATACCGATACCGTTGTCTTCGAGGGTGACGGTCTTGGCATCCTTGTCGAACGACAGGCGGATCTTCAGTTCGGCGCCACCTTCGAGCAGCTCCGGCTTGGCCAGCGCTTCGAAACGCAGCTTGTCAGCGGCGTCTGACGCGTTGGAGATCAACTCGCGCAGGAAGATTTCCTTGTTCGAGTACAGGGAATGGATCATCAGGTGAAGCAGTTGCTTCACCTCGGTCTGGAAGCCCAGGGTTTCTTTTTGAGTTTCCACACTCATGGTCTGCTAACTCCATCTGTAGGACAGGAACCGCTATCGCGGCGATGACCTACAGATGGGGCCTGCTGGATGAA
>Ga0228674_1000712_pt1 | contig 21863 bp, 19 predicted proteins | sample 1D_rmetaG_FD_189054 | JGI IMG/M metagenome (GOLD analysis project Ga0228674, IMG submission 189054) | Seawater microbial communities from Monterey Bay, California, United States - 1D_r | ecosystem: Environmental > Aquatic > Marine > Coastal | place: USA: California | collected 2016-09-26
TGTATATAGAGATGCAGCTTTGGCTCCAGATGTTGGACTGTGTTGCACAACAACTCCAATTTGGGCGTTGCCAGGGCTTGACATGCCAAGCATTATGCTTGAGATGAATTATGGTTGTGGGAGTACAGTAAATCCTAGAGATTTGGTAAATGACCCTACCGTTCTTTATGTTGGTGTCGGAGGAGGAATGGAGGTGTTCCAGTTTTCATATTTCAGTCGTAAGAAAAACGGAGTGATCGGAATCGATGTTGTTGACGAAATGTTAGGAGCTTGCGAAAAGAACTTGAAAGAGGCTGAAGCAACAAATCCATGGTTCAAATCTGAGTTTGTTGATGTACGTAAAGGTGATGCTCTTAATCTTCCAGTGGAGGACGAATCTATCGATGTTGCAGCGCAGAATTGTCTATTTAATATATTCAACAAGGAGGATCTGAAGAGGGCGCTTGCTGAAATGCATCGTGTATTAAAGCCGAACGGAAGATTGGTATTATCTGATCCTGTTACCGAAGATCCAATGCCGGAGTCGTTGAAGAATGATGATCGCCTGAGAGCGCTTTGTTTAAGTGGTTCATTACCATTAAATGAGTACATAAAGATGATGACGGATGCTGGATTTGGAACAATCGAGATTCGAGCTAAACGTCCATACCGTGTTTTAGATCCAGGACATTACGATACTGATGAGATGATTTTCTTAGAAAGTGTTGAAGTTTGTGCGATTAAGGATCCAATGCCTGCAGATGGACCTTGTGTTTTTACAGGGAAGACAGGGATTTATTTCGGAGACGATGAATATTTTGATGACGGAGAAGGACATACACTCCTTCAAAATTCACCTTTAGCAATCTGTGATAAGACAGCAGGTGCCTTAAAGGCGCTTAGTCGTGATGACATTTACATTTCAGAATCTACTTTCCATTACGATGGAGGTGGGTGCTGCTAGAATATACTTACAACATATTAGTTAGAAAAAGCCTTGATCCCCGAATCGAGGCTTTTTTGTTTCCAAATCTTCATGTTGATTAATCGATTCAACCAAGATTTTAGCGATACAAATAATTGCTATCTTCACATCACATGAACACGATTCTAGAAATACGTAACGTAAATAAATCGTTCTATCAAAAGCCAGCGCTCACAAACCTGTCCTTAAAAGTTCAGAAAGGTGAGATATTTGGTGTGATGGGACCAAACGGAGCGGGCAAGACAACACTGATCCGAATTATCAATCGAATTTTTTCGCCCGATAGTGGATCCGTGAGGTTTGATGGTGATCTGATGGTTGATCGAGATCTCTACCACATTGGATATCTTCCAGAAGAAAGAGGATTATATCGAAATATGACAGTCGAAGCGCAAGCTATGTTCCTTGCAAGGATCCGGGGCTTGTCTAAATCGGATGCGAAAGTGAAGATCGACTACTGGTTTGATCGTTTTGATATCAACGATTGGAGGAAAAAGCGTGTCGAAGAGTTATCGAAAGGGATGGCTCAGAAAATTCAATTTATTTGCGCGGTACTTCATGAGCCAAAATTACTTATCCTAGATGAACCCTTTAGTGGATTCGATCCAGTAAATGTAGAGCTGATTAAACAAGAACTTTCTGAAATGAGAGCGGCTGGTAAAACAATCATGTTGTCAACTCATAACATGAAAAGTGTAGAGGAGATATGTGATCGTGCGGTACTTATAGATCAGTCTAGAAAGATTGCAGAAGGATCCATCTCTGAATTGCAAGATGCTCAAAAAAGTGGACTGATTGCAGTTAGATTCCAAGGGAATATGATAGCCTTTGTGAATGCCTTATGGACTGGGTTTGTTGTAGAAGATAAAATCATTTTAGGAGATAATCGATTTGAGGTACATCTTGTTGTTCGAGGCGAGAGCTCATTTGATGATTTACTCAAAGTTCTGATGGGTCATGTGAAGATAGAGGCGGTATGGGAAATGCGTCCTTCAATGCAGGATGTCTTTATACAATTAGTTCAACCATAGAAAGAAGAAGATGAAAAATAGTTGGTTGATAGCAGTTCGTGAGTGGAGAGAGCGCGTGAGTTCACGTTCATTTATTATGCTCTCTGTTATTGGTCCCCTGATTGTTCTAGGGATGGTTTATGTCATGTTTGCACTTGGTGGACAATCGAAGCAGCATTGGAATGTATTGATCGCGGATCCAGGTGGAATCATGAATAATAAAATCATGGCGCAAATAGATAATTCTGTAACCTATTCATTTGCTGATGGGTATATAGAAGTGGATGAATTTCGAGATGCTAAGAAATATCAGAAATTTGATGCTCTCCTAGAGGTGAATGAAAAGGTTCTTTCCAATAAAACTGGATTTGTTTTTTATCGAGAGAAGCCATCTGTAAGGATGCAGACGCGTGTGCATTACCAGTTTGAGAGAAGACTTGAAGAAATCGTGGTGAAGGAATTTACAAAAATGTCACTATCGAAATTTAGAAGCATCAAACAGCCTATAAACGTAACGTTCGCCGATGTGAATGATCCCGAAGATGAAGCCAACGATCTGAGTGGTTGGGCAGGGTTTTTCTTCGGAACATTGATCTTCCTATTTATATTCTTGTTCGGTATGACAGTCCTACGAAGTGTGTCAAGAGAGAAAAGTAACCGAATTGTTGAAGTTCTTCTGGCCTCCGTGTCACCCTTTCAATTGATGAGAGGGAAAATTATGGGCATTGGGATGTCGGCTTTCTTACAATTCGTAATTTGGATTTCGATCATTGGTGCAGGTCTTTATTTCATGCGTGAGAATATTTTTCCTGATGTCATGGATGCATCAAACATCAACATCGAACAATTAACGCTCGACGCAAATGATGCTTCATATCAGGAGAGTTATTATGCTGCAAGAGAGTACAATGAATTTGTAAATCTTGTTTATGAGCGCGTGGAGTTTGGAACGATCCTCGGATTTTTCATCCTATTCTTCATAGGAGGATACTTATTCTATAGCTCAATTTTTGCCGCTATTGGAGCAACCATGGGATCGGAAAGTGATGGTCAACAATTTGTCATCCCTATTGTTATCGTACTTTGTCTATCGCTCTATGCGGGCTATTATGTGATGAATAATCCAGAAACTCAAATGGCCACCTTCTTGCATTATTTTCCATTCACAGCCCCCGTTGTTGTAATGGTGAAATTATCCCAAGGATATGAAGTCGGTCATGCATATGAAATTTATGTGGCATTTTTTGTACTGATCGTGAGCGCCTTCATTTCCTTGCTGATAGCAGCACGTTTATACAAAAACGGCATCCTTCAATTCGGACATAGACTTCGAATTAAGCATCTATTCAAATGGCTGAAGAGTACATAGAATGATTAGAGCTGTTATCGACCTCGGGACCAATACGTTCAATTTATTGATCGCAGAAGTTCTGGAAGGTAAACTTAACATCATCGATAAAACCAAAGAAGCTGTCCTACTCGGAATGGGTGGAATTAACGACGGTTACATTGCAGATGATGCGCTCGCTAGAGCCATGAATACGCTAACTCATTTTTCGGAATCCTGTGAGCATCATAATGTACCAAAAGAGAACATTTTAGGTATTGGAACTTCCGCATTGAGAGCTGCTAAAAACTCATCAGAATTTGTTGATCAGGTCTTTAGTGAACTTAAGATTAGAATTGAAATCATTCCAGGTAAAGACGAAGCTCAATTGATTTATCAGGGAGTAAAATGGACCTATGACTTTTCGTCTCCAGCAGTAATAATGGACATCGGCGGTGGAAGCACAGAGTTTATCCTTGCTAATGAATCAAATGTCGTAGAAATGGAGAGCTTCGAAATAGGCGTGTCGCGTATATTTCAATATTTGGAAATGCCTTCAAGCTATACTCCAACTCATATCCAAGCAGTTTTAGAATATATGGAAGAAAGAGAAGTAGGACAACTATCAAAGTTTAGTTGTGATACGATGATCGGTTCTTCCGGAAGTTTTGAAACATTTTACGAAATGATTAACCAAAAAGAATTTGTTCCTACTGGATCGGTTGTTGAGCTAAATATGACAGAGCTAATGGAGCAATTGGATTGGTCTATAAATTCTTCACTTGAAGATCGAATGAATAATCGATGGATAGTGCCTATTCGAAAGAACATGCTCCCAATCTCGGCCATCCAGATAAAATGGGTAATCGAAAAACTTGGTATAAAGAGAATATTGCTCTCCTCGTATTCATTAAAGGAGGGTGTACTTAATAAATTTTAGCGTTGGAGAAGGTGATGAAAATTCTAGTGATAATTCCCATTGTATTCGTATCTCTTTTTTCTTTTGGACAGGATATCGAAGATCAAATCCTAAGTAATATCTATGTGGATTCAGCTCAGATTCGAGAGCAAGGTATAAGGTCAATGCATGTGTATTCAGAATATGGGAGGATAATTTTGATAAATCTGGAAATTACTTAGTTGTAGTAAAACGAGGTGAGACTGAGTTCAATGAATTAGGCTTGACAGTTTACCAAAGAATGACAAACTTGAATGCTAGGTCAAGAGCCCTAGGTAACAAGGGGACTGCTCATCATAACTACAGCTATTTTGATAAGAGAAGAATTTTGTCTACTTGTATGAAGAATGATTATCGTACGAGCTGCCAACATTACACCTATAAAAATAATGATAGAATCACCTTGATAAGAAATGATGGCGAATCGGTCATTATTGGACTGCTCACTTTCGAATGGAAGGACGACAAGATGGTGAAAGCAACAACTTCGGAGACTGAAGAGTCTGATTACTACTTTGAGCGTAGAATCGAAAATATTTACGAAAAAATGGATTGCTCGTAAAGAGAAACATTCGTAGAACTGAGGACAATGGTTATAGAACATATGAGCGTGTTTCCATAGATCGTTTAGTCTATGAGACAACTCCTCTCATGCAGAGGAGCTGGCCGAATGATGATGAGGAATTTTATTATGATTCTTACGAAGAAGGATCTTCTAGTCCAGCTGTTGGTGACTAATCTCCATCACTGATTTTAGAATAAATTGGTGCTCGAAATAATAGAGCAAGAGCAAACACTTGGCGACCTGAATTATCCTCACTATATTCGTGAAAAGTACTTTACATGGGCAAAATATTAGTCGTAGATGATGAGCGTGCAATTAGACGCGCATTGAGAGAAATCCTTGAGTTTGAAGAGTTCGAAGTGTCGGAAGCTGAAAATGGTAAACAAGGATTGGATATGGCGAAAGCCGAGGAGTTCGATATTATTTTCTGTGATATTAAAATGCCTGAAATGGATGGTATGGAAGTTCTCGATGGCTTGATGAAAGCGAAAGTCGATACTCCTGTGATCATGATAAGTGGACACGGAAACATAGACACGGCAGTTCAGGCCATTAAAAAAGGTGCCTTTGATTTTATTGAGAAGCCATTAGATCTTAACCGTATCCTCGTTACGATCAGAAATGCCAATGATAAGACAGTGCTTATCGAGGAGAAGAAGGTCCTTAAGAAAGTTGTGAAGCGATTCAAAGGATCATCAATCATTGGAGAAACAGAAGAGATCAATCAGATTAAAGAGATGATTGAAAAGGTTGCTCCATCGGACGCAAGAGTTCTTGTTACTGGAGAGAATGGAACGGGTAAAGAACTTGTTGCTCAATCTTTACATGATCTTAGCGAACGAAAGCAAAACCCTTTTGTAGAGGTAAACTGTGCAGCAATCCCTGCTGAATTAATCGAGAGCGAATTATTCGGTCATGAAAAAGGAGCATTTACATCTGCAGTTAAACAAAAGAAAGGAAAGTTCGAATTGGCATCTGGTGGTACCTTATTCCTTGATGAAATTGGAGATATGTCTGCCAGTGCCCAAGCAAAAGTTTTACGTGCACTTCAAGAAAATGTAATTCAACGTGTCGGCGGTGAGAAGGATATAAAAGTAAATGCACGTATTGTTGCAGCTACGAATAAGAACCTCCGTGAAGAAATTGATAAAGGAAATTTCCGTGAAGATTTATACCACAGACTAGCGGTGATTTTGATTCATGTTCCTTCGTTAAACGATCGACGGGATGATATTCCATTGTTAGCAAATCACTTTATGACTATGGTGTGTGCTGAGCATGGTATTGCTAAAAAGTCGTTCGATGATGATGCATTAGATGCACTTTCAAAAACTGATTGGACAGGAAATATTCGAGAACTTCGAAACATTGTGGAACGATTGATAATTCTGGGAGGTGATGTGATTTCAGCTTCTGAGGTGAAGTTATTCGCTAACCCGCACGTTGCGAAGTAAGAATGTCTTTCTAATCAGTAAATCCTTGAGAGACTAATTCTTGAACACTACTTGTTGTCAGGAACACACCAGAGAACCAGTCAACAGCAGTGGTATCTTTGAACATTGTTGCCTCATATCCAACATTGATTTCCATCTCATTCGCAAGTAAAGCGCGGTAAGCGTATACACGAACAACAGGTGAATAATGAGTCAGTAATCCGTTGAGCTCTTCAAGTGTTCCCTCTTCGATTAAACCTTCAAACAATAGGTACTCTTTTGGAGTGATTCCAGCGAAGCCGACATGGCGCTCTTTAACTGTGGTTGACTCGCTCAAGATTCGAACGATGCTATCGACTTTCGAAATTGGATTAAACTGATCTTCATCCAAGAAAGAAATATCCGGTTGGTAAACCTCCATCTGCTCTGGTTGATTTGATTCACGTGCAGTCGTCTCATAAGCTTTTATGGACAAAACAAGTACAACAGACAATAAGGATAGTAACCTTACTTTCATTGGTTTTAATTAATCGCTTTCAGTTCTTCTAAGTCAATTTCCATTCCTCCCCATTCCAAAACGACAAAACCAGTTCTGTCCATTGTTGGAATTTCTTGTTCCTCAATACGCGATGAATTGAATTTTTCACTGACTGGAGACCACAACATGTAAAATCGAGCAAGAACATCTGGCTCAGGTGTGATCGATAATTCCGCAAATTTATCGCATGCATCATCGTACATATAACAAATATACAAAAATGGATTATCTTGCATTTGAGGTGCCCAGAAGGTTATGAAATCTGCTTTCTCCTTACTCGTGAAGCCATATTTGGTCAGGCTTTTCTCCAAGAATGAAGTGATATTTTGTCCAGAAACTATAAATCCTTTTGATAGATCTAACTCGCCTTCTTGCGCACTCTGACTTGATTCCCAAAACAGATAATTGTATGTTCTATCTCCAAAGATAAGATCGCCATTTGGCTTTGCTACAAAATTCCAACTGTCCTTGTATGCAGGATATAGAAATGGGTTCGATCCTTTGATGTTCATTTTTACTTCGATCACAGTTTCGACCTCTGGATACAAGTATATAACTGGTTTATCTACTTCATGCAAGTACTTAGTTCTTCTCATATCCACAACGTATCGGTCACGCATTTGTGACTTGATCTCTATTTTTCCTGTGAATACTTCTTGATAGTCAGAGCTATAGTAAAGTTGAAATGAATGCGTTCCTGCCTTCGCTCTAATTGTCAGTATACTATTTTCGAGCTTTGTACGAACCATCTTGCCATCAATGGAATAGACCAGGCGTTGATTTTCACTAGGCGCACCATTGAAATTGAACTCGTAAATGGCGTATCCCTTATCGATCGTAATGTCTTTTGTACTTGACTCTAGCCAATATTCAGGAGCGATTTCGATAGGTTTGGCTTGGCTGATAGAACAGCTTGCCAGAATGAATAAGGTGAATAGTTGTTTCATTATTTTGTTGTTTTGCACGGTGGGAATCGACACATGTTTCGTTTAAAGTAGCTTTCTTGACAGCCCCATTCTAAGACTGAGAACCCTGAACGATTTATGCTTTGCATTTTTTGTGGTGCAATCTCATAAGGTGTCACGATGTTCGCCCATTTCATGTAGATTCGAAAAATATTATCTGGCCTAGGGCTGATGTCAAAAGTAGCATACTCATCACATTCGCTATTAAACTCGAAATGAATCAGAATATACTTCATAATGGTCAGCAACGAAAAACTGAAAGATATGCTTGCCAGGTGTTGCGGTTAGTGTAAGTGTTTTATTTCCCTCAGGTAAATGTTGTTGTCCTTGAACTCCATCTATGCTGTAGTAGAGCAGGTGAGATTCTCGTCCGCTATTTAAGATGTAAAATGTAAAAGAATACACCGATTTATCAGAGGACAAACTCTCGTCAATGACTGAGCTATCTAGTACTGGAAGCATAAGGGGATGAATTTCTTCCTCGGCTTTTTGATATAAACGAAGATGCGAAGAGACAGATAAATAGTAGCCAGTAATTCATGATAATTAGACTTAATAGTTATTGTTTGCCTTTCAGGACAATAATCGTACAAAAAAGTTCATAGTAAACCACGCTTAGTTTTTTATATTTGCTCACACGATAATCGAAACACTGTTTCCTATGAATTTCAAAGCATTTGTTATTAAAAACTGGCAGCACTTTTTTGTGATTGCTGTCATTTTCATCATTGCTATAGTATTTTATAAGCCACAAGTTGATGGCTATGGTCTACGTCAGCATGATACTGCGGCCTGGAAGGGTATGGCTCAGCAGACGGATATTCATCGTGATTTAAACGGGGAGGAGCCATTATGGACTAATGCCATGTATGGCGGAATGCCAACTACTCAAATTTCGGTCTACTATCCGGGGAATGTATTTAAAGAGGTTTATTTCGGCTGGTTTAAGATGTTTCCATCGCCAATAGGACTGTTAATTCTCCATTTAATTGGATTCTACATATTAGCCTTATTCTTGAGGATAAGTCCGCTGATAGGACTGTTGGGAGGCGTGGCATTCAGCTTCGCGAGTTATGAGATTATTATCGTGCAAGCAGGGCACTTTACAAAATCTGTGGCAAGTGCGTTTCTCGCACCCACGCTTGGGGCGCTCATATATGCCTATAAGAATAACAGACTTTGGGGAATTGTTCTTGCCTCCGTGTTTATGACTTTTGAGTTGATTGCGAATCACCTACAAGTGACTTATTACTTTGCGTTCTTATTGGCTGCTGTGGGGATTTACTTTTTCATCAGAGCAATTAAGTCGAAAGAGCTTAAAGCATTTGTAATTACTTCAGCAGGACTACTAGCAGGGTTTATTGTCGCGGTGATGATTAATTATGGTAACGTCGCATTGACAAGTGATTATGCAAAACACTCCGTTCGTGGAGCAAATGATTTGACAATAAATTCTGACGGAACAAAAGTTAAAAAGGCTGCGGGATTGAGCAATGCCGACGTTACGAAATGGTCTTATGGTATTGGTGAAACAATGACATTCTTCTCTCCTAATGTTAAGGGTGGGGGATCTTTTCCATTGGGCGGAAGTCAATTCGAGGATATCGTGCTTAATTCTGATTTCTCAGGAAACGAGCAGCGTGAATTGTTGAATACGAATCAACAAAATGGCGCTGTGGTTTACGCTTATTGGGGTGAGCAGCCTGGTACTTCAGGCCCAGTTTATTTGGGTGTTGTAGTGCTTTTACTCGCACTTTTAGGAATGGTTTTTCTAAAAGGTAAAATGAAATGGGCGCTGTTCGCACTTACTGTGCTTGTAGTCATGCTATCTTGGGGGAAGAACTTTCCAGTATTAACCGATATGTTTATTGATTATATGCCGGGCTATGATAAGTTCCGTTCGATAACGATGATTTTAATCCTAGCAGAACTTACGGTTGCACTGCTCGGAATGATGTTCCTATCTCAACTACTAAAACAACGAGAAGAAATTAAGGAAAAGAAGAAGGTATTCTTATCAGTGATTGGAGGTTTTGCGCTTTTGATGATATTAATCAAGTTTGTAGGCCTTGGAGATGGATACGCCTCTAAAGTTGAAAGAGAACAGGTAGAAGCGTCTAGAACTGCTATGACTGAACAGCTTGTTGCCGCGGACCCCGCAGCGATCATGCAGAATTATGGAGTGGATACTAGAAATCAAATTGAGGTTGACAATTTTGTTGATACTAGGCTAGGTGCTTATGTAAATTCAAGATCCATTCGAGCGGATATTTTCCATTCGAGTATGAATAGGTCAATCATATTTGTTTTGTTGGCTGGTGGATTATTGGCAGCATTTGTTATGACGTCATTGTCTCCATTGATGTTAACATTTGGAATGCTTGCATTAACCATGATTGATGTAATACCTGTAGCGTACGATTATATCGGAGATTTCGATCGTTATTGGGTTGAGAAGGAGAAAACAATCATGCCAGTTGCAACCACTAATGCAGATGCGATGGTGATGGAAAGTGAGTTGGCTGCTGATTCAACACTATTCGCCAAAGTAGCGGAAGGTAAGAAAAGAGGTGAAGCTAAAGCAGAGGCACTTGAATACGAAGGATCTGCGAGAAAGAACCTTATTGATGCGCATCGTTATTATGCCTTGAATATGGAAACTAACTTCCGTGTGTTTGATTTTAACGGCGGTTATGGTAATACCAATGCATCATTCTGGCATAAGTCGTTAGGAGGCTTCCATGCAGCAAAACTGCGTAATATCGACAACCTTATCAATTTCCATCTCGCAAAGATGAATGAGCCGGTTTACGATATGATGAATGTGAAATATTTCTTACAGCAAACTCAATTGACAGAGGAGCAACAGCAACAGGGAGTCCCTGCAATGCTTGTAGCGAATCCTAGACCATCGGCTCTTGGAAACGCTTGGCTTGTTCAAGAAGTAGAGGCTCATGCAAATGCAGATGATGAAATACGAGCTCTTGGAAATTCTTTTGAAATAGAGAATATGGGATCTGGAAAATTCATTATCAATGCAGAGGTCGTGAAAGGAAAGCAAAAGGTATATGGAGCAGAAAAAATGCAATATCTGGTAGCTGGAAAAGACACCATGGACGTTCAGATTCGAGCTGGATTGAAAGTTGGAGAAGAGGCGTCCTTCGTTATGGATACTTATGGACAGACTAATTTGGTCCCTAAAGCAACTCTGGCTGCTGATACGCTAAATTCTTTCCAAGAACTGGTAACATTTAAGGTGTTGTCAGATTTCAATCCGCGTGTTGAGGCAGTGATGTTGGAATCAGAAGCTAAGAAATTGTCAACACGCAAATTCTCTGGAAAAGGTTTGATAGAAATGACGAGTTATGCTCCGAATAAAATCACTTATTCAGCCAAAGTCGAAGGAAAACAATTGGCTGTATTTTCCGAAATTTATTATGCTGATGGTTGGAAGGCATTTGTGGATGGTAAAGAAACTGAGATTCTTAAGGCAAACTATTTATTGAGAGGTTTAGAGCTTGGAAATGGAAAACACAAAGTAGAATTTGTATACGATGTACCGAAGTATCATACTTCAAACACGCTCGCATATATCTTCTCGTTTATTCTCTTTATAGCCATTGGAGGTCTACTCTTTATGGATTATAATAAGAGAAAATCAGGAACTGAGCTTAAAGCGGTAGAGGAGTAAAAACTACTCGAAGTCTGATAGTTGAATTCGATCACCTAGAGTGAAGTCTCGAAGTGCACGTTTGCCTAGAATTTCATTCAGATGTTTAGGATGAAGACTGTGACCTGGACGGACAGATTTAATGTTGCATAAGGTCACTAAATCTCCTTTTGAGATGTCTTTAGATATGTACAGCGATCGCTTAAAATCTGCACCAGATTTTTGTTTTTCTGTAAGCTCATAGGATACAACACCAACTGCAGATTCAGCTTTTCTTACGGCCTCTACCATCTCTTTGAATTCATTTTCATCTAAAGAGAAAGATGCGTCTGGCCCTCCAACAGATTTGTCAAGTATGATATGTTTTTCAATTATTTTGGCTCCTAAACTGACAGCGACAACGGGGACTGTATCCCCGAGTGTATGATCTGATAGTCCTGTAATGACATCAAAATCTGTTGACATTTTCTGGATCATTGTCATATTCGCCTGTTCGATAGGCGCAGGATAGCTCGATGTGCACTTCAGAAGCGCAATGTTATTGTTTTCTGCGCGCTTACACGCATTAATAGCTAGCCGAATGTCTTCGTATTCTGCTATCCCTGTAGAAATAATGATTGGTTTTCCTTTGCTAGCAGTGTATTCTATGAGTGCGATATCAGTGATTTCAAATGACGCTATTTTGTACGCCGGAACATTTAATTTCTCAAGGAAATCTACGGCGGAATGATCAAAGGGGGAAGAGAACGTTTCTAGTCCTTCTTCAGCAGCGACCTCAAACAATCGTTGATGCCACTCCCATGGAGTGTATGCTTCTTTGTATAGGTCGTGTAAATATTTACCGTCCCAGATAGTACCAGAATTGATTCTGAAATCATCTTTATCCGACTTCAATGTAATTGTATCTGCAGTATAAGTTTGAAGCTTGATTGCATCTGCTCCAGCTCGTTTTGCAGCACGAATTGTTTCAATGGCAACTTCTATATCACCGTTATGGTTAGCCGAGAGTTCGGCTATTATAAAGCACGGTCTTTCTTTACCAATTTCGAAATCACCTATTTTAAACATACTACGTTAGTTTTTTAATATATAAGAGCATACCATTCGATGAAGATAATTCAAAACCAAATTTTTCAAAAGTTTTCATAGATGCAAAGTTCTCTTCCATTACAACGCCATGTATTTCTCTGATCGATTCCTTCTCTCTTAGCAACCCGTCAATTCCCATTTTTAGAAGAAGTGTTCCGAAGCCCATACGGTATGCTTGAGAATCCACGAGATAACTGATTAGTGCTATCCCATCTTCTATATCGAAACGAATTGACCCTCTTGGTTTTCTGTCGTGCTCCAGTATTCCATACCAACAATTCTGGCTTGCAATCTTCCTGGTGAACCATTTTTCGTGGTTTCTCCAAGGGATATCATCTTTGTTCAAAGAATACAGTCTTGTTTCGGGCAGATTGGCCCATTCAAAAGTAGTTCTGATATCCTCGAGAACAGCGCGACGCATTGTCGAAGCATTTTCTCTGGCAAGTAGTTGAATTACTTTTTTTATACGTCCCATGGATTTTCCATCAATGACATTTGTAGAGATGGATCGTTTGGTCAACTCGGGTAGTGCGGTCTTAATTTCAGTTTCAGTGAAACTTTTTGCATCCGCGAACCAATTATTCTTGAGATAATAATCGTAGACGTATTTCTGATTGTCTACATAGTACCCGCTCAAAATTTTCATATCGGCTGTGAGTGCTTCAAGGAAAATACTAGAGCAAGGGATTATAGCGTATTCATTTCGGGCCATCAAGGCTGCCATTTCAGAAGCGTCAATAGCTATATGCACTTGGGCTCTATTAGTTCCCTCGACGAGTTCGTTGATCTGAAGTTGGTTCTTATAGCCAGGCCCAAGCACAATATTGATTTCGGAGAATTCGATTGAAGAATTAAGTGCAGCGTTAACGGCTATTTCAGTTTTGTTCAATGGATCAGATCCTCCAAAGCAAATTAATAAGCTATTCTTGGTTTTAGTCTTTTCTTTTTCTTGGGCGAGTTCAATAAAAGGAGAACGAAGCAAGGCATAATTAAGTCCTATACAAAATTGAGTTGATGCAGACGTTTGATAGTTGCTTGTCTCAATTAATGGGTTTGGATTGACAATTACATCAGAGTGGATGGGTTGATTCGCGAGATCATCGATTACCATCAATTTGGCACCTGTTGAACGAATCATATTATGATAGGAAGTATCAAATTGATACCCGTCAAGTATTACGATGTCGTCGCTTTTAATAGCATCGATGAATCTATGAGAATCCGTTAAATGATTAAACGTTAAATGAGCATCATTCTGTCCTCCTATGAAATCATGAAGGTCTTCTGTGCTGTACACAACCTTTGCAACGTCCGTAAGTGTTTCAGATATTGAAATACATCGAACAAGATGTCCAAATCCTATTTCTTGATTCGCATCAACTCTGAAAACTATGCGGCCTATCATTTTAATAACTCATATTTAAGTTCCGCCATCTTCCAATCATTGGGTGTATCAATATCTTGGACTCTTTCAGTTGGCAACTGAAATCCACCAACTTTGCCTTTCCAGAGACTTCCATTGTTTTTCAATGAATCAACATTGAAAAAATAGAAGGCCCCTGCATCATGGAATGATGGCGGGATATCTTGCGATCGCTTTAAAATATAATCAGGCTGTAGAAGTTGAACTTCATTGCTTTTTCCTAGCGTAAACCCCCTTTGAATATGAGATTCAAATTCAACACTCGATAAGAGAACATCGAATTCACTCTTTGAGAAAATCTGAAATCCATCGGTTAAATTTTCACTACTAAGTAGTGGAGTAGTAGGGTAGATGCAACAAGCTTGTTCAATTTTTTTACCAATACTTAGGAAGTAATTGGCAACCTCTATAAGTACATCAAATGTGGTTGTATGATCATCAGAGTTCTTCTCTGATCTCAAAACAGGAACTGAAGCTCCATAGTTTCGTGCGATTGTGGCAATTTCTTCATCATCGGTTGAGACAAAAACTTCATCAAAAATACCCGAATTCAAAGCGTTTTCAATTGCGTAGGCAATGATTGGCTTACCATGAAAACTCTTTATGTTTTTTCGCGGAATTCTTTTACTGCCACCACGGGCTGGAATTATTGCAATCACTGTTTTTGTTTAAGTAGAAGCGTTATTTCTGCATCTACACAAATTTAGGAAAAAGCATCATACAATCTACATTAAAGATAAACGTCAGAAATCAATGTGAATCAGCTAAAAAGTTGATAAGTACGTGGCTGATTTTTCTGCTTTTCGAGGACCTCAGTAGAGGGTTGATCGATGCGCATTTTTGTGAACGGAGCTCCAAACAAAGAATTTGAGAATTGAATTTGGAAAAGTAATCTAGAGCCTTCAACAAGTGGTTTTCCTTTGTGTAGACCTCTTGTGTCAACCGCTAAAATAGATCCCTTCTTACCAATAAACTCCTTTATGTCTTCTTCTTTGTAGTATTTCGGCAGTTCTTCATCAGATATTCTACGATCCTTTCGGACTCCGCTTGGAATACGTTTGTGTGAATTTCTAACATAGCAATGAGGTCCATTGTTGGTGTCGACATCAGTCAGGTAGAAGAAAAACTTTAAGAATTTGAATCGATCCATATCAAAATGGTACATCTGTGCGGATTGATCGGTTCCTTTATTATCAAAAGGTGCACTCCACCACATTGTAGCAAGATCTAATATGGGCGGACAACCGAGATATGCAGATGCAATCATTCTCAGATTATCGTCGAATACAATTGATTGGACAGCGTCATTTTTAATCACATCGTTCGCGTCAAATTGATAACGCGGAGAAACTGGATTCTTTGCGTCAAACAAAATTTTCTCTGCTGCATAATTGACACCAGTTTTAGACAAGTCGATATAGCGGGCCTTTGTTGTTGTCGCAAAACTTTCAAGTTCTTCTAATAACTTAGCATCAAGACTAACATCAAATACATGAAAACCATCCTGCTCAATACTTCTGATCATAGAGTTCAATCCTTTTTGGTTAATTTCGCCTAGAATTCCAGATGATTTGTCAGCTTTCTTTGCTTTTTTCACGATTCGAATTAGTGCAGAGTGAAAATCATTTGAGCGGCCGTTTGTAATAACAAATAGGTGTCTGAATCCTGCGTAAGCTGATGGCAAGGTTTTCTTCGTAACTAAGAAGTAAATAAAGCCAAAGCCAAAGATGAAAGGGTAGACGAGTGTTTTAATTACGGTCTTCATGAATCAACTTGTTTAATTGAATTGATCGAAACGTTATTGATTGATGAGCTCGTCAACAAAAGATCGATTGTCATCTCAGTTGAGCTGTTTGCTTCAAATTTTATTTCAAATTTACCAGGGTTAAGGTTGTAGTTCTTTTCTGAATTACCATAGGCGATAGAAAGATTTACTGCAGCAATGCACAATCCTTCAATACTAAATTTCCCAGTAGTCAGAGTCAATTTGCAAATGGCGTCATCAATGAGATACATTCCACTTTGCTGAATTTCTTCAGGCAGCTTGAAATGATCAAATCCTTGGTAAAAATAGGGGAAGTCTGATTGATTTTTGGCTGAAATTTCTGAAGGCGGCTTGAATTCTAAACGCTGTTTCAAAACTTGGGCTGGAATTCCAACTACGATGGAATAGGGTGCAACATCTTTGGTCACAACGCTATTTGCTCCAATAATTGCGCCGCGTCCTACTGTCACCCCTTGTGCAATAAATACTCCAGCACCAATCCAGACGTCTTCATGTAGATGTACTTTTTGACAATGATTCGCTTTTCCCTCAGGTGTACTGAGAACAATTTTATCTTGTATCTTGATTGGTAATTCTGGATATCGAGTAGCATAGTGGTTTCCGGCCGAAATGTAAATATTGCTCGCCAAAGTACAATAACGTTCAATCTCAACTTCTCCTAAAATAATACAATGGGAATAAGTTGTTGAATGATCCTTAATTCGAAGTATTTTATTTTCTGCGGATGTTATCTCCGTAAAGTTGCCGATTCTCACATGCTTTCCTAACTCAATATTTCCTTGAATAGCATTGATCGAAGCATGTCTTGTTAATTGGGTGGATGAAGTTTTTTTTATTCCCGAATGTCCGTAAAGATTAATCGATTTTAATAGCCGAAGTTTGATCTTCTCGAAGTACGTAATATTCTTCAAAATTCTTCTATTGGTTATTGGTGGAAAAAAAATCTTTAATTGTCGTTACGACAAATGCTATCTCCTCATCCATTAACGTTGGAAACATTGGAATACTAATGCATCTTGAATAGTATTCTTCGACTCTCGGTAAATCACCAAGTTTCCATCCTTTCTTTGAGTAATAGGGCATTAAATGGACCGGGATGTAATGAATTTGAGCAAATATTTTGTGTTGGCGCAAGTTCTCATATAATCCGCGTCGATTTTCAACCTCAATTACAAACAAATGATAGGCGTGCCCATCTATTAACCCTGATGTGTTAAGTATTCCTTGACTACCCGTGAGTTCTTTTGTGTAGATCGATGCAATTTCTCGTCTTCTTTCCAGGCCTTGATCTGCTCGGGATAATTGAGATGTACCAAGTGCAGCTTGAATGTCAGTAATTCTATAATTGTATCCCAAGTTGTGCATCTCCATATACCAGCCTGGATAATTCTCATGCCCTTCATTACTTCCATTTGCAACCTCCAGTGAGTTCTCGAATAAATCATTATCTCTTGAAATACCATGTGTTCTCAAAGTCATCAAACTCGTGTAAAGTTCTTTGTCATTGGTCGTAATCATTCCTCCTTCACCTGTGGCAATGTGTTTTACAGGATGAAAAGAGAAGACACTCATGTCAGCAAACATTCCATTTCCTGCGAGCTGTTCTATGCCATTCTCATCTCTAAAATATCCTCCTGGAGCATGACATGCATCTTCAATGATCCATAAATCATGTTTGTCAGCTAGTGTTCGAAATTCATTCAATAGGGGCACTCGACCTGCAAAATCAACCGGTATGATTCCACGAATATTTTTGTCTGAATTTTCAGCGATAACATCTTTTACAGAATCAAGGTCCATCAGATAAGTCAATGGATCAATATCGGCAAAGAGGACATTTCCTCCACAATATTCCACGCAATTAGCAGATGCTGCAAAGGTGAGAGGTGCGCATATAACGAATTCGTCCTCTTTTAGCCCTAATGCCATCACGGCTAGATGAAGGCCAGCGGTTCCATTACTAATAGCCACTGCATAGTCAGCACCGACATACCTTGCGAATGCCTCTTCAAATTCTAGAATTCTAGGTCCTTGAGTGAGATAATCGGCAGTAAGTGTCTTTACAACTGCGTCAATGTCAGCTTGGGTAATGTTTTGACGACCATATGGAATTACTCCACTCATGCAGTGAAATTCGGATCTACGTGTTCTTTTATTAATGTGCGAAGACTTTCTGGTGTTTCCCACATTTCATTTGTGTCTGAAGAGTACGAGAATCCCTCAGCTACCTTTTCTGCATTGAAATGTTTTATGAATTCGTCCACATTCCATATCGGAGTTTGTGGAGTTAAGACGTAATATTTCCCGAGATTATAGGTGAAGAATGAGTCAGATGCAGTAAGCATTTCCTCATGAATTTTTTCTCCTGGTCGTATTCCAATAACCTCCTTCTTGCACTCTGGACCAACAGCCTCAGCGACGTCCATGATTTTGTAAGAAGCGATTTTTGGAACAAATATTTCTCCTCCCCAAGCTGTGTCTAATGCATGCATAACCATATCAACACCTCCTTGAAGAGATATATTGAAGCGAGTCATTGACTCTACCGTAATCGGCAATACTCCTGTCGGTTTTCTTTTAATAAAGAATGGAATTACAGATCCATTTGATCCCATCACATTTCCGTATCTAACTACAGAGAAAACAATGTCGCGTTTTCCTCGAATGTTGTTTGCGGCAACGAATAATTTATCCGATGTGAGCTTTGTGGCCCCGTATAGATTAATTGGTGCACAGGCTTTATCTGTCGAAAGTGCAACAACTTTTTGTACATTCGTTTTTAGCGCGGCTTGGATTACATTCTCAGCACCACCAACGTTTGTTTTCACACATTCATCAGGATTGTACTCAGCAATATGAACGTGCTTCATAGCAGCAGCGTGAATAACATAATCAACTCCTCCGAAAGCTCTCTCTAAACGATGAGAATCTCGAACATCACCAATGAAATAGCGCATTTGAGGATGTTTCCTAACTGGAAACTCTTGCTCCATCTCGAATTGCTTTTGCTCATCTCTGGAATAAACGATCAATCTTGAAACTTCAGGATGATTCGTAAGAATATGTTTTGTTAATGCTTTTCCGAGGGAACCTGTTCCTCCAGTAATAAGTATCGATTTATCTTTCACGTTCTTTGTTTAAATCCCAATCGGGGCTAAAATACGAAGATATCAATTATTTAGAACCTATGGTTTAAACTCAGCCTAGAGTTCTTTCCAAATTTCGCCGCTTTTAATCTTTGTGTTTAATCCACGATCAGCATAGAACTTGTCTAGGTGTTTCGTGACCACTGGTTTGTTCTTTTTAATACCTTCTAGTTTGTGGTTCTCAAAGATCCAGACAACCTTTTTGAATTTCGGTAAACGCTGAAAAATTGATTTCACAAAAAATGGCTTGCCCCAGTGCAGCAGAAAGTACAGTCGCATGTAGCGCCAATTTAATTTTGGTTTTTGTTTTGCCTTTTTATGATTCTCCAAAAGTGGCATGAAAGACTTAACTACACGTAAGTGGTTGAATCCATCGGCAAAACCAATTGAACTCGAAATTATTTCTGATCGCTTTGCTACGACTTCCGGAGAATTGAAATACTCAATTTCATTACGTTTTAGCGCCTCCAAACCAAGCATGGCTTCTTCAGGTGATTTAGCGTTTATTGAGCCTTTGTGTAGCGTTGCACGCTTAAAATTACCATCGGGAGTCGTCATCATAGTTGGTTTCCCTAGTAGCCATGCTTCAATAATTGAAGAGCTTTCGAAGGCCATCCATAAATCAGAAATTTGAATCAAGTCTTGAATATCCTCCTCATCCTTCAGGTAGAAAACATTATCATAATCCTTTAGGCGGTTCATTTCGTTCCTGGAATCTCGGAGATCTGATTCGAAGTTCTCTCTCGGATGTTTCTTCAAGACGAAAAGAATATCAGGATTAGCCTCGATCAAAGTTTTTAAGATTTTCTCAACTTTATCACGTTGTTCGGCCATCCATTTCATTCCGGCTTCGCCAGGCTGATCGATATTGCTGAGAACGTCACCAATCTCCTTGTTTTCGAGCTTTCCAAAAGCCCACCCGGCATAGCCAACAACTGTTTTGTAGTGATCAAGCCCGTACTTTTTCAAGACTTCGACTTTTTCCCTCTGTGGCATGTATTGATATTTGTCAAAACCTGGTGCGCCGGTAACTACAAATTCTTCACTAGGCAAGTCATACTTATCCATTAAGAACTTCTTAACGCGTTCATTCCACGTGTAATGTACTGGGCAGAGTGATTTCTTAGCGAGGTTGAACGCCCAATAATCATAATCGATTTCTGTACTAAAATTCCCCTCTGAATCATGACTGTAGATTAGTATACCACTCTCATTACAGTATTTTGCAATCTCGTAGTAAAAGTGATTCCCGCGTGTGTTTGGAAACAAAACAAGGTCTGGTGGGTTTTTTCGCATCTGATGCGCATCCCAAACAAATTCAAAGGAAACATCATAATTCTCGAAAGTTTCGAGATAATAGATCACTGGCATGAGCAAGAAGAAATCTCTTCCCTCACTACTAACAAGAAAGCAAGAAGCCTTTTTACGAGGTTGTTGTGATTTCATCGAGATAGTGAGCTATTTTCTTAGTAATTAGTTTGTTCGAGAATTCTGAGACGTCTCCGTTGTGATCAAATTCTGAGACAGATCCGGAGATTATTGAGCTATGGAGATAAGTGTAAATATCGTCAGCTTGATCATAGTCAAATGACTTGCCACGTTTTTTTTCTTCAACGATGGATTTTACATCTCCATCATTCGGCCCAAATACAAGGATTGGTTTTCCTGAACGTAACATTTCAAAAAGCTTTCCTGGAATTCTACCTTTTGCGTTCGCAGCCTTATTTATTGGCAACAGGAGCATTGAGGCTTTGGAGAATTCATTGTAGACTTCTGCTCTAGGAATCATTCCAAGATAGGTTGTCACATGGTTAAGTCCACATTCCTCTATGAGATTTGCGACCGATAGATCAACTTCGCCAGCTAATCTAATTCTAATGTTCGCACCCTGTTGCGGGAGTTCTTTTCTGAGCCTTTGAAGCGCCCTAATGAAGTTTTCGGGATTTCTATCGCTACCTAATAATCCCCCATGAAAGAATGTGAAGTGTTCATCTTTTTGAATTCGATAGTTCTGGAAATCATCTTCATCGTAACCATAGTAGATCACACTAACATCCTTTGCTCCAATAGATTCTAAGTCTGTTTTCCAAGTTGGACTTGCTATTGTAAGTTTTGAGGCCGTTCGAAATACTTCCTGTTCCAATGCTTTGTGTTTACGATCGGCACGCTCACCGATATGCATCTTGGCATAGTAATCGACTTGCGTCCATGGATCTTGAAAATCAGCGAGCCATGGAATACCAAAATGTTGAGAGACGCGCATACCGATTACGGTATTCGTGTGAGTCGGCCCATCCGTAAGGATAGCATCGATATGATTATTCTCAAGATATTTCTTCAAGTATTTAACAGACGGCTTGATCCATCTGCATCTAGCATCCGGGATGAAAAAGTTGCCACGAACCCACATTGCGAATTCATCTATCTTGGATCGCTTTTTTGCTGAAACAGAAGTGATTTCTTGCATCGGAGCTTCCTTCTTTCTGCCTGAAAGTTTCTTGAAAGCATTTATGGGTTCGGAAATTTTTACTTTGTGAATTTCAATTCCATCAGGAACGTCTTTTTCATTGTTGTAATCATAATACTGATATGCCGGATCTTTCGCTGTGTAAATAACAGGTTCCCATCCGAAATCACGTAAGTATTTTGCAAACTTGAGACAACGTAATACAGAAATCCCTCCAGAAGGCGGCCAATGATATGTGATGATCAGGACCTTCTTCATTCTTAGAATTTCGCTTTAACTTCAGTGATTGCTTTTTCTAAACCGCTCGCGTTTTTACCACCGGCAGTTGCAAAATTAGGTTGTCCACCGCCACCACCTTGGATGTGTATAGACACTTCTCGGATTATCGCTCCGGCATTTATCTCTTTTTCACTAACGATATTGTCTGAAGCGATAAGACTAAGCGTGCATTTGCCATCTGCCTTGCCGCCAATTACACCAGCAAAGTTTTCAACTTCACCTTTTAATTGGAATAATATATCC
>Ga0228674_1000714_pt1 | contig 21830 bp, 18 predicted proteins | sample 1D_rmetaG_FD_189054 | JGI IMG/M metagenome (GOLD analysis project Ga0228674, IMG submission 189054) | Seawater microbial communities from Monterey Bay, California, United States - 1D_r | ecosystem: Environmental > Aquatic > Marine > Coastal | place: USA: California | collected 2016-09-26
TACCAGTTGTATTTTGATTACCTGCTGTATTAACACCTGGAAGGTTTATATTAGCACTTCCATCGAATGATATACCTCCTATGTTTCGAGCATTTGCCAATGCCGTAGCTGTTGCTGCATTACCAGTTGTATTTTGATTACCTGCTGTATTAACACCTGGAAGGTTTATATTAGCACTTCCATCGAATGATATACCTCCTATGTTTCGAGCATTTGCCAATGCCGTAGCTGTTGCTGCATTACCAGTAGTGTTTTGATTACCTGCTGTATTAACACCTGGAAGGTCTATATTAGCACTTCCATCAAAAGAAACCCCTCCAATTTCTCGAGCATTTGTTAGAACGGCCGCACGCGCGGCGCCACCAGTAGTGCTTTGATTACCCGGTAGATTAACACCTGGAAGGTCTATCTTGTCACTTCCATTGAATGATATACCTCCAATTTCTTGAGCATTTGTTAGAATGGCCGCACTTGAAGCTGTTGCTGCATTACCAGTGCAGTTTGAAGAAGTTGCAGCGTTACCAGTTGTATTTTGATTACCTGCCGTATTAACACCTGGAAGGTCTATATTAGCACTTCCATCAAAAGAAACCCCTCCAATGTCTCGAGCAGATGCTAGTTCTGTGGCTGTAGTAGCATTTCCACTGGTGTTCGAAGACGTTAGAGCGTTACCATTACACGAAGTTGAGCTACCGGTTGTGTTTGTAGAAGTGGTCGCATTACCAATCAATGCACCTCTAAAGTTTGTAGCTTGAATATCACCAAGTACATCTAAAGGTTGCTGTGGTAATGTATGTCCGATTGAAACCTTTCTCGATTGAGTATCCACGTGAAATACATCCGTGTGAACACTCAGATTTGAAGTCAGGTCCAACTTCCCAACAAAAGATCTATAGTTCGTGGGGGCTGACATCTACTAATATCTAAGATTTATTAATTATGAAACAAACAAATAAACCCTGAATTTTATTATTTTAATTGATCGACATCATGTTTAAGTTCCTTAATAGCTTCTATAAGAAGAGCTATGATATTTCCATAAGCAACGGAATATTTAGTCTCATAAGTACCTTCTACAACTTCGGGAAGTACTTCCATAAGTTCCTGGGCTATTATACCCGCATGTCGTTTTTTTGAATCCTTCAAATCATTTCGTGTAAATGTGTAACCCCCAATTTGACAAACTTTGTCGAGGGCGTTCTCTATTGGTTTTATATTCTCCTTTAATCGGCGGTCCGAATATGCGGTAACATTATTAGAGGCAGTTAAGGCATAGCATGAGAAATTCGTAGATGAACTTCCATTTGTGTTTGCAGCATTAGCGCAGTTTGTAGAAGTCGCAGCGTTACCATTACACGAAGTTGAGCTACCGGCAGTGTTATCAGAAGTTGCAGCGTTACCACTGCAGTTATCAGAAGTTGCAGCGTTACCATTGCAGTTTGAAGAAGTCGCAGCGTTACCATTACACGAAGTTGAGCTACCGGTTGTGTTTGAAGAAGTCGCAGCGTTACCATTACACGAAGTTGAAGTTGCAGCGTTACCAGTTGTGTTTGAAGAAGTTGCAGCGTTACCAGTGCAGTTTGAAGAAGTTGCAGCGTTACCAGTTGTGTTTGTAGAAGTTGCAGCGTTACCAGTGCAGTTATCAGAAGTTGCAGCGTTACCACTGCAGTTATCAGAAGTTGCAGCGTTACCACTGCAGTTTGTAGAGGTGTCAGCATTACCAACCAATGCACCCCTAAAGTTTGTAGCTTTAATATCACCATTTATCTTTAGCCGATAGTTGCTGTCCGGCTCCCCACCTATCCCGACCCTATCAGCGCTGAAACGTATTACATTATTACCATTGTGAAAAATATGTCCACCATTATTCAGTTTCAAATTAGTAGCAATTAAATTAGTGCCCTGTATATTCCCATTTACTTTAAACTTATTGGTCGTATCTGCTGCTCCACCTATTCCGACATTAAATGCACTATTGAAACGTATTACACTTGAACCCCCAGATCTAATTACATGATTTGTACTATCTAAATTTATATCACCACCAACATCGAGAGTATAGCTGGGTGTGGCTTTATTAATACTGACCTTATCCTCACTTGCATCGACAACAAATGTGGTAGTATTGATTTTTAAGTCGTCACTTATTTTTACTTCACCCGAAACATCTAGCGATGTACTGGGAGTGGTATTTCCTATGCCGACTCGATTTGTTACGCTATCAACAAAGAATGTATTGGTATCTGCAGACAAATTCGATGTAATGTCTACATCTCCTGAAAATGTCTGATAGTTTGCTTCAACCATATTACTCTATAGTAATGTAATAAAAATTAATACGTAAATGTGATTTGATTTACACCGGCTTCTGTTATTTCGGAAACCTTACCACCCGAATCACTCGACATATATTCAATGAAAATATTGTAATACCCCCCTGGACTACTTAACCCAGATGATGGTGTTATAGTGAGTGTAGTTGTATCTGTGGTAACTGTTGTGTCCCATGGTTTTGAGGTGGTATCACCAAAAATTACAAGAGGACCTTTAGCAATATTGAGTGTACTCGAACTAGCACCCCCTCTCCTACCCCCAGATAGATCGATCGTGAGAGTACTAATTTCTATATCAGATTCTATCAATTGTGCGGTAACTTTTGCATAAAATACATGATCAGAAAAGACAACGGATATGTCCGGTGCAGTACCTGTCTGGATATCACCCGTGTATGAATATGTTTTTTTAGAAACCTGTCCTGTATTTGTAATTAACCCCCCTGTGACGTAAAGATTAGATGTTGTTGTAATATCCTTTGAAACATTGAGTGTTGATGCTATTGTGACATTTGAGGAAACGTGTGCATTTCCGGTAACTTCGAGGGTCGCTGATGGGTTTACTCCACCTATTCCTACATTCCCTGAAATATAGCTCAGAGCTGTTGGAGTACTTTCGATAGTCCATGGTGTACTGATAAATGGATTGCCATCTTCGTAAAAGCTACCACTAAAGTTAATGTCACCATTAACATCTAAGGCGAAACCTGGATTGGTCTTGTTAATACCAACCCTATCGTTCACTGCATCAACGTAGAGAGTATTGGTGTCAACAATGAAATCGCCATCACTTGTAAGTTTGGCTTTTTCAGTGTTAGCTATCCGAAACTGAATACTTTGATCTCCTTTTGTATTTATAATCGTTTGACCAGCTGCAGTCTGTCTGAGTGCGTATCTATATTGTGTGTTCATGTCTTTGTGTGCAAATGTTGCTCCATAGGATATTCCACCCAAGGCACTTTTCCCAATATAAGATGTTACATCTTGGTCTTTCGCAGCGCTAATAGCACCGCTATGTATCTCACCACCCACACCCAAACCGCCACCAACAATAAGAGCACCCGTTGTACTTGAAGTGGAATTTTGAACATTAGAGAGTGTCACTTCACCTTCCGTTGTCATTCTTAGTCTTGCATTGACTGCCAAATCACTTGAAGTGTTTGATATGGTAAGTAGATCTTCGCTATTATCCAAACCCATAGCAAAAGCACTCCCACTTTGAGAATTCCAGGTGATAAAAGGATCACCTCCACCATTAGCGACTTCAAGATTTACAATGGTATCGTTAAGTGCAGATCCTGTTACATTTTTGAGATAAATGCCATTTGTTGTTTCACCTGTACCAGTTACTACGAGTTCAAGGGGAGCTGTTGCTACATTTGTACCAATACCTAAATGAGTACCCACAAAGACATTTGTAGAATGAATATTGGAAGCAACCCCGATACCACCGGAAACTATAAGGGAACCCTGTGTAGTTGTGGATGTGTCTGTAGTACTTTGCACTCTTACATCACCATTGACATCTAATGATGTTTGTGGTGAAGGTTCGTTAATACCAACCCTGGAAGTATTTACATCAACAAAAAGATTAGATACTGCGCCTACACTTAAATTGTTTGCAACCGTGAGTGCATCATCGATTTGGAGATTATGTCTAATTTTCACATTACCAAATAAATCGATTAACATCAAGTGATCTTGATCTTCATAGTGTATAATATGGTTATCTGTGAATGTATTCTGTGTATAGCTAATAGAAAAACGTTTTTCATCACCATGATAAATCAATGCAACGTTAGCATATTCTAAAGGATCACCATCTTGATGTTCAATCATGAAGCCACTATCTAATTGATCGGCGGAATTGTTGGAAGCAACGCCAAATATACGATCTTCGATTACAACGGATTCCGAATTAAGAATGGTTGTATTACCACTCAAAGTTAAATTACCCAAGAATTCTGCTTCAGATGCTGTTACTACATATTTTCCACCGGATGTAAAATAGATAGGAGACTTTTCAAAAAATCCATCTAATCCAACCATTGGTACATGCTTATTTACACTATCTACGAGACCCGATACTGAAATGTTTGAACCGACTTCAATATTTGAAGTGGTGATAAGACTTGTCGTTGTATTTGTGAATTGAATAGTATTAGAAGTTGTATTACCTGTATCTGTAACTTGTTGGAGAGTTTGAAGTTGTGTAAGGAGGTTTGAGGGTTCTATTTTTTTGAAATCGTTATTTACATCATTGACATAAACATAATTGATAGCTGGTTCATCGATGACTACGGAGGCATTTGGGATATCATTGGCACGACCTATACCCGTTACAGACACAATGCCAAGTGTTGCGTCAGATTTTAACACTAAACCAACATTCTGAATAACATCTGTGAGAGCATATGGTTTCACATTTGATAGACTACCCGGAGTAGTGTTACTTACATATAAAACTTCCCCTGTTTGGAAACCTCCTGTATTTACTGACTCTGCACGACCAAATGTTACAATTAGACCTTCACCATTTAAAGCGAAATCTTGATATGCTACTCCTAGACTAGGCATAGTATTTGGGTTATTTGCTCGAGCTTTACGAATAGTGAAGATGTTATCTTCATAACTTCCAGATGAATACACCACTTCACCTTTAGAGATTGCTTCTTCGGCCCTACAATATAAAAATGTATGGTTTTGTAGTTGATTAACCCATTCAGTTCCATTATAAACAAGTGTATCTTCATTGGCAAGACCACTGAGTGTAACGTTCGACATCTGGTCTAGTTTCATGATAACATTTGATGTAAGGTCGGTAATGAACGCAGTTGTTGGATGATTAAGAGTTAAAGTACCATCTACGATTGTATTAGAAGTAACATATGCGTTACCAACGACATGAAGATTAGAATTTGGGTATTTTGTCCCAACTCCTATGGACTTGTTCTCCACATCAACGTGCAAAGTGTTTGTATCCACGCTTAAATTTGAAGAGACGTAGACATTACCAACGACATGGAGATTTGCGTCGGGTGTTTTAGTTTCAATACCTACAGAATGTTTAGTTGCATCAACGTGTAAAGTGTTTGTATCCACGCTTAAATTTGAAGAGACGTATACATTACCAACGACATGAAGATTTGCATCGGGTGTTTTAGTTTCAATACCTACAGAATGTTTAGTTGCATCAACGTGTAAAGTGTTTGTATCTACACTCAAATTTGAGGACACGTATACATTACCAACAACATGGAGATTTGCATCGGTTGATGTGGTATTAATACCAACTTTCGATTCGGTAAAGAGTTGGCCATATACGTGTACGTTCAATGTTTCCGATGTTGGTACTAAATATGGATTATCCGCGCTACTTTGTGTGTATGCAATTACAAATTCATCATTTCCTTCTCTAAAACCAAAACCCACATTCGATTCGGGTCTAGTCATTAGAACTCCAAGATCATGAGTTTGATCAGCCAATAAATTATTTTTACCAATTTCGATAAAGCCATCTTCAATTTTAAGATTTTCAGAACTCAACCACGTGACATCTCCTTTAACATTGAGGGATCCATTTATAGACACACCACCTCTGACCATGAGAACGTTAGAACCTTTATCATCAATTTGGACGTTTGAACCAATACTGAGAGTATGTTCGGGGGACGTATTAATGATACCAATATTTGAAGAAGTTACAAACGAGTTATGATGGGTGTTGTTAAAATATACCGTACTATGCTCGATGACATTACCACGAATTGTGGCACCTTCTAAGTTAGTTTCAATAATATCAGTCGCTGCTTCACCAGATTCGGTAATCTCTTTTGTTAATTTATTATACATTAAAAGAACGATATTGTTATCATCGTAATCTGGTCGCAAACGAATGGGTGACAGGTATACAGCATTACTGGTAGGCACTTCGAATGCTGTATCACTTGCATTGAACACTATGGTATTCTCCGCCTGATCTTCGAATGTATGTTTACCAAAACGTACTTTTGTTGACCTTTCGATCGTTGGTATATTCTTGACCATTTAATATAATAACGTATTTTAATTTGCGTAAAGAAGTCCCGCCATACCATTTTCTACACGGAGAATATTATAATTAACCGCGTAAATTGGGTTGTTGATCGGTAAACTTTCACTCATTATTTTAACTGAATCTAATCGACTGAAATTTAGAGTACCGGTAGGTTGGAGAGAACTTGTATTAAGGCAAAAACAATAAAGAAAGAAATCTGGGGAAGTTACGAAGTTTGTGTGATAGTAGTTCATAACATCAATAAAATGGGGTTTACCCCACCTATAATTACTCACATCGAGACCATTAATGTTTAATTTTACCCTATTTGTAGGAGATGTAAGTGCACCATCTATTGTAGTGTCAGATGATGCTAAATATTTGACTGGATGATTGAATGTAAGATCCTGGATAAGTTCACCCGATGCGATATTTCGTTGTACTTGTGTTATGAGAAGATCGTGTTTTCGTGACGCAATCTGCCCTCTTTCTTCGTTATCGAGATAATAGTAATTGCTGTAGCATTCCACATTATAGTTTGCTGCACTGGACCCCCAATAAATGCGAAGTTCTACATTATGATAATTGAGAGCTACTAGTGGTAAAGCACATTGTGGCCCTTCACAAAAAAAGAAGCGCAAAGGATAAAAATACGAGCTCGCACTCACACCTGGGTGTGTACCGCTTGAACTTTTTGAAACATTTTGTGCGAAAGTATCAATAGCAATTTTTTCACTAAAAACCGAGTCCTGGGTGTCAATAACGGATCCTCCTATGAGGAGTTCAACTTTATCTATAATACCCGACCAGTTATCGGTATCGAGGGCTTGTTTTACATTATCGATTGTAAAATAAATGTAACCAAGTAGGTCACCTGTTCGTTCAAATTGAATACTGGACATAGAATTATTTTTCACCGATCCATGGATAGTCTGTTTTTCAATGGATTGTGAAAAATTAGCATGTCTTTTGAATGTTGAACTAAAGAAAGATATTTCTGGATCCCCGACGATATATTTATCCTGGGCACCTATAGCAATCAATTGAACAATACCAGCGGACATGGTATACTACTTTAACTAAAGAAAATTACAAATTTGGTTTTCTACACACGAAACGAATTACAATAAAATTATTTTTCGCGGGGGATGATGGGACTATAGCATTACCATCTTGATCCCGTATTATCACACTAAGACGATCTAAGCGCCTGATTGGATCAATATATTGAGTTACAACTGGGTAATCATCCCTGAAACTGATAAGACCATCACCACCTACATTCACGAGACTTGCAAAAGAACCACCTAGCATACTTAATGACGATTGTCCTTCATATACATTTGAAGCACGATCGGAAAAAATGGAATCTAATTGTTCAATTGAAATGTAACAATGTTCTGTGGCTGTAGTCGAATTTACCCTTGCGGCGATGAGGCGAGCTTGAACGATATTTCTGAGAGGCTGTTGAAGATAACATGTGAATGTGTTTGCGGTATCCTGACCAATGGAATCAATTGTTATGGTGTGATACTCATATTGGAGATCGGGGATAGTTTGAGTAGGTGACGTAATCAAAGCCATATATACTTAACTCAGATTAAAGATCCACCGATTCCTCCGGAAATTCCATATCCCGCAAGTTCGGCGACAAGTTCTTGAGCATTGCAAGTACCACCTGGACTTTTTGTTGAGGTATAAGCATTACCCCTTTCTCCACCAGGGGCACACTCTTCTTCATTATCAAGATCAAAAATCGAATTTTCACTGATAGGTACTATATCAATTGGTCTGGCCTGATAAGTTTCCTGACCAGATGTCGCCATTAATATAATGATTATCAATCCTAATACTGCTATAGAACTGAGAGCATTACGATTTGCTTTGTTAAGACCGAGCATTTTACTAATTACTTATATTTTTTTAAAGCGCGTTAAAGATATTTTATTACTTTCAATATAGAGAGTAGATGGACGAAGAAATCGTACTCGATCGTGGAAATACACATGTGATGAAATTGGATGCAGATGAACAGGCACTTATGGATGAAATTCATATATCGACACATAAACCAGTCAATGTACCCAGGCCTAGAGGTAATATATCACGTCCACCGCCCCAACAACCACAAGAGGCGATGGATGCTTTTGTAAATCCCAATAAACAATCTGTTCCAGTACATAATGTTCCAGACGAAGATGAAATTGATTATGGTGAAACTGAGCCAATGTTCTATGATGATGAGCCCATGGGTCAGGGTGGTCAGGAAGAAAACCCTTCGAAGGGGTACACATCTATTGATGAAGAGAAATCGGACCTTTTGAATAAATTGGGTCGTTTAGAAAAGAAAGGGTTCGCAGTAAACAAGCGATTGACGGCTTATTCTAATATAGATGAACTTAGATCTGAAGTGAAGCGAATCACTTACAGCATTGATGTGGAGCAATCACTTCGATTTTCCAGACGAATGATGGTAGCGTGTGTCACTGGGCTTGAATTTTTGAATAAGCGGTATAACCCCTTTGAGATTCAGCTCGAGGGTTGGTCTGAATCGGTGATGGAGAACGTAGATGACTATGATGGTGTCTTTGAGGAGTTGTATGTGAAGTATCGCTCGAAGGTGAATGTCGCTCCAGAAGTTAAGCTCATCATGATGCTTGGCGGTTCTGCTATGATGTTCCACTTAACTAATTCTATGTTTAAATCGGTTATGCCTAATATGAATGATGTTATGAAACAAAATCCAGAACTCATTAAAAATATGATGGCTGCGGTTCAGAATACAACACGTTCCCCTAATGATTCTGCGGGTGCAAACGCGCCCGGGAATGAAGATGCATCGGGTGGATATCAAATGCAGGGGCCTGGTATAGATATTTCGAGTCTCATGGGTGGAATTTCCATGCCACCACCACCACCAATGAACACCAATATGATGTCTCCTCAAGAAGGACCAACTATGAGTGTAGATGACGATGATATGTCTGATATAGTATCTATATCGGGCGATTCTACAGGTGGAGAAGTTAAGGAGGTGAACGTATCTAACACTTCTACCAAATCCAAGACAAGACGAAAAAAGAAGAAGGAAATTAATCTCTAATTAATATATAAATGATAGCATATTGTCTACTGGAGGATCTAGACCCTCCAGTTCGACAGGAAAAACCAGTAGAAAAGGTTACTACTGAAGAAATAAAGTCGAATATAGGTCGCGAAGAAACTGAACTGAATTACGTCATCATGGCATTCATTGGCGGTGTTGTTTTACTCGCCGTCTCTGATACCATCAGGGCGTAAAAATATTAATTGAATCTAATGTGAGGTTTTCCCTCCTGTTAAATTTAGTATCCGAATGTTTGGCCAGTTACATTTGTTCCTGGGTTTGATCCAACAATCTCTGTGGACGACCCAGGAATGCCGGGAACACCTGTATCTGGAACATCAAGACGATTCGCAGTTCTTATAGATTCTAATTTGCAATCGAAAGCAGATACAATTTCAATTTGAAAGTCGTATGAATAGTTTCGACTTCCGTCATTTGCACCTGTACTTGGAGATATCACGAGGCCATTTTTACCTGTTGTAACTATTCTACTCCATGGGTAAAAATTACTATTACCAAATATACTTTTGTTTCCGACGTAAATATCCTTTGTGGGTCTAACCGATGGATTACTACTACCCCCTGAAATTTCGAGTATCATAGTACTTATATTTTCAGTTGCTCCACTAGATGTTTCTCTTAGAATACCGATAATTTTAGCATAGAAGTTCCCATTTGTAAATATAAACCGAATATCATGACTATTAATTGAAGATCTATTAAACTTTGTAGAATATCTCTTGTTAAACACTTGGTCAGATCCCGTAATCATACCACCCGCCACTTGAAGTTGAGTGTTAGATGTTTCACCTCCCAAACCAATAGCTACAGCCTCACCAAGATCAATGTTTCCAAGAACAGTTAGATCATTTTCAATCACAAGATTACTAGCAATCGTAGTTTCTGTTGACGCGGGATTGATAAAGACGTTTCCATCAACATCGGCGAGAATATTCGAAGTACCACCCGGTGTATTCAACTCAATGAATGTACCGGTAGTGGAATTGTCTATACGTATCTCACCATTGTAAATATGTAACTTCTCCACCGGATCTGTTGTTCCTATTCCTACTTGGCCCGTATTATTGATATAAATATCATCAGTTTCTGATCCATTCTTTACAGAACCTAAAACGAGACCAGTTTTATCATTGTCTACGTCGTGATATCCTCTTATGTAACCACCATCTCTATCACTTAAATACAAAAGTATACCAGTCTTACTTATCCCACTTGATGCGGAATTACTTGTAAGTTTTAAAACATCTTGATCACTTGTTAATGGATTGTGAATATGAACATTGGAATTACCTGTGACTTGAGTCCCTATACCCAAATGTCCCCTCGCGTCGAATCTGGCAAATTCGAAATCGTTACCATCTGAAATCTCATGAATAAATCTCAAGGGGCGTCGTCCCGAGACACTCGAAACACATCTAATAATATTCGTCGACGCACTCCCGATAGGTTCGGTAGTTTCAAACTCAATACCAGTAACCCTAAACTGACCACCCGCCGCGAACTCAATATTACCAGCGATAACAAGTTTATTGGCTGGATCAGCGGGTTCTATAGTTTGATTACCACCAACAATAACAGCACCAGACGCTGTAACGCGTAAGGGTATTTCACTGAGGTCATTCTCACCAAGACCAATCTCCGTATTAATGTTGAAAGTTGCATCGTCGTAAGTTTGGAATAGATGTTCTGCGGCAATGTGTCGAATTCTTGTTTTACCTCTATTTCCGGAACCAGCGCTACCCTTATAGAGTACAAGTTCATTCTTAGCCTGATTAATACCATAACGTCTTTCTATGAATTGTGTATTACCAAATTCGGACCCTGCAAGACCGCCAAAAGTTAATTTATTACCAATCACAACATTACCATTAAGTTCTATATCATCTCGTGTTATATCGGTACCTATACCGACATTACTTGATGAACCACTAACGTACAGGGATGTAGCTGCAGGAGATGAAACATCTAGTGGGTTATTTACAATCCTGAAATCACCTTCTATCCCTGTAATACCCGCAGACCATCCACCATTACCATTCTTATAAGCAGAAAATGCATTTCCTTGAGCTAGGTCAGTTTTGGCCTCTATTATGGCATCACCATCGTCGTGATTGTGAACTACCATACCAGGGGACCTTATACCATCACATTTTACTTCGAGAAAGGCTTCTGGATTTGTATGACCAATTCCTACTTTACCATCGCTTCGAATAGTAATGATATTAGTATCCACAGCATAATCTTCATGTGCAAGATCTATATCAAGTCGTGTATGTGATTTGTTATCCTCGAGAAGCCACTTTCCCATCTTAAATGCAGCTCTCACACCTTGTTTAGATCCAGTACCTTCTCTCGTCAATTGTAAGACGTTCGATGTTTCATTTAAGACACTGGCACCATTTGGTTGATTAATAACAGCAGGTGTGTTAAGGTGATTATAATTATTGCGTCTCACTACTTGGGAATTAACAAATACACTACCACCCGATGTCTGGAGAAGTGACTGTGGCTGTGTTGTGCCTATACCAACATTACTCGTTTCCAGAATGGTCATTTTTGCAGCACCCATGGTAGATGTTTGATTTACATGAAAATTCAAACCTTTCCCAGATTCAACTATATTTTCGATCCGATTTTCACCAACTTGTGGTTTAGAATAGATTCGCATCCCTTTAGACCCCCATACATTGCCGACGATAAGACCACTCTGTCCCATTGCGTGAATATTTCCGTTTATTGTCAGTTTTTCATCTGGGTTTGTATTGGAAATACCGATTTTACCACTGGATTGAATTCGCAATCTTTCTGCATTTTTAGTTTTGAATGTAATAAGTTGATTTGTAGGTGTATTATTTGCACCAGATATTACAATACTACTCGTATTGGAATTAGATGGACCGGATTTAAGTGTAAGTACGTTCGATGTACTATCACCACCAGTTTGATCTGCATGTATTACTATGGACGAACTCGAATAAAGTGAACGTGTTTCAATGTTTGTAGTAAAAGTGTTACCATGAATTACTAATGTATTTGAATTTGTTATATTTGCAAAAATTTTGGTACCCACGGATAATGTATCGGTTGGTGAGGTATTTGATATACCCGAGGTTCGTGATCCAGTTGTACGAACTGATATTGTTTGAACATTTCCACCGAATGTGATTGGTGCTTCTAAATTGTTTTCATCTATGGTTAGCAGATCATTTGTAGTCGTAATACCACCATTACCGAGATTCAGTTTTTCTACGTAAATATTACCGGTAGCATGCATGACATTTGAACCTGTTTCTTCAAAAAATACGTTTGATCCTATACACATTGTATGTATGGGTTCGATGTTCGCCACACCAACATTAGATTCTGTATACAATTTACCATATACGTGTACATTTACACTATCTGATATAAGTGGGACTCGCTGCCCCACCGTCACACTACCCACGGTGTAGGCACTTTCCCATGTTCTAGAAAAGAATATTTCAGTGTTTGAGACTGAATACCCCACCGCTATATTTGATTTTTGTCCAGGGAAATCGGTCATTATAAGAGCGTTATCATAGACACCACCGGGAACTCCATCAGCCATTTGAATAACAGCGTTTGATACGACAAGATTATTACTATTTTTGTAAGTAAGATCATCCGTAATACTGACGTTACCAGCAATGTATAAATTGCCTGTCACGAAAAGATGACCATTATCTACATGAACATTTCCATTTTGAAATTGTGCGACATTTGCATTTACCTCAGAATTAGGACCAACTTTGAGAAAAGTGTCGGCTATTAGATTTGTACTATGTGTATTCCCAACAACTTGTAATACATTTGATCCATCATTATCAACAATAAACTTATTGTTAAACGTTCTAATAAAATCGGTCGCTATAAGATTGGTAGATGCCACATTACCATCAACTGTTACAATATCCTGTAAATTGCGATCGATGACAACTTTATTATCCCCAACCATAAATTCATATACAGAGTTATCGGTACCTATACCAACTCGCGACGATGATATACGTGAAATATTGGATAACCCGGTCATTAACATATTACCCGTGGAAGTCAGTTGACCTGAAAGAACTAAGTTTGCAACTACAATTTCATCTGCTGTGAGTTCACCTGTATCAATACTCGCAACACCCGTAATAACATCTTCCTCTCTGGGTGCGGCGTCTAGACTACCTACATAAATCTGACCAACTGACACAAGGGGGCCATCGGCTTGGAACGCCATTATACATTAATTGCCGAATAAAATTCCGGCTAAACCATCCTTGATTCTCAATACGTTATAATTAACTGCGTATACATACATGTGTTCGCGATTAATAGCTTCGACACCCCTAACAATAATTTTAGAATTGTCTATGCGACTGAAATTACAAGATCCTGATGGGTTATAGTCTGATGCATTCATACAGAAATGGTATGCAAAATATCGTGTATAAATAGGTGAGTGACTCGCTTGATTAAAATACGTTCTGCCATACGTGGATTTGAAATAATTTTGCGCTGTGTGAAAATATACTGGACTCATATTTTCTATTAAAGGTGTTCCGTTGATGTAAATATCTGCTTTTGTAAATGTAAACCTATCGGCAACAGGATTCACTTGTGATGACCCGAAACCAAAAAATATGGACTTCACTGGGTGATTAAAACTTGAAATATCTAAATCATTGTATCCACCAGATTCGGTTATGTTATCAGTAACAGCATTCAATGGAAATTCTAAACGTTGAGTTTGTGTTATAACGAAGTCCATAGGTCGCCTTACAAGGGACTCCCTTTCATCTTTATCAAGGAATATGTAATTACCATACACTAAAGCCTTTTTTTCACTTTCTGGAATAGTATTGATTACCGATTGATTGAAAGTGATTCGTATTTCTGTCTGATGATTTTGAAGTGCAACTAAAGGTAAGAATGCTTTGTGGTCACAAAAGAAAAAATGAAGGGGTACAAAGAATCGATTAGAAAGTGAAGCCTTTGTGTTTAATTCCTTCGCTTTGTTGTAGGTGTCGGCTAAATAATTAGGCCATATTTCACTAAAATAATCATAATGTTGAGAGTCAATTTTTTGACCCCCTATATAAAGGTCAATAGTTGAATTATAAAATAAGTTCGATGCGATGTTATCATTGCTATTACTATTTGATTCAAACCATATACCATTAATAATATCTCCGAATACTGGAATTGTAATGGAAGAGTCTGTGTCTGTAATAGTTTTTATATATTTAGGAACTTGAGAAAAGTTTGTATGTCGTGTAAACTTGCTTCTAAAAAATGAATGACCTTCATCACTCATGAGATATACGTCTTGAACTCCTTTAGACACCAATTGTATTAATGCACCAGACATTTAATTATTAATCAGATTATAAAAATAGACACTTTCCCTGAGGGAAGCTGTTTTTCGGCTCTTCTATACTTTTACCATGTATATTGAAACCACCTTGACGATATACCTTTGTTCGTTTGTAATACATAGCTGTAAAAATTGACCATGGATCGTGAATATCATAAATATGTGGATTGTTCTTTTTTCCTGCAGTCTCTCGCATAATTCTACCAATACTCTGAGTAATATCTGATTTTGGAGAAGCGAGGATGACTGTATCTAATGTGGGGATGTCAAGACCCTCGTGGGCTTGACTGAATGTAGCGAATATGATTTTCTTCTTTGAAGACTCTTGAAGTTGAGATTCTTTCATACCACCCATGTAAAGACCTGATGTTTTGGGGAAACACTGGTGAAGAAATTCACAATGTTGTCGGCGATCACTGAGTACGAGAAGCTGGCGACTACCACTAGATGCTTTTTTTACCAATTCGACTAACATTTTGTTTCTAGTTCGATCCTCAACTATTTCTGTGATCATATTGGGCATTGAAATTTTACCATTTCGCATAGAGGGTGGAGGGTTTTTGTAGTTTGGGGATTCAAAAACAACCGGAAAAACTTCTACCTGCTCCTGATTTTTTCGTTCAACTGCAAAAAATGTGGGTCCCATAAACCAGTGGAGAATCTTGGTGAGACCATCTTTCCGTTCTGGTGTTGCGGAAAGACCAAAGATGTGTTTTGGGCACATTTTAAATAGAGATTGTGAAAATGTTTGTGCACAAATATGGTGTGCTTCATCCACTATAACAGTTCCTATACTTTCAAAGTCACTGAAAATATATTCTCTCTGTGATAAAGATTGCAACATGGCTATGACAAAATCACAATTGACTTCCTTTTTATTTTGTTGAACAACTCCAATAGTAGCCCCGGGACAAAACTGCTGAATGCGTTCTCTCCACTGATCAGCGAGAAATTGTTTGTGTACAACAATCATAGTACGATATCCGAGTTTTGAGGCTATGGCCAGGGATACAGTCGTTTTACCGAAACCGCATGGTAAAGAAAGGACGCCATGCCCTGCTTTAATAGCTGCTGCGAATGCTTCATTTTGATGTGTAGCGTCTCGAAGTTTTCCTGAAAATCTGGTATCAATCTTGGTGGGTTCGGGTCGTTTATCTTGATCTGGTTCTCCAAATTTAGAAGTTCCGTAGAATCTTGGAACGCAGATTCCCGTCTTAGCTGATTTGTAAACTTTAAAAGGTGGTGGAGGGAATCCGTAATCGCCATTGACGACCGGTCTTACATTAAGTTCCTTTTTAATATCCTGTAATCCACCCATTTCTACTAGATATCCAGTTCTCGTGAGAACCTTCATATTACTCATTTAAAGATTGTATACTTTAAATGAGTAAATGCCGTCTGTCAACATTGAGGATAATATTAGGAAGTTGCAAAACAAACTCGAGGATCTTACACAAGAGCTTTTTCGTACACAAGGAGTCCTATCAACTTTTCAGGGATTCAAGGATTCTGGTCTAGAGGTTATTCCATTGCCAGATAAAAAAGATCCTCTCAAAAGTACCCAGGAAAAGCCCGAGTAATTTTCAATATTCCATGCACCTTTGAAGTCTAAAACGACTTCAAGTTCATCTCCATTACAAAGAGATTGAATGGGACGCCCTCTAACTTCACACATAACCCGTCTATATCTAAATGGCACTTTCACTTTGAGAATGTTACCATCTAATGGTATATCCAAATTTCCATTCTTCAGTAAATGCCATTTTTTTGTATGCATTCGATCTATGATCACGGAGATATCTCCCGGGATAATAAATCTGATATACTTTTTATTGTTAAATTCGTACATAGGTTCATACACTTTAGCTTTAAACTTCATTGATTTCTATTACGATATAGTAAAATTAAAACTATAAGTAGCACTAAAATTATAAGTAATACATTTGATAGAAGTAATGGTGTATGTGATTCTCTCGTACCAAACTCTTGATGACTGAGAGTTCTGGATACCTCGATAGCAGCTTCAATGCTCGAATATGGTGTATTTCTTGGTGACATCATACCACACATAGCAACTTTGGAACATTTCCCGAAAAATGGTAATTGTCCATCAAGGCTCAGTACACCAGATGATTGTGAGAATTCCCACGCATTCCCTTTCCATTCTGCACCCCACCCTATACGCATATCTTTTGGTTCTGGTAACTTCAATTGTTTGAGAACTTCCATTTTAAGTGTTTCGGGATCTGTCTTTATGATATCCTCTGTTATATCACAAATAACACATGCTATTGTTTTACCATCAGAAAGAACCTTTGGTTGGAGATTCCACCTAGTTGTTGCAGCTATTTCAAGATCACTCTTTATTTCCATAATATCTTCGTAATCAAGAAGAACATTTATTGCACCATATGTACTATCTCGTACTTTGTTAACTGCGTCAAGACCCCAATTATCACCCATAATTTTATAAGCTGGACTATTATCGATACAAATGAAAAGCATTCCATCACTGATCACTTTCCCATCCGAAAATTTAGCCATATACGAATCTTCACCATATGCTACAGACTCAAGTTCAGTATTAAATATGAAATTCCCACCAGCTTCGAGGACAGCTTCTTCCATTGCATCACACATCACCTTCCCAGATACTTTCTGTGAATATGGGGTAGAAAGACCTACATGATCCAAATTCTTTACGAATTCATAAGCTGACATTCTATCCCACGTAACACCATCCATGATAAGTGAAAGATGTTCAATGACATCCTGACCACTTCTACTAAGAGTACCAATGGAATCACTCAAGGAAATTGATTTATACTTTGTAGGGTTTGTTAATACTCTACTAAATAGTGAAATTAAAGTTCCATAATCTCTTAAACTTAAAGATTGAAGTACGAAACTTAGATATTCGGACTTATCTTTGGCTTCAAATATATCATCCCATTTTATCCCCATCTCTTTGAATAATGATCGTGTGTTGACAAATGCCCGATCAAACACGATACGATGTGCGTGGAGGTCACGAGTTTCTACACTCGGTTCCCACCATGATCCTCCCGCTGAATCTTTTCTATCATAAATTACAACGTCATGTTCATCCGTCTTTAAAAGCTCCCATGCAAGCGATAACCCAGTGGGTCCAGCACCGACAATATGAATCTTCATCTATTATAGTTATAGAAAAAAACATTTATAGAATGTAGAATGTTATGTGTGTCTCAACATGTATCAATCAAAGTTCCAAATCGTAAACTAAAAACATGGAAATTTGCGGGTAAGTTTATTTGGAAGAATGCCACTTTAAAAAATAAAACAGAACTTGGTCGATGGACAAAAGAGGAACTCCTCGATCTAGGTCCAACATTTGTAAAATTAGGTCAAATCGCTTCCACGAGAGCGGATCTCTATCCACCTGAATTTACAAGGGAGTTGGAATCGTTACAAGATGACGTTCCTCCCGTGGAATTCGATACCATTGTAGACTATGATATTTTTAAAAAATTTGACCATGTACCATTTAAATCAGCGAGCATCGGCCAGGTCCATATGGCTGTACTCCAAAACGGTCAAAAAGTTGTTGTAAAATTAAAACGCCCAGGAATCTTGGATATCATGAAGGAGGATACAGATAATATTCGGGAAATTGTACACTTTCTAGAACAAGTTGGTATCGACACTGGGAATAGTTCAGGGAGCGTTCTTGACGAGTCTATAGAGTATCTCTTAGGAGAGGCTGACTATAGACAAGAGATTGATAACGCCATCAAGTTTCGGAAAAGTATGAAAGAAGTTGACTGGGTTAAAGTTCCGAGGGTCTATAAAAAGTATTCGAACGATGAGATGATTGTCATGGAATACGTACCTTCAGTGAAGTTGACTGAAATCACCGATAAGAAAGTGAACAAGAAGAAGATATGTGAAGCCCTAATTAACTCATATGTTATTCAAACGATGGATAATGGTCTCTTCCATGCCGACCCACACCCCGGTAACCTGGGATTCTCACCCAAAGGGAAACTTGTATTTTATGATTTCGGATTACTCGTGCCACTTTCCGAAGAACTTAGGGATGGGTTCACAAAACTCTTTGGATTCATAGTCACGAGAGATACTGCGGGTATCGTAGATACACTCGTTAAATTAGGTGTAATCGTTCCAACGTCTTCAGATGTTTCTGATATTGAATTGTTCTTCGAAAATATATTGGGATACCTAGAAACCCTAGATGGTTCTGGAATTGTTAATGATGACCTAGCGGCACAACTCGCCGTGGAAAAGCCATTCATCGTACCCAGTAGTTTCGTGTATCTCGCCAAAGCCTTCTCCACGATTGAAGGTATTTGTCTCAAACTGGATCCAGATTTTAACTACTTCACTTACCTGGAACCCCTTATCCAACAACAGATCATAGAATCTGTGGATGTTGGAGACATATTTATGAAGACGACAGAAATACCTGGAACAATCAGTAAGATAAATACAGCTGTGTCAGGTCTTCAGAAGTCGAGGGGGTTTATGAAACGTACGATGATCAAAACACAACAGGAAATTAGGCTCGTCCAATACAGCGTGGTGTGTGCTCTATTGGCTGAGAAATTTGGTGACAATCCACCCTTGGCAATGTTTTTTGTTTTTTGTACCCTATGGTTTACTTTTCGTAAAAGTCGATAGACTTTTTCCCACTTTTTTTGGGCTTATCATCCTTTTTGACCAACTTGTTGTGCTCCTCGAAGTACCCCTTCAGACGACGCTGCTCATCACGGAAAATATCAGAGAACTTCTCTTTGATCTTTTCCACATCAGTGTCACGTTCCTTCTGGATCTTCTTACTCAGCCTCTTGAACCCCTTGTTCCTCTTCTCAGCGGCGAATACGGTCATAGTGTTTGTGATGGCAAGCATTTACTTTGTATCGACATTTAATTTCAAGCGTTTCAACTTTTCCTGAAACTCTCGGTTCTCGCCGGGAGATTCAATCGCTGTGCCATTGGAAATCGCCTCAATTTCCGGACCTGTGAGCTGCATCGCGTTCACCCTGAAGTCCATAAACGCTTCCATGGACAGGGGTACGAGGGGCTGGACTAATTCATAAATAGCTGTAGCATAGTCGCGAATTTCCTTCTGTGCGTGATGATCCATTCTCAATTGAAGGAAGTGCATGAGGTTATGAAGATCCATTTTCCACACGAAAGACGTATACGTAGATTGTGGTAGAACACCACGCGCCTGTTCCCTGCAAACACCCTTCTCGAGCAATTGTTCATAAATCTTGAAAGATTGTTTATACTGATCAGATAGAGACTGGTTCAATTCATCATCTAGTTCGACAACACCTTCAGATCCCTGGTGATTTACAGCGGATTGTCCTCGAAGGACTTCTGGTTCGTAATACTCCTCGTCGACGATAGAATACCGGGCAGACATTTCATTTACCGATGCGGTTCGATGTCGCAGCCATTGTCGGGCAATATACAAAGGTGCCTTGATACGGAACTTGAAAACTACGAGTTCTAGGGGTGAAGTATGCCAATTTCTAACAAGATACCTGATAAGACCTCGATCACCACGAGTGGTCTTAGTACCCGTTTGATAACTCACACGAGCACCATCAACGATAGCCTTATCTAGATTTTCTTGGGGCATGTGGTCCACGAGTTCTACAAATCCATGATCCAATACTTTCTTCATTATAACATTATATGTGTTCAAATCTTTAATAATCACAACTATCATCAAATGGAACTTCTCCGCAAAAGTCGTACAGCTCATAAAGCTTCTCTTGGGTCTTTTCAAGTTCAATTCTCGTGTCATTCATGGCATCCATGGCTTCATCCACGAGTTCTATAAAGGTGTCAAGTTCGTCGAGGGCAACGCGATGCGTCTTTCTGTGCTTTTTCTGAGAATGAGCCGCAGACTTGAGACGTTTGTTATTCTTGATAACCCTGTCGAGGTTGGGCTTGGGCGTGTTGGGGGTGGCGGACATTCTAATGGTGAGACTCATTGTGAATAATTATCCATTTATATCTTTAATCAATTCACTTAGGTTTCGGTAATATCTCTTGAGATCCTTCATAAACCTCTTGTTGTTTTCAAGAACTTCACATTCAACTTTGTTTAGATAAATCCAAGCTAAGTTTGACTTTGAATATTTTGTGGATTTCTGATTTTCAGTTGGTCGACGTGCAACCAGTTTTGTTGATTTCTTCTTTTGTGAGGCAGGTAACACCTCTTTCCTATTAACGAATGACAATGCCTGCATAACAGTATCTGCAAGATCATCCTTCTTTTTTGATTTCACAAACGTATCAATCCAATGTGAATTTGTACTCCCATCTCGAATAAAAACTTCACACCTTTCTATGGCGGCTTTTTTACGTCTGTTATATTGTACCTTGCCCGGTCCAGCAATATCTGGAATTTTGTGTCGAGCATCGTAAAGAATGGTTTCAGCTTTGGGACATTTGATGATGAAATATGCATGAAGAAAGTGCATCACAGAAACCATCTTTTTATTCCGTTCGGGTTGTTTTTCAATCAGAATAGTTTTAGCGTTAAGGACCCATGGGCGGCCATCTAGGTGATTTCTCAATGAAATATACACACCATCCTTATGTTGAGGGGGTATACCATCAACATCCCACTCTTTTACAAGGTTGCCAGCCCTTTCATCGAGAAGACATAACGCTAAATTCTTTATACCAACGTCTATACTAAGAATCATTGGTATAAAGGATAAGTATTTCTTTAATAAAGATTTTTAAGTCATTACCATAAATATGGCCACCATGAATATACAGCAACAGGATACCAGACACACCCAAAGACCATAATTTGTAATAAAATCAATCAGTCCCCGAAAACCTTTAAATAAACCACTCGCAGTATCCCGTGCAGCATCGGCAGTGTCGCCGGCGGTATCCAGTCCACTTTCAATGGCTTTGAAT
>Ga0228674_1000716_pt1 | contig 21784 bp, 31 predicted proteins | sample 1D_rmetaG_FD_189054 | JGI IMG/M metagenome (GOLD analysis project Ga0228674, IMG submission 189054) | Seawater microbial communities from Monterey Bay, California, United States - 1D_r | ecosystem: Environmental > Aquatic > Marine > Coastal | place: USA: California | collected 2016-09-26
GGTTAAACAAAATAAGGAGCAAACCATGACAGACCACGTCAATGAAGGCATGGGCCCATTGTCTGGGTCATCACGCACTAGCCGACAAACATTAGAAAATGTGCGATTAATATTAAAACATCGTGCGCCAGTAAACGAAGAATCTCGTGGTTCTCGTTCACGCAACATCTCAGCAATTTTCGTTGAGACTGGCGAAGGTGAGCGTTTCAAATATCCATTTATTCACTTAAATGGTGCAAGAGCAATGGCAAGACACGTTGCATCAGGTGGTGAAACACACGATATGGTAGGTGAAGCAATTATTGAAATGTCTGACAACTTGTCAAGGCTAAAAGAATTTATGAATGTTGTGAACAAACAAGATTTAGTAAATGAAACAAATCGTGCTGATGTTTGGAATGTTAAACGCAGTGTGATGGCTATCAAAGAAAAGATACAAAGAATTCAAGGTGCAAAAGGTTATGCTAGTTTCGTAGAAGACTTGGCTCTTAATGGTGCTAAAACACAACAAGAGATGTCAGAAGAAATGGTAGATGCATATGTAAAGAAATTTACAAAGTCTACATTTGAAGAAAACTTAAAAGAAATTTTCCCATTACTACACAAAGTTAACGAAGAAGAATTTACAAATCGTAGAGATGGACAGACTGATAGAGTTAAAGAAATAATGACTCAAACAGTTAAGAAGACTGGCGAGAGAGTTAACAAAATTAGTTTTGGTCCACCAAGTTCTGAGAATTATGACTACTCAAAAATCAAAAATCAATTTGCTGAACCACGTACTCCAGAAGAAGCGGCACAACTTAAGATTAATAAGATAGCAATGACATTTGATGACCTTGCTGACAGAGTTCAAGTAGATACATTATTAGACAAGAAAGGCAAAAAGAAAGGTCACGATTTAGCGGCTGAAGTTTCTTTTTTCTTAACTGATATCGCAGATGCAGTTCGTTCAAATCCAAGAGGCATTTCTAAAGAAGATATGCAAGTAGCAGGTACTTTAATGAAGATGTCAAAGGCTTCAGTAGAAACTGTTGAGCCAAAATCAGCAGATACGCAAATATCTGAAATGCTTGAAGAAGCATTCTCAAAATTCGACCCAGACAGAGTTCTTACAGAAAATTAAAATTTCTGCTTGACATTCACTGTCAATCTATGCTATAATCAAAGAGAGTGTTAAAACTCTCTTTTTTTATGCTTCCAAAAAACATTCAAAAAGACTGATTTAATGCTTGACTTTGGTAAAAAAGATAAGTATAATAGTATCATTAGTAGAAATATTTGTGATACATAAAAACTAATAAAAAAACTAATAATAAGAAAACTAATAAAGGCTAATATAGGAGAAATATAATGGCAACACTAGCAGAAATCCGTGCGAAATTACTCGCACAAGACAATAAAGCATCAGAGAACTCTTCCTCAAATAGAGGTACAGATGCAGTATTCCCTTTCTGGAATATGGAAAATGACAATACATCCGTATTGAGATTCCTTCCAGACTCAGACCCCACTAACACATTCTTTTGGAAAGAACGTCAAGTTATCAAACTTCCGTTCCCTGGTGTTAAAGGCGGTGACGAAACTAAACGAGTAATCGTTCAAGTACCTTGCGTTGAAATGTGGGGCGAATCGTGCCCAGTTCACGCAGAGATACGTCCATGGTTTAAAGACCCAGCAATGGAAGACCTAGGTCGTACATATTGGAAAAAGCGTTCATACGTTTTCCAAGGTTTGGTTGTAAGTGACCCTATCGGTGGTGAACAACCAGAAAATCCAGTTCGTAGATTTATCATTGGACCACAAATCTTCAAATTATTGAAGGCGGCTCTAATGGACCCAGACATGGATAATCTACCAACAGATTATGAACAAGGTACAGACTTCCGTCTTACTAAAACACAAAAAGGTCAGTATGCTGACTATTCAACTTCATCTTGGTCACGTAAAGAACGTTCACTAAATGAAGAAGAACGTCAAGCAATTGAAACTCATGGTCTTTTCGACTTGAATGAGTTCATGCCAAAACGTCCAACTGAGGATGACATGCGAGTAATCATGGAGATGTTTGAAGCATCTGTAGATGGTGAATTGTATGACCCAACTCGTTGGGGACAGCACTATAAACCTTATGGGTTAGATGTTCCAGCAGGAACTTCTGCACCAGCAACTCCAACTCCAACTGCTCCAAAAGTAGAAGAAGTTAAAGAAGTTGCACCAGCAGAAACAACACCTGTTGCTGAAACACCAACACCAACGCCAACACCGGCACCAGCAACAGCAGAAACAACTGCTGATGCACCAAAGGCCGATGCGGCAGATATCTTAGCAATGATTCGTAGTAGAAAAACTGACTAAGAACCAATATGAGTGTGGGGAGTAAATCTCCCCATACTTTTATAAAATATCACATAAGGAGAATTATATGGCACGAGCCTTTGATGCGAGTAAATTTCGCAAAAACATAACAAAATCTGTTCCAGGCATGAGTGTGGGTTTCAGAGACCCAGATACTTGGATATCAACAGGTAATTATACATTAAATAAACTTATCAGTGGTGAATTTCATAAAGGAATTCCATTAGGTAAAGTAACAGTATTTGCAGGTGAAAGTGGTGCAGGCAAATCATTTGTAGCCGCAGGTAATGTAGTTAAAAATGCACAAGACCAAGGAATTTTTGTAGTACTAATTGACAGTGAGAACGCACTAGATGAAACGTGGTTACACGCACTTGATGTAGATACTACACCCGAAAAACTACTAAAATTGAATGTAGCAATGATTGATGATGTTGCTAAAATCATTTCAGACTTTATGAAAGACTATAAGGCAGAATATGCCGATGCACAAGACGAAGACCGTCCTAAAGTGTTATTTGTTATTGATAGTCTTGGAATGATGATGACCCCAACCGATGTTGACCAGTTTAATCGTGGTGACATGAAAGGTGATATGGGTCGTAAACCAAAAGCCCTAGCGGCATTAGTAAGAAATAGTGTGAATATGTTCGGTGACTATAATATCGGTTTAGTTGCGACAAATCATACTTACGCATCACAAGATATGTTTGACCCAGATGATAAAATCTCAGGTGGTCAAGGATTTATCTATGCATCTTCAATTGTAGTAGCAATGCGTAAACTTAAACTAAAAGTAGATGCAGATGGCAATAAGACATCTCAAGTACATGGTATTAGAGCGGCTTGTAAAGTAATGAAAACAAGATATGCTAAACCATTTGAGGGTGTTCAGGTAGAGATTCCGTATGAAACTGGAATGTCACCGTATTCTGGATTAGTTGAGTTTTTTGAAGCAAAGGGTGTATTAACAAAACAAGGTAATCGATTGAAATATAATACAAAATCAGGTGAAGAAATGATTGAGTTTCGTAAGAACTGGACAGATGAAAAACTTGATATTGTTATGAAAGACTGGAATGAAGAAAACTTGGATGACGAAAAGCACGAACTGGAACAAGTTGAGTCAGAAGTATAAGAAAAAAGCAAAATGTAATAAATACATTGCTTACACCAACAAGACATACTAAGAGGAGACAACTTGGAATCAGAATCGCTTTACGAGTTATGGGAGACTTTATTAACTTACATCCCAGGAAAAGATAGAATAGAAGCCGGAGAGATGTTTATCAAACAGTGTGACGAATTAGGAATGAGTCCTGAAGACATAGAGATATTAATTGATGGAGATAAGATACTAGAAGTTGCACTAGACCGGTACTTTGAAGATGATGATGAGGATTATTATGAAGAAGACGATGATTGGGACTAATGAATTGGTATAGCAAAATAGTAAAAGACTGGAGTGAAATCCCAACATGCATTCAATTTTATGAAAGCGAGTTGGCTGACGCAAGACGAGAAGTAAAGATAAAGGGAAATATTGAAAAGAACTCTACTCAACTTCCTGCATTTGTTGAATTACGCTTTGGTCAATTACAAGAGATAGAAGCGATATTAGAGCATTTAAACATTACGTTACGAAAAAAGAGAAGTTCTTATTTAAGAAAATACCTAGAGAACTATAATAAAGTTTTGAGTAGCAGAGATGCTGAAAAGTACGCAGACGGCGAAGACGAAATTGTTGCAGTTGGTGAATTGATAAATCAAGTTGCACTAATTAGAAACCAATATCTCGGAATAACAAAAGGCTTCGAAATTAAGCACTTTCAACTGTCAAACATAATTAAGTTGCGTGTGGCAGGAATGGAAGATTCAGAGATTAACACATATTAGGGAATGAGGAAAATGACTGGGATTCATATAGTTAAGCGAAACGGAGAGAAAGAGAACTTAGATTTAGAAAAAATGCATAAGGTCGTATTCGAGGCCTGTAATAACATCAGTAATGTGTCAGCAAGTGAAGTAGAATTAAAATCTCATATTCAATTTTACAGTGGCATGACAAGTAGTGAAATACAAGAAACACTTATAAAAGCGGCAGCCGAATTAATATCAGAAGATTTGCCAAACTATCAATGGGTTGCAGGCAATCTAATCAATTATCATATCAGAAAAGAAGTATATGGTACTTTTGAACCAAGTCATGTACTTGATTTAGTTAAACAAAATGTTACTTCTGGATTCTATGATAAGTCTTTACTAGAAGATTATTCAGTAGAAGAATGGGAAAAGATTAACACATTCATTAAACACGATAGAGATTTTAACATTACATATGTTGGAATGGAACAGTTTCGCGGAAAGTATCTAGTACAAAATCGAGTAACAAATAAACTTTATGAAACGCCACAGATGGCATATATGCTAATTGCGGCAACACTATTCAGTAGTTACGCAAAAGAAGAAAGATTAAAATGGGTAAAAGATTACTATGATGCAATTAGTACTTTTGATATCTCGTTACCAACTCCTGTTATGGCTGGTGTTCGTACACCACAAAGACAATTCAGTAGTTGTGTATTAATTGAAACAGATGATAGTTTAGATAGTATCAATGCGACATCTAGTTCAATTGTTAAATATGTCTCTCAGAAAGCAGGAATTGGGGTTGGTGCGGGTAGTATCCGAGCAATAAACTCACCTATTCGCAATGGCGATGCATCACATACTGGTGTTATTCCATTCTATAAAATGTTTCAAGCGGCAGTTAAATCATGTTCACAAGGTGGTGTTCGTGGTGGTGCGGCAACATTATATTATCCTGTTTGGCATTTAGAAGTTGAAGACTTACTTGTTTTAAAGAACAATAAAGGTACAGAAGATAATCGTGTAAGGCACATGGACTATGGTGTTCAGTTCAATAAACTGATGTATGAACGTCTAATGATTGGTGGCAATATTACATTATTCTCACCACAAGATGTCCCAGGATTGTACGAGTCATTCTTTAATGACCAAGATAAGTTCCGTGAACTATATGAACAAGCAGAACGTAAAACATCTATTCGTAAGAAATCAGTTCCAGCAATTGAATTGTTTTCTGCATTTATGAATGAGAGAAAGAATACAGGTCGTATCTATCTACAAAATGTAGACCATGCGAATGACCATAGTTCTTTCATTTCAGAGGTAGCACCAGTCAAGCAATCAAATCTATGTTGTGAGATTACTCTTCCAACAAAGCCATTGAATAGTGTGATGGATGAAGAGGGCGAAATTGCTCTCTGTACACTCAGTGCTATCAATTGGGGTAATATAAAATCTCCAGAAGATTTTGAAAAGCCTTGTGATTTAGCAGTAAGAGGTCTTGATGCTCTATTGAGTTACCAAGATTATCCACTCATTGCGGCCGAGTTAGCAACTAATAACAGGAGACCTTTGGGCGTAGGCATTATTAATTTTGCGTATTGGTTGGCTAAAAACGATACGAATTATACTGACCCTAACTTAGAGTTAGTTGATGAATGGGCAGAAGCCTGGAGTTATTATCTAATCAAAGCATCAAATAATTTGGCAAAAGAGATTGGACCTTGTCCTAAATCTGATGAAACAAAGTACGGACATGGTGTAGTACCAATTGATACTCGTAAAATAGAGATTGATGAACTAGTTAAACACACAGAAAGAATGGATTGGAAATCTCTTAGAGAAGATTTAAAAGAACACGGAGTAAGAAATTCAACATTAATGGCTCTTATGCCTGCTGAAACATCAGCACAGATTTCAAACTCAACGAATGGTATTGAACCACCAAGAAGTTATGTATCGATTAAACAATCAAAACATGGAGTTCTGAAACAAGTTGTCCCTGGTATTCATAAGTTAAAAAGTAAGTATGAACTTCTATGGGACCAACAATCGCCAGAGGGTTACTTAAAGATTATGGCAGTATTACAAAAGTATATTGACCAAGGTATCTCAGTGAACACAAGTTATAATCCAGTGTTCTTTGAAGATGAAAAGATACCAATGTCTGTGATGTTACAACATCTTATTATGTTTTATAAGTACGGTGGTAAACAATTATACTATTTCAATACATTCGATGGTCAAGGAGAGTTAGACATTAATGTATTAAATTCAATGGATAAAAATGAAGAAGTTTCAGAGGAACCGTTAGCATACGGTACCTTAATAGATGATGAGGATTGTGAAGGTTGCACAATATAGAGGAAAGCAAGTATGACAACAGTATTTAATTCAAAAAATAAACAAGACCACACCAAAGCAAAGGCTTTCTTGGACCCATCAGGCGGTGTAACAATTCAACGATATGATATGTTGAAGTATAAGCAGTTTGACAAACTAACTGACAAACAGTTAGGTTTCTTTTGGCGACCAGAAGAAGTTGATTGTCATAAAGATGCGAATGACTTCAATGCACTTACTGATACTGAAAGACATATCTTTACAAGTAATCTTAAAAGACAAATCTTATTAGATAGTGTACAAGGTCGTGCGCCAGTAGAGGCGTTTGGACCACTAGTATCTATACCAGAACTAGAAGCATGGATTCAAACTTGGACATTTAGTGAAACAATTCACTCACGTTCATATACACATATTATTCGTAATGTATATGCAGACCCATCAAAAGTATTTGATGAAATGATGTCCATTAATGAGATTACAGATTGTGCTGGTGCTATTAGTACTAATTATGATGAACTTATTGACTTGTCATTGAAGTACCAATTATTAGGTGAGGGCAAACACACAGTCAATGGTAAGAAAGTTGATGTAAACTTGTATGAACTTAAGAAAGCATTATACAAAACATTAATGAGTGTCAATATCTTAGAAGGTGTTCGTTTCTATGTATCATTTGCATGTAGTTGGGCATTTGCAGAACTTAAAAAGATGGAAGGCAATGCTAAAATTATTAAACTAATTGCACGTGATGAGAACTTGCACTTAGCATCTACTCAATCTCTTTTAAAGATTTTACCTAAAGACGATAAAGATTATATTAAGATTGCAAAAGAAACAGAAGAAGAATGTATTCAGATGTTTGTTGATGCAGTAGAACAAGAAAAAGCATGGGCTGAGTATCTATTTAAAGATGGCAGTATGATTGGACTAAACACACAATTATTAGGTGATTATATTGAATGGATTTGCTGTAAACGTATGATTGCTGTTAATCTAAAATGTCCATATACAGTACCACAAGCCAATCCACTACCATGGACACAGAAATGGATTGCTGGAGCAGAAGTACAAGTAGCACCACAAGAAACAGAGATTACTTCTTATATACAAGGAGGAGTCAAGCAAGATGTATCAGAAGACACATTTGGTGGAATGTCATTGTGATAGACCTCAATGCAATCGGTATAGTAGATTACGAAGTAAAAGATTTTGTTGCGTTAACACCTCATAACGAGGCACATTTTTGTTTAGTACCTAGGACTGTTGACCAACAGGTTATTTTAAAATTACAAAAGATTATGATGGATATTGGTAATGCCAATATTAAAGATGGAGTATGTGAGCAATACGAAACAATAATGAAGTTTGTTAACGACCATCCAATCATAGAAATTCATTTAACAAAGGAGAAAAAAATGACTAAAATGGGCTTAGAATTTGATGCATGGGTTCAAAATACATGGATGGACCACCTTGATGAAAAGATGCAGTGGAATGAAAAAGTAGATTATACTCAAAAAGACTGGCTTAAGAAGAATTTAGATTTCTTAACCAATAAATTTCAAGAAGAAGTTAGGCAGAAGTAAATGAAAGTTGTCCTCGCAACAGGCGGATTCGACCCTATTCATTCGGGTCATATCTCATATCTCAAAGCCGCTAAAGAAATGGGCGATATACTTATCGTAGGCATAAATTCAGATGAATGGTTAGAACGCAAAAAGGGTAAATCTTTTATGCCTTGGAATGAACGTCTATCAATTCTCAATAACTTACAAATGGTAGATGAAGTCTTCACCTTTATGGATGACGATGATACCGCTATTAATTTTATTAAACAAGTTATTGCACATTATCCAAATGACCAAATAATCTTTGCCAATGGCGGCGACAGAAAAAAAGGCAATACTCCTGAAGTAGAATTTGCAACATCTATTGCAGATACTTCACCTGGATTTGGTTTTGTTTGGGGCGTTGGCGGAGAAGATAAAAAGAATTCAAGTAGTTTGATTTTAGAAGAATGGAAAGCACCAAAAACTGTTCGTAATTGGGGTTGGTATAGAGTATTAGATGACAAGTCTGGATATAAAGTTAAAGAATTAATAATAGCACCAGGTCAAAGTTTAAGTATGCAACGCCATGAATTTAGAGCAGAACATTGGTATATTCTTAAAGGAGAATGTTCATTTAATACAATAAATGCTTCCTCTGACATCGAATGGTCAGGAACATTCAGAGAACATCAGACGGTGACAATTCAAAAAAATGAATGGCATCAAGCCTGTAATGAGACAAATGAACCATGTCACATATTAGAAGTACAGTATGGCGACAAGTGTGTAGAAGAAGATATCGTGAGGTTACCTAAATAGACCTAGTACGATATTCAATGTAAATTTCACAACTAAAAGGAGTAAGAAATGAAACTAATTAAGACAGGAAATATATATGACAAGGATAATTCAATGAACTTATTAAACTTAACTGAAACAGAGATTAACCAATTAATCGAATCATTGGCAAAAAATCCAGGTATCGAAGAAGACGACAAAGAACCAACATTGAACTGGTTGCGTGAGCAATTATCTGAGCAAAAAATTGGTGGTGCTTGGAAACGCAGACTCAGAGAAAAGGGACATGTCATTTAAGAGTTGGATATACGGAACTCTTATAACGATTGTAATTTTATTTGCATTCGTACAAACGGTTGAGGCACAAAATACTCAACCACACAAGATTGACACTGACCCAGAGTTGCTTGTTCTTGCACCTGAACTTCTCGAAAAAGAACTGGCTATAATGGTATTAGGGGGCATTGATTATTATGTCCAAGAATGTACTACATTAACCTCTCGTGGTGTTATCTATAGAAATAAAATAATTACATATCACGAAATATCAGAAGATTTTCTACCAATCAATCCAACATATATCAAAGGAGCATTAGCAGTGTCTGGTTATGATTGCTATGAGATGTATGAATTGATAGAATCGTTAGAACAAGGTGTAATAGAAGAACCACAACAACCTGTTGATAAAGAGACAATTATTTCAGAAGATTTATTGACATCGTAATGACGTTGTGATATAATATTTGTAAGAGTAAAAACTGAGGAATTAATATGATAGAGTCGGAAATGTTTTATATGGTATGGATTGCTTGTGGTGTTTGTATGTATCTTTCTTATCAAATGGGAAAAGGTGAAGGATATAAAAATGCACAAATTGAAATAGCAACCACGATAGTTGATATACAATTAGAAAAGATAAGAGTACAAGAAATGAAACAAGAGGTTGAATCTCATAAACAATCACTTCTTGAAATTCAGAAAGAAACGGAACAACTAGTTAAAGATGCAAAACCAAAGGAAATAGCATGAAAATTATTGCTGGAAATAGCAATTTACCCCTAGCCGAAGAAGTCGCCGCACATTGTTTTGCTTCTTTGGTACCAGCAGAAATAAAAGCATTTGCAGATGGCGAAACTAGTGTAGAATTTTTAGAAAACATTCGTGGTGAAGATGTTTTTATTATACAATCAACAAGCACACCAGTTAATGATAATCTGATGGAACTTTTGATTATGATTGATGCCGCAAAACGTAGTAGTGCAAAACGAATTACAGCCGTTATGCCTTACTTTGGATATGCAAGACAAGACAGAAAGAGTGCAAGTAGAACTCCTATTACTGCAAAACTTGTTTCAAATCTGATTAGAGAAGCAGGTGCGGATAGAGTTTTAACAATGGATTTACATGCTGGTCAAATTCAAGGATTTTTTGATATTCCAGTTGATGATTTAACAAGTAGAGTTGCTTTTGCTAAAGATATTAAAAGAAAGTTAGGCAAAAAAGTATATCAAAACACAGTATTTGTTTCACCAGACGCAGGCGGAACGCCAAGAGCAAGAAGATTTGCTGATATGTTCAATGAAGATATTGCTATCGTTGATAAACGCAGACCTAGAGCAGGTGAAAGTGAAGTAATGAATATTATTGGTGAGGTTGATGGACAACACGCAATAATTGTAGATGATATCATTGACAGTGGTGGAACATTATGTAATGCCGCAAAGGCAATCATAGATGCTGGTGCATTAAGTGTAAGAGCATACATTACTCATGGAGTATTAACGGGTACAGCCTGTCAAAAGGTAGAGAATAGTGTATTAGAAGAATTAGTTATAACGGACAGTATTAATTTTGTATGTCCAAGTGATTGTAAGAAGACACGAGCAGTGTCAGTATCAAAATTATTCGGTGAAGCAATTCGCAGAGTAAGTAATGAAGAAAGTGTAAGTAGTTTGTTTAATAACAACATAAAATTATGAACCAACCAACAATAAAAGTGGGAACAATTATACAACATAAACATTCTCATAAAATAGCAAAGATTACAGATGTATACTATCCACCTGATAATCCTTATGTTATATCTTTGTCTTATAGTTACGTAGAGTCGGGTAATACTCGTTCGATAATAGACACAGATTTAGAGAATTTTATTGAAAAATGGGATGTTTTAGACGCAAAACCACAAAAAAATAAGCCAATTCCTGCTTAATTTACCCATAAAACCCTTAAAAATTTGACAAATCCTCGATTTGTGCTATAATATAAGTATATTCAATAAAAGAGAGGGTTAAATATGGCTTATATATCAACTGATGAAGTAAAAGCAGTTCGAGTTGCTCTTAAAGAGCGTTTCAAAAACAAACTTAAGTTCTCTGTTCGTAGAGAAAACTATTCAAGTCTTAATGTTTCTATCGTTTCTGGTGAAATAAACTTCTATGACGGAAGTTTAGACTCAGAAGATAGACACAATCCTAATGCTCCAATCAATAAATTCGATGGGCATCTTCAAGTGAACAATTATTATCCTGAATATTACGGAAAACATTCTTCATTAATCGCAGATATTGATAATATTATGAAAACTGCACCTGCAAATGCAGAAGGTGGACGTGAATATTATGATAATTCAGATGCAATGATTGATTATTTTGATACTGCCTTTTATACTAACATAAGCATAGGTAAGTGGAACAAACCTTATGAATTTAAGGGAGCGAAATAATGTCAGTAGAACTAAAACAAAAACTTGACAAAATCTACATAGATATTGATGGTCCTAATGGAAATGCATTTAATCTATTAGGAGCCGCTTCGGTTTTATCTAAGAAATATGATTTTCCTGGTGAGACGATTAGAGATGAAATGGCATCAGGTGATTATATGAATTTACTAAAGGTATTTGATGATAATTTTGGTGAGTTCGTAGTGTTACAAACTGAAAATGCTGAGTATCTTGAGGCATTTGCAAAATGAAAAAACTTGACAGATATGATATCTGTGCTATAATATATTTATATTAAACAAATGAGAGGGTTAAATATGAGTTATGTAAAAATCGAAAATGGGTATTACAACTATAAAGATATAAATGGTGTATTCCCCCTAGTTAAAGGTATTACAAAATCAAAAGATGGTTCGTATTTTGTAAAAATTAATACTAGTAAGTCTGACATTAAAGCATTCAAAGGTCGTGAAGTAGTTCGAGTTAAGATTGAAAATCAAGACCAAGTTAAAGAAGTTAAAAATGTTAAACTTGATAAAAAAGTTGTTGAAACTGACGACCAAGCAATTGAAAGAATTGCTGAACGTTTTTCAATTTTAGAAGAAATGACTAATGCTACATTAGATGGCATTGTTAGAGGTATGGTAGTAACAGGACCTCCAGGAGTTGGTAAAACATACGGTGTTGAGCAAGTACTTGAAAAAGATAGTTTGTTTGATATGATGGCTGATAAACCACTAAGACATACTTTTGTTAAAGGTGCCATGTCGGCAATTGGTCTATATAGTACTCTTTATAAGTATTCAGATTCCAAGAGCATTGTTGTTCTGGATGACTGTGATACTATTCTTTTTAATGAAGATGCCTTGAACATTCTTAAAGCCGCACTTGATAGCGGTAAGAAAAGAAGAATTTCTTGGAACTCGGACTCTAACTTTTTAAGAAGAGAAGGTGTTCCTGGTGAATTTGAATTCAACGGTTCAGTTATCTTTATTACAAACTTAAAGTTTGATAGTACTAGACAAACTAAAATCAAAGACCACTTAGAGGCTATTCTTTCTAGGTGTCACTATCTTGACCTTACCCTTGATACAACTAGGGATAAGATTATGAGAATTAAGCAAATTGCCAGAGATGGTGGATTGTTTGATACTAAAGGTCTTACTAAGATACAAGAAGAAGAAATTCTTGATTTTATCATTGAGAACCAAGATAGATTGAGAGAAGTTTCATTGAGAATGGCTCAAAAGATTGCAGACCTTAGAAATATGAATAAAGATAGATGGAAGGTTCTTGCAGAATCAACTTGTATGAAGAGAAGAGTCGCTTAAAAAGTTTAAAACGTGTTAACCCTCGGCGCCAGTAATAGAAATGTTACTGGCGTTTTTTTATGCCATCCGCTAAGAAAACACTTGAAATCCCTATTCAAATATGTTATACTATCTTAAATGATAAAGAAAAAGTATAAATGAGTAAATGCACAATCATAATCAAGGACGAAGTAAACATTAAGTTAGAAGGACTTGACCCATCAACTCGTAGGAAATGTAGTGACAAATTGAAGTACTTTCTACCTCATGCATATCATATGCCTGCATATAAACTCGGTCGATGGGATGGAACAGTCCGCTTTTGTGATGTCGGTGGTAGAACTTATCTAAATCTATTAGATGATGTTTTGCCTGTAATCATCGAACAAGGTTACGAAATAGTTGTCGATGATAGGCGTAAAAACGAAGAAATGAGTTTTTCAGTAGTAACTGAGGACTTCTGGGAAGGAGTTACTTGGCCTGAAGGACACATAAAAGCGGGCGAACCCATTATTTTACGAGATTACCAAGTTGAAGTAATCAATCAGTTCATATCTAAACCACAATGTCTCCAAGAGATAGCCACAGGAGCAGGTAAGACGATTATGACTGCTACAATGAGTAAAGTAGTAGAGAAATATGGTAGGTCAATTATCATCGTTCCAAACAAAGATTTAGTTCGACAAACAGAAGAAGATTATACTAATTGTGGACTAGATGTTGGAGTATATTTTGGTGATAAGAAAGACCACGGAAAGACACATACAATTTGTACATGGCAAAGTTTAAATTCTTTATTAAAGAAAACTAAAAAAGGCGAAGCAAACATCCAGGAATTCATCGAAGACGTATGTTGTGTTATTGTTGATGAAACACATCAAGCAAAAGCAGATGTATTAAAAGATTTACTGACTAGTGTATTTGCTAATGTGCCTATTCGTTGGGGACTAACAGGAACTATTCCTAAGAGTGATTGGGAATCTGCTAGTTTACGTAGTTCACTTGGTGATGTTGTAAACAAACTATCAGCAAAAGAATTACAAGACCAAGGAGTGTTAGCAAATTGTCACGTTAACATCATTCAAACACAGGAAACTGCAAGTTATCCTAACTATCAGAATGAAATGACATTTTTACTCGAAGATAAAAAGAGATTAAAGTATGTGGCTAACATGATTAAAGAAATATCTGTTTCAGGAAATACTCTTGTTCTTACAAACAGAATTAAAAATGGCGAAGCACTGCAAGACCTTATACCAGATTCTGAGTTTGTTCAAGGTTCTATGGCAGTCACAGATAGAAAGGATGCATATAATGATATAAATGAAGGCACGAATACAATTACAATTGCTACTTATGGAGTAGCCGCAGTTGGTATAAATATTCCTCGTATATTTAATTTGGTATTATTAGAACCAGGCAAATCGTTTGTTAGAGTTATTCAGTCGATTGGTCGTGGTGTTCGTATTGCGGAAGACAAAGATTTTGTACAGATATGGGATGTAACGAGCAGATGTAAGTTCTCAAAAAGACATCTTACAGAACGTAAGAAATATTATAAAGAGGCTTCATACCCATTTACAATAGAAAAAATAACATATTAATGAAAGAGATAACTAAGGAAAATTATGAAAATATTAACACCAGCCAATAAATGTTTTGAAATGAACAGTTTGCCCGAGGAAATAGAAGATATCCGATATTGTGTCATGGATGTAACAGATAAAGATGACCCAGATTTCTTTTTCATTCCTTTGGTTTTTATAGAAACATTCAGTGCGCCTAGTATGAACATTAGCATTGGACCATATAATATAGAAATGCCAATAGATTGGAACATTATGATTGGCGAAGCAGAAATCGGAATGTGTGAATTTATTCCACTAACCAGTATAAATGAACGAAAATTTGATACACTATTGACAAATCCATTAAAAGGGTTTACAATGGATTGGCAACCAATTAAAGTTAACAATGTATTTGCAGATGTGAAATGGTTCTTTCCGAAACTTAAATACGGACACATTCTTGCGATACCATTAGAATACGGAGATAGTCCAAAATGTGCATATTTTGTAAAAGACTTAAATCGAATACCAGACCAAATGTCAAGTTATGATTTTTTCTGAAAGTGATAGAGGTCATAGAATCGTAATTGATTCGTATAAGAAAGCCGATGAGGCTTATATATGGTGTTCAGATAACATTCCATTAACAGAATGGACAGTATTACAAGATGAGAATGCTGAATCATTTTACTTTGAAAGAGATGAGTATGCTCAACGATTTTTATTAGTATTTGGCGGAAGATATTATAAACATGGCAACTAAGTTACCACTAAATGATGTATTAAATGCAATCGATAGAAGAGATTTCAATTGGTATGCTAATCTTGATGCTGAGAAAAAGAAAGCATGGAGCAGTTGGTTGTTTGTACGTTATGCAAGTTCTACGAAAGGTAAAGATAAAGAAGAACTATTACTTAATACGAATGAGTTTGTGAATAAACATTATGGAGATATCTATAAGTATGATGAGTTAGTTTGGAAGTTAATGTGTTTAACGGGTACAGGAAAGAAACAGTACCACGAATGGATTAAACCACCAAACTCAAAGATAAAGAAAGATGCTATTTCGCAGTTTGTTTCAGAAACGTATCCTACAATGAATGGTGTTGAAGTAGAACTGTTTCTAAAAATGAACGATGTTGCAGATTTGAAACAAATGGCAACTGATATGGGCATGACTGATAAAGAGATTGATGAAATCTTTGGTAAAAAGAAAAGAAAGAAGAAAAAATAAATGACAGAAGAAGTAATAATTTATGTTGATGGAGAAAGTGCATCTTGTATGGGTGAACTAAATGACCATCCTAAAGTTTATTACTTTGTTCCCGAAGAGGGATATGCAGTTTGTGGATATTGTGGTATCAAGTTCGCAAGGAGAAAAGAAAATGTTTGAATGTCAATATTGTAATGCAAAGTTTAAGTCTGAAAGGACTCTAATGGTTCACGTTTGTGAACCTAAAAGACGTTGGATGAATAAAGACGAAAAATATTCAAGACTGGCTTTTTATGCTTTTAATAGATTTTATGAATTAACACATGCAGTTGGAAAGCCAATTGACTTTGATATGTTTGCAAAAAGTAAGTTTTATCTAGGGTTTACTAAGTTTGGAAAGCACATAATCAATATAAATGCAATAAATCCCGAAGAATTCATTGACTTTGTTATACAAAATAGTGTAAAATTAGATAAGTGGACATCAGATACAGTATATAACACATATATACAGGAGTTAAATAGAAAAGAATCTGCTGATAGGGCAGTAGAACGAAGCATATTACTTATGCAGAAATGGGGTGAAGAATATGAAAGACCTTTTAATAAGTTTTTTAAAGAGGTCAGTAAGCCATTGGCAATTCATTATATCAAATCAGGACGCATTAGTCCTTGGGTTATTTTTAATAGTGATAATGGTGCTGAATTAATCGACAGTTTTTCTGATGAAGAATTAATTATCATTAACGATTATTTGGAACCTGCATTTTGGTCAAGAAAGTTTAATGCTAGAGTAGAAGATGTACAGTTTGTTAAAATGATATTAAATAAGGCAGGTATATAATGGCAACTAAAAGAGAAACGTCAACAATAGGTAATTTAGTTATACAGAAAGACCCAGAAACAGGAGAATTATACTTAGAATTGCCCAAAGAAACTTTGAAGAAGTTAGGATGGAATGAAGACGATGAGTTGCAGTGGATAGAAAACCCAGACGGAACTTGGAATGTAATAAAATCGGAGAAGAAATAATGAACCCAGATGACTTAATTAGTAATACAAATTACTCTGATGTAACAATATCAGTGGATGATTCATATTGGAATGATATGGCCGACCCAAGAGATGATGAAATTAAATCTATGAATGACAGATTGTCAACAATTGAAAATCGTTTATCAATTCTTGTACCAGATAAAGAGATGTTAGAGAAGTATGAAGTATTACAGGACATATACAAACAGTATAAGGTAGCAGAAGCATTGCTCTCTGGTCCTGAATCGGAGATAGAATGAAAAATACTAGACAATATACATGGGAAGGTGTACAAGAAGCAATCAATTCAATTGCTATGCAAATGTTTAAAGATGAATGGCGACCAGATTATATCGTAGGTATAACTCGTGGTGGTTTAGTACCAGCAGTTCTACTTTCACATGCAACTGATATACCAATGAAAACATTATGTGTTCAATTAGAATCAAAGGGACTAGAAGAAAACACTGAACGAAATGCTGAAATAGCCAGAGATGCATTAAAGAATAATAAAAAGATTTTAATTCTTGATGACATCAATAGAGGTGGAGATGCAATGCAATGGATTCAAAATGATTGGCAAGATGTAATTGGTATGGTAGGTGATTATAAATCAGAGTCTTGGCATAGTAATGTTAGATTCGCTTCATTGATTGATAATCCTAATTCTAAAGTTCCTATGGACTATTGTAATGAAGAAGTTGACTTAGATGAGGAAAGTATCTGGGTGGAGTTTCCGTGGGAGAGTTAATAAGACGAAATCCTAAAAGAACACAAGAAAGGCTTTTAAAACTTCGTAAGATTGTAGGACCAGAAAAGAATCCTAAAAGAAGATTTGTAGCAGAATTTGATAACGAAGAATATTTAAAATGGACTTCTGTTTCTTGTAAGAATGTAGATTATGGAGAAACTCATTTAATAAAAGGCGCAGGTCGTCTAGGAGAGTTAGTAGATTGGTGTGATGACAATTGTAATAAGTTATATGTTTTAGGTATGAACGATATAATATTTTTTGAAGATGAAAATGATGCGGCAATGTTTACTTTGGTATGGAAATGAATATAGTAAAAACTGATATTGATATTGATGTAGTTGATAGAGAATCTCTATTAACTCACTTCAAACATATTCCAGCGATTATCAAAAAGAAAGATGATACATATGATAAACATAATAGTGGTGTGTATCTTCAACCTATTCCGTTTGACCAGTTAACTGGATTCTCATCAATTGATTATAAAGAAGCAGAAGACAGAGGATATTTCAAGTTAGATTTTCTAAACAATTCTTTATATGAAGGTGTACGAGATGAAGAACATTTAGATAAACTGACAAATCAAGAACCGATATGGGATTTATTACAACACGAAGATGTAGTTAAAAATCTAGCACACGTTCATGCTCACATTGGTGTCTTAAAAGTATTGAAACCACAGAGTATTATAGAACTTGCAGAAGTTCTAGCAATCATTAGACCTGCTAAAAGACCTCTCTTAAACGAGAGTAAAGAAAAAATTAAAAAAGAAGTATGGGTTAAACCAACAGATGGTTCATATTATTTTAAGAAAGCACATGCGATTGCATATGCAGTAAGTATTGTGGTGCAACTTAATCTATTTTGCGAACAAGTTGAACAGAACGCCGTTTAATTCTCTTTTGAATAATATTCGATAAACTTGTTTCTGGTCCCCATAATACTTCAGTATCTTTAGTATTCATGTTTAGAATAACTTTATTAAAAGGCTCTATTTGTGACCTAAGGAACAGATTTATAGGAATCAATCTATTTGATTCCCACCACCATTGTTCGCCGAGTTCTATGAAATGTTTTCTGGCTTCGGCATTATCAATCTGCTCAAAGTCGTACATAGATGTTATTGTACTATCGCTGTTAATAATGATTCCAAGATACTCTTTGTATTCTTTTTTATTGCCATATTTGACACATGAGAAGAATGGATAGTTATCTTGTAGCCATTGTATTTTATCTTCGTCTATCATAAACAATATTTATGCATCCTAAAAATCACCCTCTGGAAGATAAATACATATATGATAAACTTTAACTTATACCAATACGAACGAGACATAGAAGTTGTTGTACAGGACGGAGATAACAACGCAACTATGACTCAATACCTGGGGAATATGCCAATGTATGATACTACACACAAACTACATAAGGGTATCGATAATACTCTTAGATTTAAATTTAGGGACACAGATAGGAAATCTGTAGACCTTACTGGAAAAACTGTTATATGGAAAATGTACGACCGAAGTTCAAGAGAAAATGTACTTTTCAAATACTTAACTATTACAAATGCAACAAAAGGAATGGGGACATTATCAATCCCGACTTCTGATACAGTTCTACTCCCAGAGGGATTTTATCAATTTGCAATGTATACAGTAAAGGATGGTGTAGAGCAAATCATTTATACAGATACAAATGACAATGCCCATGGTGTGCTTGAAGTATTAGATGACGTTTATCCAGAGTTTTCAGACTCACAATCAACATCAACATTCTATGATAACGGAACAAGAAAGATATCAACTGTATTTGACGGTGCAGGAGATACCATTAAAGCAAAATCTATTCACACATTTGCTGTTTACTATACAGGATTTACAGGAGTTCTGAAGATAGAAGGCGATTTAAGTGAACAAGCAAGTTCATCAGATGACGATTGGTTTGATTTAACTCCAAGACTTATGTATGACCCAAACATTACAATTAATAATGAAACAGGTGTTCAAGGATATGTTATTCAAGCAAATGTTAATTGGCTTAGGGTTTCATATTTAAATACAGCAACAGGTACAGTCGATAAGATATTGGTTAGAAACTAATCAACTAAACCACTTGACTTTTGGTCTCCAATGTTGTATTATAACAACTATGGAACTACAACAATCTGTTTATCAATTCATTTCCGGTAAGACAAGACAAAGTTCAGGCGGCTGGCTGAGTTTTAATTGTCCGTGCTGTATCGACCAAGGAGAATCTCGTGCTGATACGAGAATGAGAGGCGGATTAAAGAATGAGGGTGATTTAGTATCATATCATTGTTTTAATTGTGGTATTACGGCATCTCATAGAAAAGGCCATGTTATCAACAAGAATTTTGTTAAATTTATGAGATTATTGGGTGTTCCTGAGAGTGAGATAAAGAGATTGCAGATTGAAAGTATAAGAGAAAAAGAATTATCAGAGGGACCATGGGTGTTCACATCAAAGACGCAGACCACAAGAATCCCATCATTTGCTGATATGAACTTGCCAGAGAGTTCAGAGTTATTAGAAGATGTAATAAATAAAGATAACCCACCCGAAGGTGCCATTATGGCGGCAAAATATCTTATTGACCGTGAAGTTTATGATTTCGTTGATACATATTGGAGCAGTTCATTTGGATTTAAGAATCGTGTTATATTTCCGTTTACACAAGGCGACAGAATTGTAGGATATACAGGAAGAGATTATACGGGCAAATCAGAGTCTAAGTATATGACTAAGCAACCAAAGAATTTTTTATATAATTCTGATAAGATTAAAGAAGATAAAGAATATTTGATTGTAGTTGAAGGAACAATTGATGCGGCAGTCTTAGACTGTGTTGCTATAATGAGCAACGAAGCATCACAGAATCAGATTGATTATATTAATCAGTTCAAAGGGGAAGTTATCGTATGTCCTGACAGAGATAACGCTGGTAAGAAGTTAATTCATCAGGCACAAGAAAATGGTTGGAGTGTTTCATTTCCAATCTGGGAAGAACATATTAAAGATGCGGCAGATTCAGTTAAAGAGTATGGAAAATTATATACTCTGAAATCAATTATTGATGGTCGTATAAGTAATAGTACAAAGATAAGTGTTAAGACTAAAATAATGTGAGTTTATTAGTGGGTGAGCCAACCGACCACTTAAAAATAGCGGAGGACAATTCGGCAGGAGGGACTCATAACGACCTGCTTACAATAAAAAGCGTAGGAGCAAAATGAAGTTAATTAATAACAAGAATGATAGAGAAAACGTGATACCGGAACCTAAAAAACAACCAGAGATGCCACCACCACCACCGATGCCATCGCCACCGCAACCCCCAAAACCACCAGGTGAGTTTTTGCGAGAGAATGGTGTGTTGCATATGGATAAAGAATTCAATCAGGAAAATTGTATGCCATTAGTTAAAATGATTATGGAATATAATTTGATGCCAGAAAAAGATGCACCGAAGATTATACATTTGTATATAAACAGTCCGGGTGGATATGTTGATAGTTGTATGCATCTTATTGATGTAGTGAAACAATCACGTATTCCAGTGTACACATACGGAATGGGGTCAATTGCATCATGTGGTGTCATGCTTATGATGGCTGGTATTAAAGGACATCGTTATCTAACTCAAAACACAGCAGTTATGTCACATGAATTTAGTGGTGGAACAAAAGGTCAGTACCATGATATGCTAGATGCTCATTCTCATATGGAATGGACTAATAAGAAACTACTTGAACATTATATGAAATGTACTGGAAAGAAAGAACCATATATTAGGAAGCACCTATTGGCACCTAAAACAGACCATTGGTTAACGCCAGAAGAAGCGATTAAACATGGAATTGCAGATAAACTAGTTGAAACATATTGACAAAGTACTTAAAATTTTGTATAATATTATAAACACTCAGAGGATATAAATGTCAGAAGTCAAAAACTATTCACCAGACTTGCAGAGATTGTTCGTTCAATTTATGCTAACTGACCCACAGTTATTCACACGAATAATGGGAATTGTTGATGAACGACATTTTGATAGACCCACTCGTGACATTGTAAAATTTCTTATTGGGTATAGTGATGAATATTCAACTATGCCATCTGTTGAACAGATTAAAGCAGAGACAGGTCAAGAGATAGAATTACTAGAAGACATAGCAAAGCATAGTGATTGGTTTGTTGATGAGTTTGAAACATTCTGTAGACACAAAGCAATTG
>Ga0228674_1000721_pt1 | contig 21700 bp, 26 predicted proteins | sample 1D_rmetaG_FD_189054 | JGI IMG/M metagenome (GOLD analysis project Ga0228674, IMG submission 189054) | Seawater microbial communities from Monterey Bay, California, United States - 1D_r | ecosystem: Environmental > Aquatic > Marine > Coastal | place: USA: California | collected 2016-09-26
ATATTGCATCATAGGGGTACGCTTGTCAATACACAGATGATGATTTATTTGCATTATTTATATATTTTTTTTGGCGTGATAATGTTGTTTCTTAATCAATGGCTTAGGGATATTGAAATTGGCGAAAAATGTTGTAAAGAAAAAGGTAGGGCGTCCTGCTGGTACTGGATACGGTAAGGATATTATAAGTAAGCTTCACCGTGGCTTCACTGGCGCGCTTTCAGAGTTGGATGCTAGGGGCAAATCATTAGATGTGCTATTGGCTGATGCATTGGAGCGAGATGTTAATGGGACTATACGCGCCATGAGTGCCCTATTACCAAAAGCGGATACGCTCGACGTGAAGGTCGAGACGGGTACGACACTAGCGTCCGCCCTAGCAAATGTGCAATCAGTCATGGCCAGCAATCGCGCCAAGGTCATCGACGCCGAACCAATCAAGTCTGATGATGATGCGGATTGATTATCGGGTGTGATATAAGTGCCACAGTGTTGCGCAAATGTAACAGTGTTGCGCAAATGTCACAGATTTGAGACCCCCCCCCTAAAATTTCTCGCGGGGGGCAGCGTATATATATAAGCATTCAAATAACGTGACCACTATCCCAACACCCCCCCCTTCAATTCTCCGCACTCCACCTATACCCCCACTAAAATTTTTTTTATTTTTAGGCTCGCCCTATTAAATGATTTATTAACTTACTTATTAGTTTACTTATTAAGGGCATGCCATCCTGACTATACCCTATAGTCACCATGACTATACCCTATAGTCACTGTGACTATACCCTATAGACACCCTGACCATAGGGGTGCGTTATTTGCATCATGTTGCTACGGGCAAATAAACGTGTATATTTGACATCAGAGGAGTACACGACTTCGGTTGAGCGCACTCCTCCTTTGGCGCTCCTGAAACGAGGGGGGACGGTTTTCCTTTCCCTTTGACTGTCCCCTCTCACTTCAAAAGGAAAGAGATATATGACAGAGGAAAATGACGTTGGGGAACTACTGCTTGCAATCGCTTTAGACCCTGTTTTGTTCGTAGAAGGTGTTTTGGACGCCAAACCAGAGAAATGGCAAAGAGAGGCTTTATATGCTGTGCGTGACAATGACAGGGTGGCTATCCGCTCTGGACACGGTATCGGTAAAACTGCATTTCTATCTTGGCTCATCCTGTGGTGGGTTCTCACTCGGTCGCCTTCTCGGATAGCATGTACCGCTAACACTGCCAGTCAGTTATCAGACATTTTGTGGGCTGAGGTCGCTAAATGGCATCGGCGTATGCCTGACGGTCTGAAGGAGCTTATCGAGGTAACGTCTGCAAAGGTGGAGCTTACTGGTCAAGACAGCTTCGCGGTTGCCCGTACTGCTCGTCGTGAAACACCAGAGGCGTTGCAGGGATTTCACAGCCCAAATATGTTGTTTCTCGTGGATGAGGCTTCAGGTGTTGATGACATCATCTTTGAGGTTGGTGAAGGTGCCATGTCTACAGAGGGTGCTAAAACCGTGATGACAGGAAACCCCACCCGCACATCTGGTTATTTCTACGAAGCCTTCAACAAAATGAAGGATAGCTTCTACACAATGAAGGTGGCATCGCAGGACAGCACCCAAGTTGGGCCGAAGTTCATTGAAGACATGAAAATAAAATATGGGGAGGATAGCAATATCTTCCGTGTGCGTGTCCTTGGTGAGTGGCCTGAGGCAGATGACGATGTGGTCATTCCGCTCCACCTTTTGCAGTCCGCTGCCGAGCGCGACCAAGTGGCGGCAGAAACTACACCCGTTGTCTGGGGGCTTGATGTGGCGCGTTTTGGCACAGATAAATCTGCCCTTTGCAAGAGAAAGGGTAATGTGGTAACTGAGCCTATCAAATCGTGGCGAAACAAAGATTTGATGGAAATGTGTGGGATTATCCTAAATGAATATGAAACAACTACTTGGTCGGATAGGCCAGTCGAAATATTGGTCGATAGCATCGGCTTGGGTGCTGGTGTCGTTGACCGTCTCACCGAGCTGGATTTACCTGTACGCGGTATTAACGTAGCAGAGTCTGCGTCTATGGGGGAGCGTTACGGCCGCTTGCGCGATGAACTTTGGTTCCTCGGCAAAGAATGGTTTGAGATGCGCGACTGCACAATACCCAATCAAGAAGACCTCATTGAAGACCTATCTAAGCCTAGATTTTCATTCCTATCTAATGGTAAGCTGAAGGTAGAAGGAAAAGATGAGATGAAACGGCGCGGGTTGAACAGTCCTGACCTTGCAGATGCCTTTTGCCTTACCTTTGCTTCTCGTGCTAGTATTGCCACAAGCGGTAGCAAGCATCGTTGGAACACAAAGTTAAATTATGGGTCGCAAAAATGGATAGTCTAACAACGCTCGACGGAGAGCCAATCGAAGACACAGCATTTGAAATGATAGCGCTCGTGCTTTTTCAGCTTGCCGAGCGTGGACAGCAATGGGATGAATTAATCGACACCTGCTTGCTTGCCTCTGCCTTCTGCGCCCAAGAAGCTGAGATGCACCCAGACGACTATATGGTGCGTGTGCGTTCTATCAGGGTCACTGAAGATGGAATTTACGGGGACGCATAGTGGCGAAAAAGACAGAAAATGTTGTCGTTAGAAACACTCGCGTAAAACGCCGCCACAAAAAACGCGGCTTGCATATACGCAAGAAACTTGGCCCAAAGCATCACATGAGGATTCGATAATGGCTATTGAATATCGCGGCGAGCGGTTTGCTGGCTACAACAAACCCAAACGCACCCCAAAGCACCCCACAAAGAGCCATGCGGTTCTTGCAAAAGAAGGTGACAAGATTCGCCTTATTCGCTTCGGTCAGCAGGGCGTAAAGGGCGCTGGGAAAAATCCTAAGACAGCTAAAGACAAAGCACGAAAAAAATCGTATTATGCCAGACACAACGCGCAGGGTAAGCCGACAAGTAAGTTGTCAGCAAAATACTGGTCGCATAAAGTTAAGTGGTAGGAGAAAGAAATGCCTGACGTAGACGGAAAAAAATATCCATACACACCCGCTGGGAAAGCAGCGGCGAAAGCAGCAAAGAATTTTACGCCTTGTGCAACTTGCGCCAATCCAATGGTATGCAAGAAAATGGGTCGGTGCGCTAAGGGAATGAAAGCATGAACTGCCCTCACTGCGCCTATCCAATCCACACTAATGTAACGGGTGTCTGCAAAAGCTGTCGCAAACCTTTAGCTGTTAAGGTTGAGGAAAAAGCGAAGCCGAAGAAAGCACCCGCTCTTAAAAAAGAGACAAAGAAAACCAAAGTTAAGAAAGCGCCAGCAAAGCCTACCGTTGTAGAGCTAGGCGATGACGCAACAGACTAAGGCAAAATTATGGCAAAAATGAATGACGTTGAGTTTCAGGGAATTGTTCGTAACGAAATTGAACAAGCGCTAGGTCACTACGATACGGAGTATTCCCAAGACCGTATCGACGCGATGGACTACTATTTGGGAGAGCCTTTTGGCAACGAGCAGCCAGACCGTTCTCAGGTAGTTAGCACTGAGGTTTCAGATACTATTGAGCATATTATGCCCTCTCTAATGCGTATCTTTACGCAGTCAGAGGAGTATGTTCGTTTTTCACCCCATGGGCCAGAGGACGTTGGACTTGCTGAACAGGCTAGTGATTACTGCAACTGGGTTATTAATAATGATAATCGTGGCTTTGAAATCATGCACAACTGGTTCAAGGATGCGCTCATCCTAAAAACTGGTGTCGTTAAGTTTTATTGGGACGAAAAAACAGATATTGAGACGGAAGAATATGCCGACCTCAATGACGAAGAGCTTACCATTATTTTGTCCGACCCAGAAGTTGAGGTTGTCGAGCAAGACGAAAGAATTATTGGCGAAGATATTATCACCCCTGATGGGATGATTATTCCTGCACCAGTATTGTATGACATCAAAGTTAAGCGCACAAAAACCAGCGGAAAGGTTTGCGTTGAGAACGTACCGCCAGAAGAGTTTCTTATCACAAGTCGCGCCAAGTCTCTCGAGGATGCAGACTTTGTAGCGCAGCGCTCATCTATGCCGATGAGCGACCTTATTCAGATGGGCTATAGCCGCGATGAGATTGAGCCGTATGTAGGCGTATCCGATGTGGAAACATCTGAGGAGCGTACTAGCAGGTTTGAAGACCTAGAGGGCGGTGCCCCTTACGACAGTCTCGACCCGACTATGCGTGAGGTTCTTGTTACTGAGTGCTATATTCGCTCAGACTATGATGGTGACGGTGTTGCTGAGTTCCGCCGTGTTCTCACTCTAGGCAATGGTTATCACGTTCTAGAAAACGAAGAGTGCGACCAAGTTCCGTTTGCTATTCTGTCTCCAATCCTAATGCCGCATCGTGCCATTGGCCGCTCTGTTGCGGAGCTTGTGATGGATGTTCAGCTTATCAAGTCTACACTGATGCGTCAGCTTTTGGACAATATCTACAATACAAACAATGCTCGCGTTGTTGCCATTGAGGGAATGGTAAACCTTGATGACCTTTTGACGAACAGGCCAGGGGGCGTTGTACGCGCTCGTCAAGCTGGTGCCGTTCAGCCTTTACAGGTTCCAGAGGTTTCTTCGTCTGTGTTCCCAGCTCTAAACTATATGGATAGTGTGCGCGAGCAGCGTACTGGAATTAGCAAACAGTCTATGGGACTTGACGCAGATGCGTTGCAGTCAACAACTGCCACCGCTGTAGCTGCTATGCAAGCTGCCTCACAGGGCAAGATTGAAATGATTGCTCGCGTCTTTGCCGAAACAGGTGTCCGTGCGTTGTTCCGTGGCATCCTGCACTTGGTAACTAAATATCAAAACAAAGAAAAAATCATTCGCTTGCGTAATGAGTTTGTTGTTATGGACCCGCGACAGTGGGACAATATGTATGACGTACAAATTAACGTAGGTCTTGGCACGGGTCAGCGTGAGCAACAGCTTGCGACATTGTTCCAGATTGCTGCAAAGCAAGAGGGCATTATGGGAACAATGGGGCCAAACAATCCGATTGTTACCCCTGTCCAATATCATAACACCCTTGCCAAAATTGCAGAGCTTTCTGGGTTCAAGGATTCAACTGAGTTCTTCCAAGACCCTCGTAACGCACCGCCAATGCCTCCACCCCAACAGGGGCCAAATCCTGAGATGCAAATGGAGATGGCTAAGGCAGAGCAAGAGCTTGCGCTTAAACGTGAGAAGATGCAGCTTGAAATGCAGTTTGAGAGAGAGAAAATGGCGGCTGACCTTGAGCTACGCCGACAAGAGCTTGAGTTCGAGCGACAGTTACGCATGGAGAAGCTACGCTCAGATATTGAGACATCAGTAAACTTGCCGAGGGTTTAGCATGGTTTTGCCTCCACAAATTACACCAGAGCAGCTTCAGGAGATGCTAAACATTGCCGCTCCGTCATCTGATGTACCCTCTCCGCTGGCGGCAAATTTTCAGACCGCTGGTTCAGACATTGGTTATATTGCTGGTCAGCGTCAAACTCCGTACTCTCCAGAAGAGCTTCCAGAGTGGATGGCTAACTTCCAGCAAATTAGTCCAACTTTATTTGCTCCTAGTCAGGGAGTATTCCAAGAGGCTCCTATAGTTCCGTCTATCCAATCGACAATGCCTCAAAACTATGCCGATGAGTATGCTGACTTAGAAAGACTGTTTCAGGAAAGTATCGCAGTAGACCCAACTCAGTTTGGCGATATTTATCGTAGCGGCACCATGTTGCCCAGACAGAGTATTGAAGGAATTTCTGGAAGCCAGTCAGACCCAGTAAGCACCTTGCCAGCCGCTATTTTGCTGGGCGGTATGCTTGCGGACACAGAAGGTAAGTTTGAAGAATTCTACGACCCAGCAGAAGAGTTTGTGCAACAAAAGGTTCTAGACCCCGTAGAAGAGTTTGTGCAACAGAAAGTGTTAGACCCAGTAGAGGACACCTTCAAGATTGTTGCAGACCCTACGGAAGAGTTCGTACAGCAAAAGATTCTGGACCCAGTAGAAGACACGTTTAAGATTGTCGCAGACCCTGTTGAGGAGTTTGCACAGCAAAAGGTTCTAGACCCAGTAGAGGACACCTTCAAGTTCGTTACAGACCCAGTTGAGGAAACTGTTCAACAGTATTTGCTTGACCCTGTTGAAGAGGTTACACAGCAATATTTGCTTGACCCAATCGAGGATATTGCAAAAATTCCTCTGAAGGCTATTGAAAGCATATTGCCAGAGGTGAAAGATTCAACAGAAGAAAATTTCTTTGAAAAATATGTAGAAGACCCATTTCAAGATTATATTGGTGAGCCGTTTGAAAAGGCTATTATAGAGCCTATTGAACAAAATATAATTGAGCCAATTAAGGAATCTTTTGTAGACCCACTTGCGGACAAACTAACTGACATTGTTGAGTCGGGGGAAAATCTTCTGGGTGGCATAGCTGGCGGAACTGAGTTGTTATTTGACGCAACTGGAGATATTGCAAATATGATTGCAAATCCATCTGCTATAAACTCAGACAAAGCCGTTGAAAGTGTCAATGCTATTGGCAGTGCGCTGGGGTCTGAGGGGGATATTGTTCCGCTGCCGATTGAGGATGCGCTACATGATATGGGTTCCGTTGCTGCTTTGGCGAAGGCGTTGGAAGACCCAACTTCCGCAAATTTAGCGCAAGCCTATGCTGCTGCTGACGACCTAGCACTTACATACACAGACATGAATAGTCTGCCAGCGGCCAATATGGTCGGGCAGATAGGTACGGCGCTGGCTGGCCTAGAGGCTCTTGACGGTGGAATTGATAGTGTTGGTGAGGCCGCTGCCGTAGCGTCTGCGACTAAGGCTGCTGCGGCAATTGTTGAGCAGGTTGCAACAGATGCTGCAACAAAGGCTGCTGCTTCAAGTGTGAGTGCCGCCGCTGGTGCGGCAAGTTCGTTTTTAGGGCCGATTGCTACAGCAATAGCTATCGAGGACATTCTCGCAGAAGACCTTAGCGTCAAAGACATACTTCAGGGTCTGCCCCTTGGACTTGGAAGAGTATTTGGCGGTGGTGGCTCATCCTTTGGGGAGGCAAATCTAGCTCGGGATGAAAGCGGAAGTTACATTATCGGCAGCGAAAAAAGCAAAAACAAAGCGTTTGAATATATTCTCCCAGAAACCAATGCTGCTGGCTACATTCTAAAAACCCTTGAAGACCAATATAACTATGAGTTCGACCCCGATGCTTGGGAGAAAGTTGACAAGCAGATTACATTCGACACAAAGGGTGGGAAAGATAAGACGCCGTTTGGAACAACGTCTCAAGACATTGTTGTCGATGCACTTCAAAAAGGAGCGCTCAAACCAACGGCTGATAGCCCAACAGATATTGACTGGTCTTCTCTCTTTGCTGATGCTCGCCAAAATACTGGTCAATCCGAAGAAGGCACAAAATTATATCATCCAAGCGAAGCCAAAAGGACAGAAGAATATAGGCCACTAGCCTATCTTCAAAATATACTCCCTAGTGGCGGACTACTTTACTCATAAAATATTTTATTGATAAAACCATATTGTGTGATATTTTAGCAACAGTAGAGGAGACTGCTAATGGATGAGGGAAAAAGAAGGGAAGAACAAAGCAGGGGTGAACGCGCCAAGGCACTAATGCGCGACCCATTGCTTGTAGAGGCATTTGGAAAGCTAGAAAATAGCTATCTAGATGCGGTAAAGGATTCCTCGTCATCTCAGGATGCACGAGAAACGCTCTTTCAAATGTACCAAGCACTAATGGTGGTGCGCGGCCATTTGACGGAAGTCATCGAGACTGGTGACTTAGCGAAGCTGGAGTTGAACTCCAAGCAATTATATAGAGGAGATAAGAGATGAGTGACGAACCTAGTACCCTGTTAGGAGCTGGAGAATCGCTAAACAAAGGTCAAGCTGTTGACCTACTCTTGAATACCAATGCCCCCGAAGAGGCAAGCGGCGATATTCAGGAGCCTGTAGCTGAGACAGAAGAAGTCGGGCAAGAAGAGATTCTTGAATCGGACGAGCAAGTCGAAGCAACATCTGAAGAGGAATCTGAAGAAGAGGACGCTGTTGAGCTATCCGAATCCGAAGAGGAATTTGATGGTGAAGAGTATGATGTTGACCCCGAAGACGTAGAGTACGTTGACGAGGAGCTTTATACTGTAAAGGTTGATGGTGAGGAAGTGCAAGTAACCTCTGAGGAGCTTGTCAAATCATATCAGCTAGAGCAAGCCGCGCAAAAACGGATGCAAGAAGCCGCAGAGATTCGCAAGACTTCTGAGGCAGAATCCGTAGCTTTAGCGCAGCAACGTGAAAAGTATGGGCGAGCTTTAGAGGCTATTGAAGCCCAGCTTAACTCAGTGCCAGAGCAACCCAAAGAATATTGGGACAAGCTCTATCAGGAAGACCCTCTCGAATGGGCCAAGCAACGGGATGCTTTCCGTGACCGCAAAGAAAATGTGGCAAAGGTACAAGCAGAACGCGCAAGGGTAGAGCGAGAGAACCAAGAGCAAATGGTGCAACAGCATCAAGAATATCTTGCACAGCAACATCAACAGTTGCTTGAGCGTATTCCTGAATGGCGTAATGAAGAGGTTGCCATGAGAGAGAAACAAAATGTTATTTCTTATGCACAACGCATCGGTTATAGCGAAGAAGAGTTAGCAAATGCTAGTGACTCTCGCGCAATCGAGGTATTACGCAAAGCACACCTTTACGATGAGCTTATGGCAGGTAAGCCAGCCGCTCGGAAGAAGGTAACAAAGGCACCTAAAGCAGTTAAGTCTGGTACTCCAAAAACCAAGAAGCAAGCAAATGCTAATCGCAATAAACAGGCACTTGAACGCCTAAATAAAACTGGCAGCAAAGATGCTGCTGTAGACTTACTACTAGAAAGAATGAGGTCCTAATATGGCTCAATTTACTACTACCAACGCCGTTGGTGAACGGGAAGACCTGAGTGATGTAATCACTCGCATCGACCCAGATGAAACTCCGATTTTTTCTGCTCTGAAAAAAGAGTCAGGAAACGGTGTATTTGTTGAATGGCAAGTACAAGAACTGGCTGCTGCTTCAGCAACCAACTACCAAAACGAAGGTGCAGACGCTACTTACGACACTCCGACTGCCACCACTCGTTTGGGTAACTACATGCAAATCTCGCAAAAAGATGCACAGGTTTCTGGCACTCTGGATGCTGTTGATAAAGCTGGTCGTGACAAAGAAGTTGCCTATCAGAAAGTTCTGAAAGGTCTTGAGCTTCGTCGTGACATCGAAAAGTACCTGCACTCAGACACCGCTCGCAGCGGTTCTGACCCTCGTAAAGCTGGTACGCTTTCAAGCTGGATTACCAACGTAGACGATGCCTCTGGCACTTCTGCTGCTACTGGTGACGGTTCTGATGTTCCAGATATGGCTGGTACTGACCGCGCCATGACTCTGGCTCAAATCGACAATGCAATGCAAGCTGCTTACACCGATGGTGGCCAACCAAACATGCTGGTTGTTTCTCCTTCTAAAAAAGCTGCTTTCAGTGACTTGAACTCAGGTTCAGTTGCAACGAACCAAATCAACTACACTGCTCCACGTGAAGCAGCCATCGTTGGTTCAGTTTCATTGTACCTGTCTGACTTTGGTCAACTGGACGTTGTAATCGACCGCTTTGCTTCGGACGACCGTGTGTACCTTCTGGATAGCGATTACGCTTCTGTCTGCACACTGCCAAACCGTAACTTCACCGTCCAAGAGATGGCGAAAACGGGTGACTCTGAGAAGTTCCAAATCATTACTGAATGGACACTCAAAGTTTCAGCTCCAAAAGCTCACGCAGCCGTTTACGACCTGTCGTAAGTTGCTAGGGGGTAGCTTCGGCTACCCCCACTAACTTTAGGGAAGATTATGAGTAAGAAGCTATTAACAAGGGACGCCGCTACAGGGAAAGAAACGTGGGCGCATTTTGACCACGAAGGGAAAATTATTTTTGAAAGCAACCAAAATGTTGATGCACTGATTGCTAACAATAGAAATGAGCGAAATGAATATCGTTCTGGCAGCTTGCAAGGAAACACACAGAGACACCAACAGAAGGTTGCGGAAATACCCACAGCATTGTATCATCAGTTAATTCAAGAGTTGGGTCAGCCGAAAGACAATCCTAAAGGTTGGAAAAAGTGGCTCAATGATTATGACAATCGGTTTTTTAGAACCAGTGGCGGTAGAGTGTAATGGCAATCGGAAATTATTCAGAACTAAAAACAGCGATTGCTAATTTTTTAGCTCGTGACGACTTAACTGACCGTATCCCTGAGTTTATTTCTTTGGCTGAGGCTCGAATGGGCCGCGAGCTTGGAACACGCTCTCAGACAAAACGAGCCAATGCCACCCTGACTGCTGGGGATGCTTTCGTCTCTCTTCCAACAGATTTACGCTCTATACGCTCTATTAAGCTGAACACCACACCTGCTGAAGTTCTTGAGTTTTACACGCCTATGGCTCTTGATAGTTACTATACATCTAGCGCAACTGGTAAGCCTCGTGCATATACAATATTTGGGACTGAGGTTAAGTTTGCCCCAACCCCCGACAGTGCATATACGGTAGAGCTTATTTATGGCGAGGGCATGGATGAGCTTTCTGACAGCAATAGTAGCAATACAATTTTAACTCGCCACCCTGACGCATATCTGTATGGCTCTTTGGGGGCGGCTGGTGTATATTTGATGGACGATGCAAAGACTGGTTTGTATGAGCAGTTGTTTACACGAGCAATTACAGAAATTAAAAGAGAAGAAGCTGAAAGTCAGTTTGCTGGTTCTGCTCTTCAAATGAAATCTGACTACGGAGAATAGACATGAGCGCAATGAGCGATTATCTTGAGAACAAGTTTCTTGACCACTTTTTAGGCACGGCAAGCACTTCTGCTCCTGCCGCTGTTTACATTGGACTACACACATCTGACCCCACTGACGCTGGCCTCACTGGTGGCGAAATCAGCGGCAATGGCTATGCTCGCCAAGCTATGGCTTTTGGCGCGTCTTCATCTGGCACTGCATCTAACAGTAGCGCCGTTGAGTTTCCTGCTGCATCTGGTGGCGATTGGGGAACAATTACTCATATCGGTATTTATGATGCCTCCTCGTCGGGCAACCTGCTTTTCCATGCAGCGCTGACAACATCAAAAACAATCAGCGATGGTGACATCTTTAAGGTAGCAGCTTCAGGCGTTGATATTACGGCAGCTTAACTATGGCTGACATTGTAGGGCCAACACTTGAGCAGCTAGACAACTGGGGAACTTTAGATAGTTTACCATATTCCCTAGACAGTTCTATATGGCTCACCGCTGCTTTGCGTGAGGGGGAGTCGTCCCCTGCTACATCATCATCTGTATCTGCTGCTGGCTTCATTATTAAAATTGCTGGTGCTGCTGCCTCAACCTCAGTTACAGCGACATCTAGCGGTATTCGTCTTGTCACTGGTGCAAGCAGTTTAAACGTTTTGTCGTCCGCTTCTGCCTCTGGTGGAATAGTGGTGTTGGGTGCAAGCTCGCTTTCTACGCTTGCATCTATTGTCGCCCGTGGCGGAACTCTTGTTTTTGGTTCTGCTGACCTTGGGGTGTTCGCAATTATTCCAGATGCAAAAGGTAATTTTGAAACTTTTGCGGATAACATTTCTATGGCGCCTGTCGCCACGGGTGTTGTTGAGGCTGAGAGGCTTGGGGAATTGTGGGGTGTTATTCCAGACGAAGGTGAGGTATGGTCTGAGGTAGCAGATGAAGGTGAAACTTGGACAATAGTGTCTGATGAAAATGAAGGTTGGAATTGGCAATGATTAGATTTGGGGACTTCTTACCCGACCAATCGGACTTTGGAAACTCTGGTGTTACAGTAGCAAATAACGTAATTCCTGCGGCTACGGGTTACGAGAGTATGCAAGATATTTCTCCCATTAGTGGCGCGGCTGACGAAGTAATTGTTGGTATGTTTGCTGCTGCTGATGACAATGGAAATGTGGGGCTGTACGCCGCTGACCGCACAAAGATTTATCAGTTCAATGGGAGCGATGGTTCCCTTGACAACATCAGCAAGTCTGGCAACTACAGCACTGACGCAAACGACCGTCCTCGCTTTGTGCAGTTTGGTGAGGCTGTAATTAGTACAAATTTTGCCGACCCCATTCAAACCATTACGGCCGCTGCATCTGGTTTGTTTTCTGACCTTTCCGCTGACGCACCCAAGGCCAAATACATTGCTGTGGTGCGCGACTTTGTGATGACTGGTTTCACAAATGACACGACAGATGGTAACAAGCCATATCGGGTTCGTTGGTCAGCTCTGGGCGATTATACGAGTTGGGCTGTTTCCGCTACAACGCAAGCCGACTTTCAGGACATTCAAGATATGGGTGATGTTACTGGACTTGTGGGCGGTGAGTATGCAACAATTCTTATGGAAAAAGGTATTGTGCGTGGCAGTTATGTCGGTGCGCCTCTGATATTCCAGTTTGACAAAGTAGAAACAGTGCGTGGCTGTAAGGTTTCTGGCAGCGTTTGTAATGTTGGTCACAGTGTCTTTTATCTGGCTGATGATGGTTTTTATATGTTTGATGGCGAGCGCTCTCAGGCTATAGGAGCAGAAAAAGTAAACCGTTTCTTTTTAGAGGATTGGAACGGTGCATACGCCAAGAATATGACTGCTTCTGCTGACCCTCTGCGCCAGATTATTGTTTGGTCTTATGCAAGCACGGCGTCTACAAATGGCTCACCTGACAAACTTATTATCTACAATTATGCCCTTGATAAGTGGAGTACTTCATCTGTTGCTGTGGATATGGTTGCACCTATTTATACCGCTGGTTACACTCTCGAAGGTCTTGATTCTGCTTTTGGCAATCTTGACATATTACCTGCTTCTCTCGACGGTGCTGTCTATCGTGGCGGTGAGTTTTTATTTGCCGCTTCTAAAGACAAAAAAATCCAAACCTTCACGGGAGACACGTTAGGCGCGACTATAGAAACCTCTGAGTTTGAAGTTCGCACGGGGTCTAGCTCTTTAGTCAATAACATTATCCCTTATGTAACCTTGCGTGAAAGTGCTAGTGCAACCGTCACCGCTCAGGTGGCGTCTAGAAGCCGCCAAGTTGACACCTTTACCTTCGGTAGTGTTTCTAGCTTAAACAGCGACAATCTCTGTCCAGTGCGCTCCAGTGGACGCTACCATCGCGTTAGGTTAAATCTAAGTGGGGAATGGAAGAAGGTTCAGGGTATTGATGTTGACGCAAATACAATGGGTCGTAGATAATGGCTAATCAATATCGCAGATTGCCGAATATGGGTGGTACGCCTCGTGAGGTCGCAGAGGTGGTCAACAACCTTGTGGAAGGAAAGATAAACTCAACTGGTGCATTTCAGTTGTCCGCAAGCTCTACAACAACAACCGTAACAGACCTGCGTGTAAACCCTAACAGCGTAATTCTTTGGACGCCTAAGTCCTCTAATGCCGCTCAGGAGCTATCTCATCTTTATCTTAGCAGCGTAGGCAAGCAAACCTTTACACTTACACACCGCAGCAACTCAAATACAGATGACATTCTTTTTCATTACGCTGTTCTAGGATAGCATTTACAATCGGTACATAACCGTATAAATTAAAGCCAGAGGTATAAAAATGGCAGACGGAACTACAGAAACAATAACACAGTCGGGCGCTGATGCTTTTACCAAGCCCTTCTTGCAGTATGGCATGTCAGAAGCATTGCGCCAGTATCAAGCTGGTGCGCCGCAGTTTTATCAAGGACAGACATACGCTGGGTTCACACCCCAGACAGAACAAGCCCTTCGGATGCAGGAGCAACGCGCCTTAGCTGGTAGCCCATTGGTTCAGCAGGGTCAGGCAACGCTTGGTTCATTTCTTGGTAGCACAGGGGCGCAGGGACAGTATGTGCCTCCTGCACAGTCTGGTTTGCTTACTGGCGCCATTCAACGCGCCCTCGACCCCGTACAGGCTCGCGTACAAAGCCAACTGGCTCAACGTGGTCGCTTGGGTTCTGGTGCTGCTGCTGACGTTATGACTCGCGCTCTTGGTGATGTGGCCGCCGATGTAGCTTATCGTGACTTTGACACTCAGCGCCGCCTTGGTCTTCAAGCTGCTCAGTTGGCTCCATCAATGGCCGCTGTTGACTATTCTGACATCTCTCGTTTGCAACAGGTTGGTGCTGCCCGTGAAGCTCAGGCTGAACGCGGTATTCAAGAGGCGATGCAGCGTTATCAGTATGAGCAGAACGCGCCTATGACACAGTTGGCTCAGTATCAAAACCTTATTGCTGGGTTCCCTCAGGGAACTACATCAACGCAAATTACACCATACTTTGAGCCTAGCACTGGTCAGCAGTTCTTGGGCGGCGCAGCAGCTCTTGCGGGTGCTATGGGGGACAGGGCTACAGCAAAAGAGAAAGCCTATGCTGGTCTTCTTGGCGGTTTGATAGGACAATTCTAATGAATTATTTAGGCAATTTATTACAGACTCGTCGTTTTCCATCTACGCAAAGTGGATTGTTACAAGGCAATACGTTTAGGGGCCAGCCTATGGGTGTGTCTCCTATTCGTGGAATGGCTGCTCAACAGGCGGCATTGCCACTGACATCTGGTTCAATGTATCAAGGGCCGCCACCACTGCCAAGCATCGGCCAGCGTGTTTCATCTGGGCTGGGTGGCGTAGCAAGAGGTATTGGCGGCGCGTTTACTGGAGAGGGTTCATCTGCTCGCCTGAATGCCTTGGCCGCTTCTTTGTTGCAAGACCCAAGCCGAACACCCATCGCTCTTGGCCCTAGCTTGGCTAAGGGCTTGTTGGCTGGCAATGTTGCCGCACAGCAGGAACAAGACCGTAAGTTTAAACGCAGTCTTCTTGAGCATGAAATGGCTGTTGCTAAAGCTAAATTAAAGCCAAAGCCAACGGAAGCTGAAAATGTAAATATAATCCTTCCTGATGGAACAACAACTTATGGAAAATCAGATGAGCTAGGAAATCTGACCCTCCCTGATGGTTCTAAAGCACCAGCGGGTTCTCGCATTTTTGGCACGACTATTGCTGCCTCAAAGTTAAGCGACATTGCGCCAGAAGATAAAAAGGCAAGGGAAGAATTTGGAGAGCTTTCTGTTAACGCTCAGACTTTCTTCAACTCTGGTAATAAGCTGCTTAAGGGGCTTGAGGAAAATAAAGCAGCCGCAACTGTTGTTGGTACTATTTCTGGCGTTGGGTCTAAGGTTTATCAAAACGTAGAAGAGGGTCTTAAATCGTTAGGTGTGCCTACGGAAAAAACACAACAATTTGAAAATATATTTGAGAAAAACTCAATCGACTCATCAAAGATGAAATCTCAAATCTTAGATTTAGCTTACCAAGCAGCCAGAATTAGGGGCCAAGAGGGAAGAGGGGTTTCTGATAGAGATATTACAATATTCTCTCAGATTATTGGCTCTGATAAACCAGCCGCTGAAAAAGCCGCTGTTTTGCGTGATTATATGGACACAGTAAAGAGCGAGGTTCAATTGAGGGCTAATTTAATAAATCAGTCTCAGGGAATTGATTTAACTATACCGCCTCTTAATATTTATATGCCTGAGCCTGTGACGCCCCCACCTGCAATGGGCGGAGCGCAAGACAACAGCGAAAAGGTAAATGCGGCGCTTGAGAGAGCTAAACAACTTCAGCAAGGCAGGTAGGGCTAAATATGGCAACCGTAAAAGAATTAGAGGATGCTATTCTGGCGCTAGATAAAGCTGGTGATTACGAAGGTGTGCGTGTTCTTGGAAAAGAACTTAGTCGCATCAAAGAGTCACCACAGAAAAGCGTTTCTGTTGAGGAGCTTTTTTCCTTTGAACGCCCAGAATCTATACTGCCAGAGCCTCTTGAAACCGCTGCATCATTTGTTGGTCAATCCCTTCTCAAGGGTGGCTCTAAACTTGCGCGTGGCCTTGCCTCTGCTCCGTTTGACATTGCGTCTTATTTTACCAAAGACCCAGAGGTCGCAAGGAGACAAGCGGCTCGTGGAGAGGCTGTGCGCCAAGCTATACCAGAGGTTACTGGAGGTATGAGGGGAACAGAGCTTGGTGGTACTATAGCTCAGTTTGCAGTTCCTGCGACCCTTGGTTACAAAGGGGCGCGGGCGGCGGCGTCTCTTTTGGGGGCTGGGGGTAAGTTATTGTACCCAGCGGGTATTTTAGGTGCTGCTTCTGGCGATATCATTGCCACTGTGCCAGAAGAGGCGGAGAGCATTGGTAGTTTAGTCGGTGCTGGCCCAACTCAAATCACCCCAGAGGATACTGCTTTTGAGCGCAGAGTCAAAACAGGTGCTGAGACACTTGCACTTGGCCCTATTGTTGATTTGGCGCTTGCTATACCCAGAACAGCTAAGAGGCTTACTGGAGGGGCGGAAAAAGAAGTTGCCGAGCATTTGCAAAAATACACACAAGACGTTCCAGCCGCAGTAAGTTCCATTGAGAAGGGTTTGGAGATTACACCCCCTGCTGGATATGCACCTACAGCGGCAGAGCTTACCGAAGACACTGGGCTGGCTGCTATTCAAAAAAATGTATCAAAAACACCGTCACTTGTTGAGAGAAGGGAAGCAAACCTTAAGGCTTTGTCTGGCGAGGCTAGGTCGTTTGCGGAAGGAATTGAAGACCCGTATTTATTCAAGTCAACTGTTGATGATTTTGTTGAGTCAGCTACGTCTACGTCGAGGGAATTATCTGATATTGCAGAATCTAAGCTAGCATCTGCTGAAGAAGATTTGGCTGGTGAGCTTGCATCCATAGCAACCGCCAGCCCTAGAGAGGTTCAGGAAGCTGCGTCTGAGAATATTGCAAAAGCATTGTCGGATGAAAACATAAGGCTAAAAGAGGAGTCTAGCAGACTGTATGCAGCTATTGACCCAGATAAGTCTTTGTTTGTTGACATTCGCCCCTTGAGCAAAATAGCTGAAGACATTAGAAAACCAACATCCGCACTCAGAAAGGCCGAGGTGGATGAAACAGTAAAATATGGCAAGGGTATTTTTGACGCCATTGACAACTCTTTGAGCCTTCAGGTTTCTAAAGGAAAGTCTCAATCTTACTCTGACTTGATTTCTTTCCGCTCAACCATAAACTCTGCCATATCAAAAGCGTATGCGGATAATGCAGCTCCAGCAGTCAAAAATCTTTCTCTTCTTCGTGATGGGATTGACAGATATACCGAGCTTCTCGCCCAGCAAGGCTCGGCAAAAGTCCAGAGGGGTGCAAAAGCGATTGTCACTCCCCACACACATTTCAAGGAGATACCAGCAGAGGCCGCTGAAGCTGCTATTCGCGCAAACAAGTTCTACAAAGAAGAGTATGCACCCAAGTTTAAGCAATCTTTAGGCGGAGAGTTTGTCAGGAAAATGCGTTCTGGCAAACTGTTCCCCACGCAAACTGCTAAGTCATTTTTGCTTGGCCCGACAGAGGGCGCTCAACAGCTTTCTCGCATCATTGCGGATACTGATAATCCAGAGTTTGCTCAAAGTGCTGTGCGTGAATTTATGGTAAGCCAACTGGCGCAGTCTATCTTTGATAAAAGCGGTGGCGTTTATGGCAAAACTGCAACTGCATTTTATAATAGATACAAGCCAGTACTGCAGAGCTTTCCAGAACTTGATAGTGAAATAAAAAATATTGCTCGTAATTTTGAGGCCAAGTCTAAGCTGCTTAACAGCCTTCAGGCAGAGGTTAAAGCTGCTCATGCCGCTCAAAAAACGCCTCTGCCAGAGATTAGCAGGGCAACCTTAAGGTTCTTTTTGGATGACTCAGACCCAGACGTTATTATTTCCAGAATATTTAGCGGAGATGCGCCTGAGAACGCCATTAGAGAACTAAAGCGTCAATTTGGCGATAACGAGCAGTTTATGGATTCGCTGCGCTTTGGGGTTAAAGACCACATTACTCGCGTTATTAAGAACCCCGCCTTAGAAGAAGGCTTTTCTGTAGGCAAAGCATTAAACATAATTGATATGCCTAAAACGCAAAAAGCGTTAAGCGAATTATATTCCCCTAGTGAAATAGCTAAGTTAAATGCTGTTAAAAATCGCCTTCGAGATATTGTTCGTTTAGAAGAGGGCGCGACAGTACCTAAGATACTTGGGCAAGAGGGTATGGCAGAGAGAGCAAGGATTGTTCTTGCTAGTATTTATGGTATTATTCGCGGCAGAGCCATTTTTACAATTAGTAAAATGCTAGCTGGTCAATTTAGAGATTTGTCTCCGAAAGAGGCTGCTGAAGAGCTTTTAACTAGGTCTATGCTTGACCCAGAACTTGCGGTAAAAATGCTTAAAAAAGACACAAAAACAAATCAGGATGATTTAAGTATATATATTCTTAACAACCTTGTTGGCGCTGAACCAGAGCAGGAATAAACAATGGCAAAAAATAGTATTACAGATTACAGCAAAACAGCAGCGTCAAACACGGACATTCAGTCTGTTGACATTGACGAGAACTGCCTTCCTAGCGGTATTAATAACGCTATCCGAGAGCTTATGGCTGACTTGGCTGAGGTAAACGATGGAACGGTATCCCTAACCAGTCCTTCTTTCTCTTCTGTTAATGTTGACGGTGGTACAATCGACGGAGCCGTAATCGGCGGCACAACGGCGGCCGCTGGCTCGTTTACATCAGGTTCATTCACTGGGAATATATCTCTTGGTGACAATAATAAGGTTATTTTGGGCGCGGGTTCAGACCTAAATCTGTATCACGATGGCTCTGACAGCATAATCGAGGATACTGGCACAGGCGACCTTATTATTAAGGCTTCTACGCGCATTTGGATGAAGGGTATTAACGACGAAACTCTCATCAGGTCTACAGAAAACTCTCAGATTTCGTTGTACCACAATGGTGCTGAAAAACTGTCTACCCTGAGCAATGGCATTTATATCTATGGCTCGATTACGGCTGGAAGCGCCTCCATCACTGGAGAGCTTACTGCTGACAGTTACAATGAAACGTATGATGCGCTTTCAGGTACCACTCCGACTGTTAATTGCCATGATGGTAATTTGTTCAGCTTGACGACTTCTGGAAACACCACATTCACGTTCAGCAACCCACCAGCTTCGGGAACAGGCTTTGGCTTTACGCTGAAATTGGTAGCGGGTGGAACGCACACAATCACATACCCAGCCTCTGTTGATTGGGCTGGCGGAACAGCCCCAGATGCCCCCGCCTCTGGCGAGACTGATGTGCTTGCGTTCATTACGCATGATGGCGGCACAACTTGGTATGGCTTCCGCGCTGGGGACGCAATGGCATGAGCATAGCCAGAAAAATTCAGATGGCTACTGCTGGCTCTGCTGTAGCAGGATTTAGTCCTGCAAGCATAAGCGACCTAAAGCTGTGGCTTGACGCCACTGATACATCTACCTTGTATCAGGACTCGTCAAAGACCACTGCTGTTTCATCTGACAACGACCCAGTAGGCTGCTGGGAGGACAAGTCTGGAAATGGTTTTGACCATGACCAAGGAACGTCAATCAACAGACCAACATTCGACACAACAACAATGGGTTTAAACAGCCTAAACCTCGATAACTCTGTTGACAGTGGCAAGGGCCAGTTTCTTGAGAACTCTACTTGCACGGATACAATTACTATGTTCATAGTTCTGAACTATGGAACCAATTCAAATGCTGGGTCATCTTTTGGTATCGGTGCGTCATACAACGGATACTTTACATTCGCGGCTGGCTCATCACTGAACTATGTGTCAACATCTCCGACTGGCTACAGAACCGTTGGTGATAGCTACACCCGTATCGCGGCAGGGAATGACGCGATTATTACTGGTGATTTGGTAAACTTTCTCCGTGAAAACGGAACTCAATATGCCATGAACAACCCCTATAATTACTCCAGTCACTCTGGTAATGTCGGTTCGTATGTTGGACGCCGAGGCTTAACGCCCAATAATCACACGCCCTTCAACGGGAATATCGGAGAGATTATTGCCTACGAAAGAAGGTTGTCGTCAACTGAAATTGATGAGGTTGAAACCTATTTATCTGAAAAATGGAGCATTACAATATGATGTATGTAAAGACTATAGATGGTGCTGTTAGTAAGTTCCCCTACTCAACGTGGGAGCTTCGCCAAGAAAACCCTAATACTTCTTTTCCAAAGTCTCTAACAAGTGAAATTTTAGAGAGTTATGGTGTCTATGCTGTAACTGAAAACAAGCCAGACTTCGACCACCTTGTCCAGACATTGACTGCTGGCACCCCTGCGCCTCGTGATGGCGCGTGGCAGGTTGACTATGTGGCGGTAAATCTTTCAGAGGAAGACGCCAAAAATGCCGTAAGGTCTGAGCGCGACAATTTGCTGTCGGAAACAGATTGGATGGCTTTGTCAGACGTAGTTATGTCAAGCGAAATGACAGCCTATCGGCAGTCTCTGCGTGATATACCACAGCAACAAGGATTTCCGTTCGCTGTGTCGTGGCCGACAAAACCATAGAAAAAAAATAAAAACCTGATACAGTGGGTTATCGGGGTCACTAGGAACCAGAAGAAATGAACGAAGAAATGAAACAAACAATAGATTTAGGAGCTGGTGGCGTGACCATGGGGGCTTATATGAGTTGGATTCCAGAGGTCACTGCGGTTGCTTCGCTTGCGTGGGTCATTCTAAGAATATATGAAACAGAAACCGTTAAAGCCCTGATTGAGAAATACAAAAAAAAGTAAATCATGGGTAAGGGGAACGAGGTAAAAATAGGCAGAGCGGGGGAGCTTATCGCCTCTGGTATAATCGAAGCTCTTGGTTATCGCACCGTACTCTGCCAGCAATCATCCTTTGACATGCTTCTTTTGCGCGACGATGAAACTCATTACAGAGTTGAGATTAAAACAACGTCTCGTCCGCATGGCAAACCTACATCCAGATATTCGTGGAACACAGCTTGTGGCTCCAAGGCAAAGCGCCCGTTAGACCCATCTTCCGTTGACTTGCTATGTCTAGTAGCATTAGACATCAGAAGGTGTTATTTTAGAGCGGTATTCGAGCATGGGGTTGTGAGGTTTAATTTACCACTAGAGACAATCCTGCTTAATGATGAGAAGCAACAGCTAGACTATGCGCTTGAGCAAATTGATTCGCGGAGAGATAAATGTTGAATACGTTAATCGGCCCGATTTCCAACATTGCAAGCACTTGGATTAAAGGCAAGCAAAAGAAGGCGGAGGCAACCGCAAAGCTAGAGGTCGCAAAGGTTGAGGCCACAGTCAAGCGTGTCGAGCAAGATGCGGACTGGGAGGCTTCTGCTATGTCATCTTCCAATGGGTCATGGAAGGACGAGGCGTGGACAATTTGCTTCATCGCCCTGATTGTTGCTTCATTTGTTCCACCGCTCCAGCCATACATGCAAGCTGGATTTGATTTTTTAAGGACTGCACCCGAATGGTTACAATACGGAATCTTGGCAAGTATTGCCGCGAGCTTTGGAATCAAGTCGATAACTCAGCTAAAAAAGTAGACGCTCCTGTAGTCCCTGAAGGCTACCTGTCGCCCAACTTCTCTTTGCGGGAGCTAACACGAAGTCAGACAGCGCGGCGCCGTGGCATCGACAACACCCCTACGGAAAAGCACAAAACAGCCCTAAAAGCAGTGTGTTTACAC
>Ga0228674_1000722_pt1 | contig 21676 bp, 10 predicted proteins | sample 1D_rmetaG_FD_189054 | JGI IMG/M metagenome (GOLD analysis project Ga0228674, IMG submission 189054) | Seawater microbial communities from Monterey Bay, California, United States - 1D_r | ecosystem: Environmental > Aquatic > Marine > Coastal | place: USA: California | collected 2016-09-26
GACTACTTACAGGAGCACAAGCCGAATCAATTATTGGGTCTGATGACGTAACTTATAGTGTTTTATCTATAAAAATTAAAAATCAAACTGGTATAATAATTAGTTCGCAGGCATTTACTCCAAAAACTACTATTACAGGATTTCAAGGCGGAATTAATGCTGGTATGAATCTTAGTGCATCGGCACTAGTAGGTACATCAGTATTAAAATACTACGGAGTTTCAGAAAAAGCTGAAAATCTTATAGTTAACAATACTATTGTTCCTGCTACAAATTTTTTAAGAAGCGATGCAGAATCTAGTTCTAACTTCCAACTTAATATTAAAAACGATCAAGGCATTGTTGTAGGTACTAGTGGACAGTTAGGAATACAAATAGAAAATCAAAGTACCGTATTTCGACAAAATAGTGATACGTCTAATATAGATTTTAGAATGCTTAATAGCACATCTTATGATACAATACTAAGACTAGATGCTAGAGGCTTTATCGGCGTTAATAATACAGCACCTGAATCGGCACTAGATATTAAAGGAAGTGTTAAAGTAAATCAAGCATTAGGTGATCCGACATCAGGAAAAATATTAATCGATACTACTTATAATAGTACTGATCTTCTTTCAGGCACGTTTGTAACTAAGGGCGGAATTGCAGTAGCGAAAGATATACAAGCCGGCGGAAACATAATTTTAGGCGGCAATGATGATAATAATGAAGCAACTGCTGGATATATATCTAGTGGTAATATATCACCTACAACTACAGGTAGATGGGATATTGGATCAGCTGTATTAAAATATGATAATGTTTATGCTAATACGTATTTTGGTAATTTACAAGGTAATGTAAGCGGAACAGTCAGCGGCAGAGCAGGATCTGCAGATAGAATTGCAAGTGCTACTACGTTTGGAATAACTGGTGATGTAACTGACAATAGTTTTGAATATGACGGCCAAGTTGGCGGCACTACAAAAACATTTAATGTACGTATTGCTAATAGTTTTATATCAAACAAGACAACTTTGCCCTTTTCAGATAACGAAGATGAAATATTGCTTAACAAATTTAGTTCATCGGGCGGATTTGACTCGGGTGTTTATAAAGTAAAGAAAAGTACTTTTTTAAGTACAATTCCTTTAGTCCCTGCAGGCGGCCTTATGCCATTTGCAGGAAGTGTGCTACCGTCAGGTTGGTTATTTTGTGATGGATCTATTGTTAATATTTCTGATTACAGCATATTGTTTACAGCTATTGGGTATGCATTTAAAGATAGATCTTTATTATTACAAAATGGTGCAACAACATTTGGCTTGCCGGACTTTAGAGGTAGATTTGCTTTAGGCCTTGATAATATGAATGGTGCACCAGCAGGCAGAGTTACAAACGCTGCTGCCGGAGCTGTTGGCGGAAACGCTGGAACCGAAGCAGTGCGTGTTAGAGATGTTAATTTACCAGAACACGACCATAATTTAGAAGGCCCGAGCGGAAATCAATATTATGCATTACGGGAAGCAGCGGGAGAACCTTCTGATAATAACGCAATTAAATTAACAGTTGAGCCTGGTCTCGGCGGCACTCAAGGTTTAGCATCAAGCGGTGGCATTGCTGGCGGTGGAGCAACAGGTAGCGGAGATTTTACAAATATTGGTACAGAAGAAGTACCAGAACTTGTAGGTGCGCCACTGGATACTATGAATCCATACTTAGCTGTTAATTATATAATCTATACTGGAAATTAAAATGAGTTATCAACTAAACAAGACAGACGGCACAATATTAACAGACTTAATTGATGGCCAAATAGATACTACTAGTACTAACCTTGTACTTGTTGGTAGAAACTATACAGGGTACGGTGAATACTTTAATGAAAATTTTATTAAATTATTAGAAAATTTTTCCAATACATCATCACCTAGTAATCCGTTAACTGGACAAACTTGGTGGGATAATAGCGATAAGCGATTAAAAGTGTATGACGGAATACAATGGAAAGCAAGTGGCGGACCATTTGTACAAACTACTCGACCACAAATGGTTGCTGGTGATTTATGGATAGATAGTTTAAACAATCAAGTATATGCATACGATGGCAGCGATCTTATTTTAATGGGTCCGTCATATACTCTAACACAGGGCGAAACTGGATACAGAGTAGAAAGTATACTTGATGCCCAGAGCCGTTCTAGAACAGTTGCAAGTTTATATGTCGGCGGTACATTAACAGCAGTAGTTAGTGCAATAGAATTTACACCAGTGTACAGTCAACAAATAGACGGACTAGTTACAGCAACTAATCCAACTGGTATAATATATCAAGGATTTAATATTATTGACACTGATAATTTTAAATTTAGAGGTATTGCAGATTCTGCTAATGCACTTGTTACAGCAGGAGGCGTAGTTAGAACTGCTGACAGTTTCCTTCCGTCAACTGCTAATGGATTAACAACAGGCACATTAACAATTTCAAACTCAGGTGGATTAACTGTTGGTTCTTCGCAGAATCACGTACAAAAAATTGTAGGTCCTAGATATTATTTAGAAAACCAAATTACTGACGAAGATATGAGTATGCGTGTTAAGTCAAGCTCATTTGGATCAATTACAGTAGATGCAATTTACGTAGATGCAAGTACTGCAAGAGTTGGAATATTTAATAGAACACCAGCCGGCGAATTTAGACTACCTGATTATACATTAGATGTAGATGGTGATTTACGAGTAACTGGTAATCTTTTAATCGAAGGAACGACAACTAGTATTGATGTTGCTACACTAAGAATTGAAGATAAAAATATTGAAATTGCTAAAGCATCTGATAGCACAACATTAACTGGATTAAATGCAGATAACGCCGGTCTTATATTAGATACTTCAGATGTTGGGCAAAAATTATGGACCTGGAAGCAATTAGAAGATGCATGGACAACTAATGTTAATTTAGATCTAAGTGACAATACTAAGGCAATAAAAATTGGCGGAGAAAACAAATTAACAAATACAAGTTTAGTTAATATTCAAAAAGCCCCGCAATTAGACGAAATTGGAAACTTAATTAATTTAGATATTGATGATATAAACATAAATGGCGCTACAATAACAGCATCACCAAGTCTTGGTTCTTTTGCAGTAGTTTCTAATAACGGAATTAATATTACAGCGTCCGGCGACATTGCAATACAAGATAATCAAAAAATTACAGGATTAGCTAATCCTACAGAAGATCAAGATGCTGCAACAAAGGCATACACCGATCAACAAATATCAACTGAAGTTATAGTATTTTCACTAGACGTTACTGGATTAGGAGTAGACTCGACATTAGAAGCAAATGTTGCAACAATTATAAATTCAATGTATCCAGCAGACATACTTAATACTGGCAAGACTGCAAAAATACATACAACATCATATGCAGGAGCAACGGTAACTGGTATTAATGTTACTGTATCAGAAAGTCCTGACACAAGTGGAGTACTAACTAAAAATACTGTTGCAGTTGATCAAGGCGGTGCGTCAAACGCTGGCCAAGCAATACAAGATCTTGATGCTTCAAACACAGCAAGCGGTAATGTTGTTCTTACTCCGTCAAGAACATTAATGACTTATACATCAATCGGTACAGCATGGACTCACACAAGTACAACTGAACCGTATTCATTTTAATTGAATAAATACTAATAATAGCACTAGGGGTTTACAAGCAATGGCTTATCAAATAGACAGATATAACAATACACTGTTAACAACAGTAGAAGATGGTACAGTTGATCAAACAACTGACCTTAAATTCATAGGTAAAAACTATGCAGGATACGGAGAAATTCAAAATGAAAATATGTTATTTTTACTTGAAAACTTCTCTGGCACTGTTGCGCCACCTCGGGCACTAACTGGTCAACTTTGGTATGACTCTGCAAGCGCCAAACTAAAATTTTATGACGGAAATACATGGAAGGCATCAGGTGGAGCAACTGCAACTAGTACAGCACCAACAGGTTCTTCAAATGGAGATTTTTGGTGGGATAGTGCAAACAACCAATTATATGTGTATAACGGAACAACTTTTGATCTCATAGGCCCGCAAAACTCAGGCGAAGGTCTAACACAAATGCAAAGTGTAGATCTAGTAGGACAAGATGGCAGTACTAATAGTGTTATTACTACAACCCTTAATGATGTAATTATAGCTATTGCAAGTAATAGTCCTGCATTTGATATTGATGCTAGTAACACTATAGCAGGTTTTACTAAAATTATTAAAGGTTTAAATTTAATTAACACTCTAAGTACTGGTGTAAATCCTGGTATCACAACAAGTGAACATAGATTCAATGGAACTGCAACATCAGCAGAAAAAATTGTTGTTTATGACGCAAACGGTGCTATTGTTAAGGTTGTAGATGGATCTGAATTAGTTACAACAACTTCGGGTACAGCAAGCGTATTTAATGAAGAAACTAAATTTAAAAGTAATACAGGTATAAAAATTGGATCATCAGATCAACTATCTATAGGGTTTGATGCAAATACAAATGCCGGAGTGATAACTAACTCTAATGGTTCGAGTAGTAAGATATTATTGCAAACAACTAGTACATTAGGAGCAGTAACTACAATAGCTGACGTTAATATACTTGGTATTATGCCAGGTGCTGATAATGTATACGATATTGGATCATCCTCGCTACGCTGGAAAGAGATACATTCTACAAAATTTAAAGGTGTTGCTGATAAATCTGACAAATTAAAATATGGAACAGATTTATATGCAGTCGGAAGCCAATTATTGTCAAATGATACTGTTGCTGTTAGAACTGGTGACGGAAACATAGTTGCTAACTTATTTCAAGGTACAGCAACAAGTGCAAGATATGCTGACTTAGCAGAAAAGTATGCAACATCAGAAGAATTGCCAGCAGGCACAGCAGTTGCAGTAGGTGGCGAAGCAGAAGTGCAGCCAGCAAGTGCAAGTAGTCATTGTATTGGAGTTGTATCAACTGATCCAGCATACATGATGAACAGTGAAGCCGAAGGCCAATACATTGGACTTAAAGGGCGGTTGCCTGTAAGAGTTAAGGGTGCAGTTAGAAAAGGCGATGCAGTTTATGCAATGGCAGATGGCGTATGTACAACTATTTCAACAACAGCAATGGTAGGAATTGCGCTGGAAAGTAATAGCAATGAGGGCGAAAAGCTAGTAGAATGCGTACTTAAGGTATAAGGAACCCAAATGGCAAATATTACAGCAGCACGAATTAATAACCTACAAAACAGAATTTCATTAATTTATGGTCAAGGCGCAGGCCAAAGTGGTTACGGACAAACACTATCAAGTAGCCAAGTTAGTTCAGTCGAAGGCGAAGTTAGAGCAGCTGATCTTAATAACATATATGCAGATATTTTAAATGCTAGAGTACACCAGGTTGGTGTTGGTAATTTATCAATCGATACAGTAATAAGTGGATCAAATACCGTAGCAGAAGAAACAAGTGCATTTCTAAGCGATGACGGAATACTTACAGATGACCCTGATGGGTTTAAGAAAGGTATAGCTGACTACGAAGCATTAATGACTTTAATTGAAACTAATAAATTTATTGTATCACCGTCACAAGCAGAACAATCACTTAAATTAACTGATATACGATCAGCGTCATGGAACGGATTAATTTATCAAGTATTTACAGTAACATTTAATGATTCAGATCACAGACGTAACTTTTTTAATAGCGGCGGACAAATAAGAATAGCAGCAGCTAATTCTGCATCAAAAACACAAAAAGGACTTGATTGGGCGCAATTACTTGCTGAAGTTGGAACAATCTCATTTGGATATAACAACACTGTAGTAAACTCTACTCAAGTATCTTCTGTAGGCAATTATGACCTTACATCTGCGTATCAACAGATTTATTACAAAGCCGGTACTGGATATACAAGTGCCGTATACGAAAATAATACTTTTAAAATTAACGCTAGAGAGTTGACTGGTAGTAAAATTGAATTTAGAATTGAGTTTGATGATACTGTCTTTGATAACGTAGTTGACAATAATGTAGACGGAAGACTTGAAAGTAATGCACAATTATACATTGCTAAAGGAAACTATGTATCTGTTGAAGATCCTACATTTTCCATCACAACATCAGTATCAGGATTTGACTCTCCTGCAGAGATTAATAGGAGCCCAGAATATTCTATTGGAGTTGACTTAGCAAGGAATCAATATGAAATTCATAATGCAAATGCACAACAATATGCAAGTATAGATTATGTTGTAAATGCAGTAAATGTCGATTACCCGATTACATTATACTGGGATACAGAAGCTGTTAGTGGCAATGTTACTGCGGCAGACTTTGATGACAACACTCTATCAGGAAGTATTACAATTACCGCAGCATATACACAAGCTGAACGAACTATTAATAGAACACTTTTAGCTGATAACTTTACTGAAGGTACTGAAAGTTTTAGATTAAGGTTATACACAGATGCGTCACTGTCAAGTTTTGTTGACTCGACCGGAGTTGTTACAATAGTAGATAATTCTGTAGGTGTTACACCTGCACCTACACCTACATATTCAATAACATCAGAATATTCGAGTGTAACAGAAGGAGAATCATCAACATATACTGTATCTACTAGTAATGTACCTAATGGTATATTATATTGGACAACTACAGGGGCGGGCATAACTGCTGGAGATTTTACTGATAATACACTTAGTGGAACTGTTGAAGTATTTGGCGGAACAGGTCAATTTATTCGTACTACTAGAGCAGATTTAGCAACTGAAGGCACAGAGGTTTTTGACATACAACTAAGAACAGGCTCAGTTAATGGCACAGTTGTGTTAACAGCAGGCAATGGCGCAGCAACGTATATATCAGATACTTCACTAACACCGCCGACAGCAACTTTCTTATCCAACAGCGGCACGTCAGTAGTTTCTACTACACCAGGAATATACAAATGGACTGCTCCGTCTCATATTAATAATGTAACTGTGCAAGCAATCGGCGCAGGTGGCTCAGGATATAGCAACGGCGGCGCAGGCGGCGGTGGCGGAGGCTATGCATCTAGTACAGTCTCAGTAAATCCAGGACAAACATATGACGTAGCAGTTGGTGCAAACGCAAGTAATTCAGCAGGCGGAAATACATATTTTAGAACATTAAACACTGTGTCGGGTAGAGGCGGAAGTCAAGGCTCTTTTGTGTCCAATAATACTACTTTATCACCAGGTGCAACCGGCGGAGGATTTGTTGGAACAACTGGTGGCAATGGCGGTGCCGGCGGCGCTGGGTACTATACTTATGGTGGAGGCGGCGGAGGCGGCGTTGGAGGCTACGGCGGCACCGGAGGCACAGGAGGCACAGGAGGCCGATCGATATCTGGAATATCAGCAACTAACGGAACAGCAGGCGCAAACGGAGCCGGAGGCGGCGGTGGCGGAGGCGGTACAACTAGTCCTAGTTACGGGGCAGGTGGCGGAGGTGGCGTAATAGCTACAGCTACATCTGCGCCATGGGCTGGCGGAACTTTTGGAACGGCTAATGGCTCTACTGGCACAGGCGGTGGTGGTGTCGGACCTGGCGTTACTAGCTTTGATGGTGCTGATGGCAGTTCTACTGGCGGAGGCGTAGGCGGCAACTATGGTGGAGGCGGCGGAGCATCAGGAGGCAGCGGTGGCGGCACTTCAGCATCTGGCGGCCCTGGCGCAATTGTATTATCGTGGGATGCAGTACCTGCGCCGACACCGGCAATAGTTCCTGCAATATCTACTTCTTCTAGCAATCTACAATTTACGTCACCTTCTGGAGTAAGACCAAGCCCGCAGCGTATTACATTTACATCAAACGCAGCAGTAACAGTAACAGGTATATCAGTTAGTCAAAGTAGTGCATCTGCTACAAGTATTGATTATACAGGAGCCTTAGGTGTACCAAGCGGTGTTGCTAACTTCTCAGTTACTCCGAGCTCGAGTAAATATATAGATGTTACATTTTATAGATTTGGAAGTTCAGGAACATCAACACTAACAATAAGTACAACTGCAGGCACAAAAGTTGTACAACTTAATTGGACAGCAGAAGTAGATCAAACTCCGACATATAGCATGACTGTAGATAGCGGTCGAGCTGGATATCCAACAGTAGGTGATGAAACAACATATTCGGCATTTGTATACACAGTAACAACTACTAATGTTCCAAACGGAACAGTACTATACTGGGTTAATAAACAAACATCTTCACCCGCACCTATTTCTGCAAATGATGTTAACGGACTCACTGGAACAGTTACAATTAGTAATAATTCAGGATCATTTACTAGGACAGCAGTAGCTGACGCTACAACTGAATCAGGTACAGAATTTTTTGGAACAGAATTAAGAACTGGAAGTGTCGCAGGCCCAGTAGTCCAAAATGCAATTTATGCTGCTATACAAGACTCATCTTTAACTCCAGCAGCACCAGTACCGACATATAATCCATCAATAAGTCTACCTACATCAGTAACAAGAGGCGAAACGTTTGCTTATGCTATTAACGGTGGAGCACCAGGAACAACATGGACAGCTAATAACGGAATATCAGAAGCTACAGGAACTTTTGACAACAACGGTGATTTTTCAGGAACTACTGTAATTAATAGCGCAGGATCTTACACTTATGTTGTAACCTATTCCGATCCTACATCGACTACAGACACGTTTAATATTACAGTAGTTGATCCAGAACCAGTATCACAAGATACTCCTGTAACAGTTAGCCCTACAAGTAAATCAATTGAAATTGATCCAGGCACACAAATTGCAGCAGCTAGTTTTGTAGTTACTAATCCAACTGATGAGATCCTTAATATAAGTGTACAAGAGATTAGTAGACCATCAGGAACAAATACAGGTATTTCAGCTAGAAGCTTTGTACTTGCTCCGGGTGCAACTAGGCGTGTAGGAGTAGCCGGCAATACTAGTAATTTAAATGCAAACACATATACATTTAATTTTGGTATTCTTGCAGCAGGTTATCCGGGAACATATCCTAAATTTTCTCTAGTGCTATACAGACAATAATATAAAAAAATAGTCATGGGTATTTTTAATAAATACACAGTATATAAAAATTAGAGAGATTGCATGCCCACTACTATTTTAGCTACCCGATTTAATAATCTGCAAGACAGACTTGATGCTGTACTAGGCACGTCAGGTTCTGCTGCTCCAACATTTGGATACGGGCAAACACTTAATGCAGCATTGGATGTTGCAGGCACCCGCGCAAACACACTGCCAAATTCAGATAAAATTACTGCACAACAGTACGAAGATTTGTATATTGACATTGTTCGATGTAGAGCACACCAAGTTGGCGCCGCAGCAGTTACTATAGATGATTTTGTAATTGGTGATTTTGAAACTAATGCAGCTAACACTGATAAAGTAGAAGAAGCATACATTAGTGCTCTTGAGTCATTAATGACTACTATAGAATTAAATCGCTTTGATATTGATATTGCAACACAAGCAACAACAGCATTACTAACAACAGCAGCTAATGTACCAATATCGAGTACATACACTAATAGTGTAAATGGATCTTGGACTAACTTTCTTAATCAAATATTTACTGTAACATTTCCTACTGTAGAAGATCGTAGGCATTTTTTTAACGCTGGCGGCGAAATACGTTTTAATGCCGAAGTAGCATATACAGGAGCCCAACAAAAAACAGCTGATTGGCAATCTTCTATGGCAGCAATGGGAGTTATTAGTTTTACAGCAGATGATACTTACAGTAATTCTAGTGTAGGATCTGCAAGTAATATTGGTAACAACTCTTTAACAAGTACATATCAATTGTGTTATAGAAACGATGCTGGCACAACATATTCACAAAGTGCATACGAATTATATGCATTACAAACAGGCCCACGTACAATTCAGTTTAAAGTATTTTTTACAGATCCAAACCCGGGAGGCTGGTCAATTGATGAGCCGGTATTTGGAGACTGGACTAGTAGTGCTTCATTATTGATCCCGGATGGATCTGTTACTATTAACGGAATAACACATAACACTGTGGTAATTGAGAGTTCTCAATTACCTTCAGGTAGCAATATTGTTAATTTAAGTGCAAATCCGCCACCAGTTCCGTCATATAATTTATCAAGATCAACATCAGCGGCAAGCGAAGGAAACTCAGCAACAATAACATTAGCAACTGGAAATGTTTCTAATGGAACAACTATACCATATACAATTACTGGGGTAACTACAAGTGACATAAATATCCCCTTACAAGGAAATTTTGTAGTAGGAGTTACTAATTCAGTAACTATTACTTTTGCTAATGATTTATTAACTGAAGGAACTGAGACTCTTACACTAGCATTAAATAATGGAGCATCTACTATTAGTGTAAATATTAACGATACTTCGTTAACGCCGCCTGCTGCTGGCACAAAATTAAATCAATATTGTGTTGGCGATGATTTATACGGGACTTATGCAAATGGATCAGGCGGAACTTATGCTGCACTAATACAAACAAATAGTGCAACGTGTGGTTATGTTCCGCCATTTACGTTTAGCATAACTCCTACAGCTTATCTAACACAAAACACTGCATGGGACATTGGCGATGTTGTAATTAACACAACAGCAACTACTAATATTACAATTACAGCACCAGCTGGTGTTCGATCAGGAGTAGTAACAGTTCAATCAACCTCTAGACCGAGTGAATGGGCAGTGGCTGTTGACGATGTATCAAGTGCTACAACTGCTAGTAAAAATTATAATCTTGCAGCAGGACAATCGATTACTGTTCCAATTAGTGTTACACCATCCTCAGTCCTAGACTTTGCTGCTGTAAATAGACAATTTGATTTCACAGTCCTTGAAGCTACTGGCGCCGGCCCATCTTATAAAGTATATTGGACGGGTGCAGGTGTACCTGTGCCACTAACGCCAAATATCAACACTACGCTTAATGTTGATAAGGTAATAGGCAACGAAACTACTTCTAATACATTTACATTTAGCGGAACAGTAACAGGTTGGGAGTCAACCACTGGCTCAGTATCTTGGCAACAAGTTGGCGATGAGATGAATGCCAATGATTTCATCAACGGTACAACCGGCACAGCACCGGTTACTATCACTAACAGTCCTAACACAGGTGATGGCACATACTCATTTACACGATCTATAAGAGCTGACTCGACAACAGAGGGTACGGAAGAATTTGGAACTAGAACATATTTGGCATCTACCCCAACTGTTCAGTCTCAAACTAGAGTTGTTAGTGTTAGTGATACAAGTGACGATCCCCCAGTTGCAGCGCAATTTTCCAGCGGAAGATTTGGCAATGCTCATACATTTAGTATAGCCCCAACAGAAACTACAACTTGGACTACAAGCGTGTCGTTAACTAGTGCGCCGAACAACAATCCAGTTGAGCTTACTGTTAGGGCATCAAGCTGGTATAATACATGGAACGTTACTATAAACGGAAGTGTTGTTGCTGTTGCCGGCGGTGCTAGTGCAATGCATACGTTTAGTATAACACCTGGCCAATCTGAAACAATAACAATATCTGTAACTGCTACAGATGGCCCGCATAATGCAAGCACTGGACAGCTTGTCTTGTACCAGGGATCTGGCACAAGCGGATCACCTATACTTGATAGACATTATTATACAGGAACAACAACAGCTTGGGCAGCCCCAGTTATTCAAACCGCAGGATTTAGTCCTCCAAATCCAACAGTTGGAACTCCTGCATCACTATATTACACCACTTCTAATGCTACACAGGTAGATTACTCTATTACAGGTAGTGCTTTGCCTGACGACCTTGCGGTAACTTATGATAATGGGTTAATACCAGATGATCTTTATGTCAATGCAAACGTTGACGATATTACATTTCCGGTTGAAGGAACTGCAAATTGGTCTGTTATTGCAAGTACACCAGACGGGCAAACTGACACGGCAAGCGGCCAACTTACAACAACACTTATTGAATCAGATTTTAGTATTCTGCTTGATTATACTGTCGGCACAGCAACCGGCACCATACAGTATTTTGAAGGCGATACAGTTGGATTTAGATTAAGATACAAGAATTTTACTGACAGTACATTTGTTAGTAAAATCTTTAGAAATAGAGGAAGCGGCAATATTGCAGCTGAATTTGGTGGATCTGACACAGTTACCTTTACAGGCTTAAATACAAGTCAAGATAATGTGATGAGATATGCATATGCATCTCTCCCAACCACTGTTGATAGTGATTATGAACCTTTCATTGAAAGCTATAGATTATCAGATAGCACCGGCGTACCCACTTATACGACATTCTTAGTTTCAGATAGACCGCTACCAAACACCTGGGAAATCTTAGAAACATCTGTTCCGGTACGCAGCCTGTTTACATACTCTGCTACAGGCTTTCCGACAACAACAGTAACATATACCGCAGCGTCAGTACCTGATTATAATCAACAAGGTAGTAGTTTTACAATACCAAATAGTGGACGATATAGTCGACAGTCTATGCATACATTACCAGGTGATTTTACATATGTTGCCACCTTCCCTCAGCAATACCCAAACGCTCCGCAGCCGTTGGGTATGGAGATTACAGCAACGGTAAGAATATGTCCAGTACTATCAATAACAATGGATAGTACTGCGCTACCAGGAGATAGTGTAGCAATAACAATTAGCGGCGGCTTACGAAATGGCTATTTCTTCTGGGGACACGACCAAGCCGCTGGCGGTGTCAGATTAAGATTTAATAACAGCGGAGTTGCATCATTTAACTTTAATGCAGGTTCTCCGGCAACTTATACATACACAGTTACAGAAGAGTTCTGTAGTGGAACAGCTTCAGCTACACTAATTGTGCAACAAGTATATTCACCGTCTGCATCAGTATCTCCAGCAAGTCCTTACATAAATGAACTTACTGCGTTAAATATCGTTGGCGGTCGCCCGGGCAGTAGCTTTAATATTACAGGACCTCATCCTATATCTAATGCTAGTTTTAATAACGAAGGAAGATTTACTACATCAAGTGCTTATTCTACAGCTGGCACTTTTAACTACGTTATAGCTGTTCCTTCCCCGGACACTAACGGTGCGTTTACGATAGTAGTTCGAAATGAGCCACCGCCGCTATACACGCCCAATCTTACCTTAATTCAACCAAGTACAAATGAATCAGTCACCGGCGCAATTACCGGCGCCTTACCAAACGGTTCTTACTTCTGGTCTGCAACAAACAATGCATCTGACAGCGGTCCAACTAGCGGCACGTTAGACGGTGCCGGCAATGGATCATTTAGTTATACACGGGATGACACTACTTCGTCTACGTATGCTTCTGTTTCGTTTATGAGTATAGCGTCTTATGCCGAAGGGTATGCGCAAATTAATTATACACTAGAAGGAATAGCTGCACCACTACCACTACCAACTCCAACTATATCTTGGACAGCGGCGGCGAGTCCTGTAATTCAAAACGTTACTAATGCTACTTTAAGTTGGAATGCCGGCGCCGATGCTGCTACTGCGTCAACTGTAATAGTAGATCCTAACGGTGGTTCAGGCACAGTGCCTGGCTTAACTTACAATACAACAAGTGTTCTTGCTTTGCCTGGTACATATACTGCTACTATTACAGCAACTAATTCAACAGGATCTGCTACTGAATCAGCATCTATAACAGTAGTTAGTCCAGCAGATCCACCCGAACCAATAATACAGTTCCTGTCGGCTACATACACAGTTGGTGAAACTATTCAGGCAGCAGTTAATCCGGATAGTGCCGGCGGAACATATAGTAGTTATAGTTATATACGAGACCCTAGCAATACTATTATAGCAGATTCCCAATCAATAAGTCCTCACACACTTAGTGCAACTGCTACTACTACTGGAACACATACAGCAGGTATGCTAGTATTGTATAGAGGAAATTCCAATGAACAACTGTCAGTATCTGGTGGGCCTGACTCGACATCAGTATCAGCACCAGCAGGTACAGGATCAATATCATTTGATCAATCATCTTATTATGTGGGAGAGACTATAGCTGCTAACTATACAACTTCAAATGCAAATAGTGTAACTGCAACTATATCTAAAGATGGCACATCGCTGGTGTCAACAAACACTTCACCAAACGGCACACTAACATATGAAGCATTGACTGCTGGAACATACGGCGCAGGATTGTCAGTAAACAATTCAGTAGTATCTACAGACACTGTTTCAGTTGGAGTACCGGCGCCAGTAATTAATTCTTTTTATTGGAGCCCGTCGTCAATAGAAGTAGGTGATTCTAATACACTGTATTGGGATGTTACAGGCGCAACATCAATAGTAGTAACTGGTGATACTGGAACCTACAGTTTAGGACCATCAGGCACACGGGCAAATGGACCGTATCTTGGCGCCGGAAACTTTAATACAACATTAACAGCTTATAATGCAGGTGGCACTGTTACTGCTACTGCTCCGATTACAGTAACAGCACCAGCTCCAGCAGCACCGAGTATTAGTTTTGGTCCTCAAGTTGGAATTATTAATGATACCCAGTATACACTGACGTGGACTGCAAACGGAGTAAGCTCTCCGAGTATAGCTATTACAGATCCAAATGGTACCGTCACTTCGTTTACTACTCTTACTGGCAGCTATACAAGCACATTAGGTGTACAGGGTATATGGTCAGCTACTATAACAACTGCTGGCGGCACAGCTTCTGCATCAGTCACAGTTAATAATGCTCCTGAGGAACCACCGGCTGTTGGCACACTATTAAGTACATATTGTGTTGGTACAACACAATGGGGCATTTACTCCGGCGGCTACGGTCCAGACACATACGCAATTATTCAAACAAATAGTATATCTTGTGGATACACACCCCCACCGCCGGCAGCTGGAACAGTGCTTAGTTCTAACTGTAGTGGAACTACATTAGTTCAGCAAATAGCTGACGGCAGCGGTGGATCGAATACAGTCGAAACACCAAACAGTACAGAATGCGGATATACTCCACCACTAAGCTACACTGTAACAATAAGTGTATTTGTAGGACCGTATAACGGGTCAACATCATTATGTACAGCTTATTTTACTGGAACTCCAGGTGCTTCTTATGGATGGGCCGCTGGCGGATCAAGCGGCAGTGGCACTTTCAATTCTGCCGGTGCTGACTCGATTAGTGCAGCATTGCCCTCAGGCACTTATTTCGGCGCAATCTACAGCGGTGGACAGTCTGCTTCAACAAGCTGGACTGTAGGTGGCATCGCTGATTAAAAAGTAAGCCAGATATAATTTGACAAATCTCTAAAAGTGTTATATACTATTATATAATACAAGGAGATCCTCTATGGACGAACGTCTAGAAAAAGCAATTGATTTTTCAAACTACATAGTTACCCTCAACAATCAAAAACGTTTATTAAAAGAAGAGTATGAAGAAAATTTATTACATTATTTTAATGGTGGACAATTTACCATTACTAAAGAGTTAATTACGTTCGTTGGTTTACTAGTAAATTCTAAAAATGTCGAAGATGTAGTTCTAACAGACGATAACAGTATTCCGATTAAAATTGAAGACCTTGCTAAATTCTATGAAGATGTGACGGATTGTTATTTTTCTGCATCTAATAGCTATCATACAAAATATAACATTTTAAAAAAACAACGCTCAGTTGAAGCATTAGTAGGACTAAAAGTTGACTAAAGGTGCATTACTTATTGCAAGGAACAATGGCGAACTTGATTATGCCAAGCAAGCAGTTTTCTTAGCTAAACGAATTAAACAACACCTTAATATACCTACAAGTGTTATTACTGATAGTGTTGACTATATAAACGACTCATTAGATCACACAGTGTTTGATGAGATTATACCCATTGGTTATACAAACGATAACAATACTAGAAAATATTACGACGGCACTCTTGCATCTAAAACACTTAATTTTAAAAATAATTATAGAATAAATGCATACGATCTTAGTCCATATGATGAAACGTTATTGTTAGACACTGACTACATTATTTCTAATGACTTATTTAAGTCGTGTTTTGATAGTTTAAGTGATTTGCAGATGTTTTCAAAATCACAAGATATTGCAAATATACGAGATAGTAGAGAGTTTATACACATAAGTGAGTATAGTGTTGATTTTTACTGGGCAACTGTTGTATTTTTTAGAAAAACACCTAACAATGAATTATTTTTTAATCTAATAAAACATATACAAGATAATTGGAGTCATTATGTATCTGTATATCAATTATCTTCTAGCTTGTTTAGGAATGACTTTGCATTTAGTATTGCAGCTCATATATTAAATGGATTTATGACAGGCGACTATGTATCTCCTTTACCAGGAAAGCACATGTATACAACAGACAAAGATATATTGTGGAAATTAGAAGACGATAACTTTACATTTTTAGTTGAAAAAAAGGATTATGTGGGAGAATATACTGCCGTAAAAACACAAGGGCAGAGTATACACGTAATGAATAAGTTTAGTTTAGAACGGATAATTAATGATGAACAAAACTAAGGGAATAGTAGTACTTGCACAAAACAACGAGACTACTGACTATGTTCAACAGGCTTGTCTTTTAGCATTAAGTTTAAAATTTACTAATTCTAATTGTAAAATTAGTATTGTAACTAATGATAACATTTCTGCAAAATATAAAAATCTATTTGATGAGATTATCAGTATTCCGTGGGACGACTCAGCAATAGACACTGAATGGAAAATTGAAAATAGATGGAAACTTTATCACTGTTCTCCGTATGATCAGACTATAGTAATGGATACAGATATGTTGGTTCTCCAAGATATATCAACGTGGTGGACTTTTTTGTCTAACTACGAAGTATTTTTTACTACTAAGGTACACACTTACCGTGGCAACGAAGTTACTGGAGATTATTATAGGAAAGCCTTTGTAAATAATAATTTGCCAAATTTATATAGTGGCTTTCATTATTTTGAAAAATCAGACTTTGCATTAGAATTTTATACATGGTTAGAATTAGTAGTAACAAACTGGCAAAAGTTTTATGAAATTTTTATTAAACATGATAAACCTACGTGGTGTAGTATTGATGTATGTACTGCAATTGTTACACTTATTTTAAATTGTGAAGATAAAATATCAAATAAGATTGCAAAATTTCCATCGTTTACTCATATGAAGCCAAATATACAAGATTGGTATAGCAACAAAAACAAATGGAAAGATTGCATTGATGTATATCTAGATAATAATCTACAACTTAAATTAGGCAATCATCATCAAACTGGAATATTACATTATACAGAAGATGATTTTATAAAACTATCTATGTTAAAATCTTACTATAAGGAATTATATAATGACAACTGATACTTTGTCAGCACTTTTTAAAACTTTATCAATAGATTCAGCTAGTAACGATACTAAGTTTGTATATTATCACAAAGCAACTGGAGAGATTCAGAGAATTTCTAACATTAGCTTTCTTGAAGAAGGTTATGAGTGTTTAGAAGTCTTGTCGGATAAAGTAGCTGATATTTTATTAGGAAAAAAAGATTTATCTAACTATAAAATAATGTTTAATTTTAAAACACGAGAATTAGAACTGCAAGAAAATTCTCCTATTAAAATAGCAAATATTACTGATAAATTACATAATATACCGCTGAATTCACGTGAGCCTGATTTAATAATCAAATGCGGCACTGAGAAATGGACAGTTTGCCTTTCTCCTCGACATCAAGATTATTTTAGATCAATGACGTCAGTGGTTGATGATATAAAATTTAATTTTAGTATTACCAAAAAGAATGATCCTAATATATTAATTGATATGTTCAAAATTGAATTATACGAGTTATTATCTATCCCAGAAGTTGACATTAGTGGACAGATTAATATTCCTAAAAATATAGACAATGTTAGCATATATACTTTTAAATATTTTAACAACTACGGCTATGAGATTATAAATGAATAAATTTAGAGTTACAGACTATGATATAATCTATTTGTCTTATGACGAGCCAAATGCAGAAAAAAATTATGCAGATCTGTGCCAAAAGATTCCGTGGGCTAAACGTGTACACGGTGTAAAAGGCAGTGATGCTGCACACAAAGCTTGTGCAGAACTAAGTGAAACAGATAGATTTATTACTGTAGACGGTGACAATAGAATCCGTGAAGAGTTCCTAAATCAAGTTCTTGACTTTGACGAACATCAAGATTTAACAAATACAGTAATAAGCTGGTGCGGCAAAAATGAAATTAATGGCCTAACATACGGTAACGGTGGACTTAAATGTTGGCCTAAAGATTATGTACTTAATATGCGTACACACGAAAACGCTGATCCTGATAATAAACATGCACAAGTAGACTTCTGTTGGGATGCACAATACATTCAAATGAATAGTTGTTACTCAGATGTGTACAATAATTATACCGCCCAACAAGCATGGAGAGCAGGATTTAGAGAAGGAGTAAAGCTTGCAACTGACCGCGGTTTACGATTATCTAAAGAAGAACTAAAAAACAATCATTGGCGGTGTTTACATATGCTATATGTTTGGAGTATGGTAGGCGCAGATGTAGAAAATGGTCTTTGGGCTATATATGGCGCAAGAGAAGGGCTGTACATGACAATGTGTACAGACTGGGATTATGTACAAGTGCGTGATTTTGATTATCTCAATGATTATTGGAAAAATGTAGTTTCAAAAAATATAACAGAAGAAACCTTGTTAGGATCGATTGAACATCTAGGCGCTAGTCTTATTGATGAATTGGATATTCCAATTTCGATAAATCCATTAGATGCACAACAAAGTAAATTCTTTAAAACAGTGTACCAATATACTCGCCAGCCTCTATCTAAACAACTTATAATTGATAAAGAATAGTTAAATGAAAAAGAACGATATTAAATTACTTAAAGACAAGAACGGTGAATTAACTAGTGATCCCTCAAATGTTGAAAACGTAAATAAGTTGTTAAACAACAAAGGCTGCGGGTTTTGCCTTGCGAAGTTTACACAGGTAACTATGCATTTAGGTACTGGTTACATGCATAGCTGTCATCATCCTAAAATGCATAAAATACCTTTAGATGAATTACAAGAAGACTATCGTGCATTATTTAATACCAAGCATCTAAAAACTGCTCGAAAAGAAATGCTTAATAATCAAAAACCTTCTGAGTGTGATTATTGTTGGCGTATAGAGAATGACGGCAATCTTAGTGACCGCAGTTTTAAAAGTATGAAATCGTGGGCACTTGATCGTCATGACGATATTATAGCGTCAACAGGAGACGAAAACATAACTCCTACATACCTAGAGGTTAGTTTTAGTAATGCATGCAATATGAGTTGTTTATATTGCGGCCCTGAATTTAGTACTACATGGGTAGATGACCTTAAACAAAAAGGCCCAATGAAAGTTTTAGAAGGATTAGCTGATAATGAACGTTGGGTACAAGGTTGGCAAGATCTTGATAATTTAGCATATAAAAATAAAGACCACAATCCTTACATTGAAGCATTTTGGAAATGGTTTCCTGAAATTTATCCTGGGTTAGAACATTATAGAATTACCGGTGGCGAGCCGTTAATGAGTAAAGAAACATTTAAAACTATAGATTGGATTTTTGAGAATCCTAACGATAAACTTGATTTTTCGATCAACACTAATTTAAGTGTTGTTGATAGTATATGGGATCGATTTATTGATAAGTTAATAAAAATTAAAGATAATAAAGTTAAAAGCGTTACAATTTACACTAGTGTCGAAGGATATGGAAAACGTGCAGAGTATGTGCGTAGAGGATTAGATTTTGAGGTTTTCAAAAAGCGATATGAACAACTTGCTAATCTAGGCAATGTTAAAGTTGTTATTATGGCAGCATACAATGTATTAAGTATTACAAGTTTTGGCAAGCTACTAGAATGGCAATTAGAGATGAAGAAAAAATATCACTTTAATACGCCTGTGCTTTGGTGGGAAGAAAATCTTCCATTTTCTTTTAGAGAAGGAATGTCTAATAATGAATTAAAAAAGCGTTCTCCGTCTCATGTAGTTCCATTAGGATTAGATATTCCGTATTTAAGATATCCGCCATTTTTAGACGCCCAAATATCTACTGATAAATTAGTACAAGATTATATGTTACCTACAATGGACTATATGGCAGCTAATACAATTGATAATAAATGGCAAATGCATCTTTCTTTTGAACTTAACGAAATGTATAAACTTAAATCAATTACAGAACACCGATTAAAAATATCTTGGACAACTAAACCCGGAACAGAAGAGCATTATAAAACTATTATTATACCTAGAGCAGAGCTTTATGACTTCCTTAACGTTAAAGACGCTCGCGACGGAACTAATTTCCTAGAAACTTTTCCCGAAATGGCAGAATTTTATGAAGAATGTAGATTAGCTAAAGAAATAGTAAGATCTAAAATAGCATGATACAATTAGCACATGACTGGATAGGACCAAGTGGCCCTTGGCCAAACGGTCAGAGTCTAGATTTACTAACATCACCTAATAATTATGAAGATTCTCATTATTCTACTACTAATACTGTTTATAATCTTGAAAGTAAAAGACATCCGTATACTTACTCTAAATTACATGCAATTTTAGGCAAAAACATAACGCACAGTCATATTCTTGATTGTAATAACAAATTTATATACGAACTAACACCATTACTTAAACCGTATCAATGGACTAATAATGCATTTGATAGTGTAAGCACAGTAGCAATGCAAGCACAACAAGCTGGTAAATGTTTGTTTATTATTAATGATATGAATGAAGGCTATTCAAATAATACATACAATTTTTTTAAGAACTTACATGAGCAACTTAATAAATTTAAATTAAATCCGGCTAACATATTGTACATCACAATGAATTCCCTTGCAGAAGAAGAGTATTCTAAGTGGGCAAAGGTAAATAATATACCTTGTACAATCAATATATCTACTGTTTATTTGTACGAGTCTGTAGATGACTTAACTGCTACTATAACTAAGCCTGCAAAGCATTTTATTTGTCTTAATAGACAGCCAAATCCATTAAGACAGTGTTTAGTATATGAATTATGGAGAAGAGATTTATTACAATACGGTCATATTAGTATGCCAGACGTAAATGAAACATTAGATTTTCATTTTGATAAAACAAATCTTCAATTATTCAATATAGATGATAGTCGCTGGCAAGAATTTTTAGACACACTTCCTTATATTGCAGATGGAAGAAGTTTTACAGATCAAACGTGCAACACTAATTCTATAACAGATTTTTATTACGACAGTGTTTATAGTATTATTACAGAAAATACTATAGGTGAAACTGATTGTATAAAGTTATCTGAAAAAACATTTAGGAGTTTAGGTAATTATTGTTTGCCGTTACATATGTATAGCAAGGGAACCGGACAACAACTTGCTAGATTGGGATATAAATTAGATTGTAAGGAGTATGATAATATAGTAGACGATAGCAAACGTTTTCAAGCATTAATTAATAAAATAGAAAAAATTTGTCAAATAAATATTAATACAC
>Ga0228674_1000726_pt1 | contig 21615 bp, 20 predicted proteins | sample 1D_rmetaG_FD_189054 | JGI IMG/M metagenome (GOLD analysis project Ga0228674, IMG submission 189054) | Seawater microbial communities from Monterey Bay, California, United States - 1D_r | ecosystem: Environmental > Aquatic > Marine > Coastal | place: USA: California | collected 2016-09-26
GAATTAATACTAAACCATTCCCGATTGAATATGAGGGAGAAGTGGTTGCTACGCAGTATCCACCAGATTTATTTTATTTATCAAAAGATTTGGAGGATGTTCTTAAACAATATGATCCTGATTATGAACCAGATGAATGTGAAGCGAGGCTAATTTCTACATATGAAAGTTATTGTAAAAAATATTATACTTCTAAGAAGATTACATATTTTGATGACTATACATTGAAACAGGTATTAAAACAATCAGAAGTACGAAAAAAGTGGGATAAAAAGTTCGATAGCGTGAATCGAGCAAAAAGAGAATTTATGGAATTGAAAATAGCAAAATAAAAAGATAAATTATATAAAAATCATATAAAAGGGGATTGGAAGATCCCACAGAGACAGACATCGTGTAGGTGCCTGTCTTTTTTTCGCAGAAAATTAAGTATAGAAATACGAAGAAAAAGGCTTCGAAGGGAGGTGATAGCAAACGTGAGTATCAGTATCCATGAATTATTGGCAGTAGCCAGAGAGTCGGAGGGTGTGAAGGCAGTCCAGGGAGATGCCATGCTATGTGAAAAACGGTTTGCACCGGATACCAGGTATATGGTGGAGTTTTTGGTGTTGGAGCAGACGGAGCAGTTTGGAGACGCGGGAATATATCATCGTTACTTTTTAACAAAGAAAGCATATTACGAAATGGTGGAGTTACAGAACCAAGGAATCCTTCGTTTCCAAAGACAGGCGCTTGTTTTGGAAGGAACACTGCATTATCTTCCAGTCCAAACATTTTTTCAAGACTAGAAGTAGGGAAAAAACAGGCTGGAAAGAAAAGAATGTCTGCCGGGGCGCGCCTCCGGGGGCAAGGGCTCTTTCACCGGAAACTTAACATAGAATAGAAAAGAAGGGAGTGGTAAGCAATGATTATCGGAATCGATCATGGATATTACGCCATTAAAACAAAGCAGGTGTGTTTCCCCACAGGGATCATCCGGTATGAGTATGAACCCTATACCATGCAGAATGTCCTCCAGTACAGGGGAGAATATTATGTGTGTGGGACTGGGAGACAGACATTGGTAAAGGACAAGACCGCCAACGACAATTATTATCTGTTGACGCTGGCAGCACTGGCACAGGAGATCCGAAAGCGAAAGGGGGAAAGGACAGCGAAGGTTGTTCTTGCAGCCGGACTTCCCCTTACCGGGTTTGGAAGGGAAAAACAGAAATTCAAGGAGTATCTGTTTCGGAAGGAACAGCCAATCCGTTTTTTCCACGAAGGGGAACGCTATGAGATCCAGATTGAGGATGTGAAACTGTTCCCCCAGGGATATTCAGCCCTGGCTCTTTATCCAGAGTATTTAAAAGATGAGCCTTCTGTGCTTCTTGTGGATATCGGAGGCTGGACGGTGGACTTGATGCGGCTTGATAATGCTGTTCCTAACGCAGCTACCTGTAGAAGCCTGGAACTGGGGGTCATCCGCTGTATGGATGAGATCAGGGAACAGGTAAGGAGAAATACAGGGCTGTCGGTAACGGAGACGCAGATCGAGCGTGTCTTACATGGAAAACCCAGCAGCATGCCTGCGGAAGTGGTGTCTTTGATTGAGAGGCAGGGCAGGCTTTATATTGAAAAAATCCTGTCTGCGATCACCGAGGCAGGCTTTGACCTGCGGGCAGTCCCTTCCGTTTTCATGGGAGGCGGTGCTGCTATTTTTAAACATCGTGTAAGCGAGCAGGACCGCCTGTGCCGCCCGATTTACCTGACGGATATCCATGCCAACGCTGCCGGATATGAACGGATTGTGGGGCAGATGAGGACGCTGTGAGCCGCCCGGTCTTTTCCTTCCGCCCAAACCTTAAGAACCCGGAACATGAAAAAGCGTGGCAGCTTTTGATGGAAATTCCGGCAGGGCAGAGGAATCAGTATCTGGTGGATGTGATTCTGGAACAAGAAGAGAGAGAAACATTAAAAAGACTCATTCAGGAGGCTGTTCGGGAAGAGTTAAAATGTGGCGATGTGGAACGGACGCCAGCACAGGAAAAGGAAGAAATTCCCGGTCAGATGCTGGATTTTTTATTTCAGATGGAGCAGGAGTAAAGGGGGTGAGGCCTATGGGCAAGGAAAGCATGGCATTGTTGGATATGCTTTGGTTTTGCATACATTTGACATGGTTTCTTTAGTGGGTATTGTGAATAGCTTTCTTTCAAATTTGGGAGTATGTTGTGTATAACAAAACGAAAGGGGAAAACGCTTATGGCAGAGATGAAGAACATATGCGGAAAGATCCCGGTGGAATTACATGAGAAGGTACGAGCCGAGATCGAAGAAAAGGAAACAAGTACACAGATCTTTATCCGGCAGGTGATCGAAGAACACTTTAACAGGCTGGAAGGCAAAGGAGAAGAAAGCATGGAAAAAAGAACATTAGCAGTACAGGTCACAGAGGAATTATTCCAGAGAGTCAAATGGGCAGTCACAAAGGAAGGCATCAAACAGAAAGATTTTATCATCCGCATCATCGAAAAAGCGGTGGAAGAGGTAGAAGCCAAATGGCAGGAACTGGAACAGTCGGAAGAAACAGATAATCTGGAAGAAACCGAAGAGATCGCATAATGCCAAACACATAGAACTATAAAACCAGAAGGCGGTGTGGGAGAAAAACCATGCCGCCTGCTTTTTTCAGCAAAGGAGGTTGATAGCCGCAACCATTCGATTTTTTGATTTATTCAGCGGAATCGGGGGATTCAGGGAAGGGTTAAGACGTGCAGGCGGTTTTACCTGTGTGGGACACTGCGAGGTGGATGCTTATGCGGATAAGAACTACCGATTGCTGTTCGACACAGAAGGGGAGTGGTTTTGCAATGACGCAAGAACAATCGAAACAGAACGAATGCCGGACTTTGATCTTTTGTGTGCAGGATTTCCTTGCCAGGCATTCTCTATCGCCGGAAAGCGGGGAGGATTTGCAGATGCCAGAGGAACTCTGTTCTTCGAGATTGCCAGACTGGTTGCAGACAAGCGACCTGCGTATTTCATCCTTGAAAATGTTCCCGGATTGCTTTCGCATGACAAAGGCAGGACGTTTCACACCATCCTCAGTACGTTATCTGAGTTGGGGTACGGTGTGGAATGGAAAGTGCTTAACAGCAAGGATTTTGGAGTCCCCCAATCCAGAAAACGGGTGTATCTTGTCGGATATCTTGATCGAAGATGTGCCGGAAAAATATTACCTTTCCCAGCAGCAAATGGAACGTCTCTTATACAAATCCGAACAGGCAGCCAAGGGAAAAGAGTGTACAGCCCGGAAGGATTAAGCTGTACTTTGACATCGCTGGCAGGCGGTATGGGTGGAAAAACTGGATTGTATGAGATGGGTATTCCCATCAAGGAGAATACCAAGCAGGGATATAAGATGGCGTATCCGGGAGACAGCATTGACTTAGGATATGCAGGCATGAATACCAGAAGAGGGCGTGTGGGGCATCAGATCGCCCATACCCTTACCACAGGAATCCAGCAGGGAACGCTTCATTTTGTGGATCTGTCTGTGCCGCCTCTTGTCACAGAGCAGTGCAGGTGTCTGAATACCAGACAGTCCGGCATCCATAATCATAAAGGGGAATGCTCTGGTGTCTTAAAAGAGGAAGGCGCCAGGGCAGTGCTGACTCCGGGAAGAGAAGAAACTCGGCAGAATGGCCGGAGGATGAAGGAGCCGGAAGAGCCGATGTTCACCGTTACTGCCACGGACCGGCATGGAGTTGCCTATCGGGGCAGAATCCGAAGGCTGGTGCCAAGGGAGTGTCTGCGGCTGCAGGGCTTTTATGACTGGCAGATTGACCGCATAGAACAGGAGACTTCGGACAGCCAGCTTTATAAACAGGCTGGAAATGGAGTGACCGTCAACGTGATCGAAGCCATCGGAACGCTTCTTCGGCAGGCAGATGCAGAAATCCGGGCAGAGGATGAAAAGACAAAGAGGTAAGGCAGTATGGCAATTGGAATTCAGGATCAATATTTCGGTACAGAGATTGAGATGACAGGGATCACCAGGCAGAGGGCTGCGGAGAAAGTAGCAGAACTGTTTGGGACAAGGGCAGTTTGCGACGGTGGATATTATGGGGTCTGGTCTGTGACGGATCAGGAAGGAAAGAAATGGAAGTTCATGTATGATGGGAGCATCTATACGGAACGCAGGGAGCGTGGACGCATGGTTCCTGCCGGAAGTGAATACAGCACCGAAATGGTCAGTCCGAAATTGTCCTATGGAGAGATGGGAAAGCTGCAGGAAGTGGTGCGGTGTCTCAGGCATCATGGGGCGAAGGTAAATGCATCCTGCGGGCAGCATGTGCATGTGGACGCTTCGAACCATACTCCAAGAAGCCTCAAAAATGCTATGACCATTATGTATTCCAAAGAGGATATCCTGTTCAAGGCATTGAAGGTACAGACATCAAGGGAACAGGAGTATTGCCAGAAGGTACGCCCCATTGTGCTGGAGAAGATCCGCCGGATGCCAAACAACACCATTTCCATGGAAAAGTTGAAACGGGTATGGTATGAGGGCAGGGACGGAAGCAATAGTCATTATGACAGCACCCGGTACTATGCGTTGAACCTTCATGCAGTATTTTCCAAAGGAACTTTGGAGTGGAGATGTTTTGAGAGTACCCTCCATGCAGGAAAAGTGCGGGCAAATATCACTTTGGCTCTTGCCATCTCTGCCCAGGCAATCAATCAGAAATGCACCCAGATGCGGAAAACGGAGATCACAGAGAATCCGGCATTTACCTTCCGTACTTTTTTATTGCGGCTGGGGCTCATTGGACCGGAATATAAGAATGTCCGGGAACATCTGCTTGCCAATCTGGAGGGTGACAGAGCATGGAGATATGACCGCAGTACTTATGAATGTTTGAATCGAAATCATCGGGCAGAGGATGCCCGTTAGGAGGTAAGAGATGAAAGAAACCTATTATTTTGCCTATGGCAGCAACATGAACTTAGACCAGATGGCGTACCGCTGTCCGGCAGCTTCCGTAGTGGAGAATGTCAAGCTGGAAGGATACCGTCTGACCTTTTGTGGCAGGGGGAAAGGAAGCGGTGTTGCCACCATTTTGCCGGAAGAGGGCAGCCAGGTGGAAGGGGTGCTTTGGAAGATCACACCGGAGTGTGAAAAAAGCCTGGACTTTTATGAAGGGTATCCCCACTTGTATGGGAAGGAGCCTGTTTTTGTTCAGGGAAAGGATGGTGTGAAACGGGAAGTCATGGCATATACCATGAATGCACCCTATAAGGATCAGCCGGCCATCCCCTCGGATCTTTATTTTATGGGGATCGTGGAAGGCTGCCATCAGAATGGGATTTCCAGCCGATCTATAACCGATGCGCTAAAGCGTACCAGACAGGAAGTAGGCAGAGAGAAACCCAGTCACAAGAAAACAGAAGTCAGCAGATAACAACGCCGCAGGGGAAATCCTCTGCGGTATTTTTAACGAAAAAAGGAGAATGCAATGAAGAGCAGGAATATCAAAACAAGACTTGCAGCCTTTGGGCTCGCACTGCTCATGGGGCTTAGTCCGCTTGGGAACTTAGCGGATGTCCATGCGGCAGAAACAAAAAATCCGTCAGAGCCAGTGACGGAGAGCACAGAAATATCTAAAACGGAACAGACAGAGAAAGTTTCAGAAGCTGCGAAACATTTGGTAACAGCAGAAGATATCACGAAAGATATTTCCGACAAGGATTTTATGGCGGAGACTTGTATGGAGGGCATCCATTACAATCCAGAACAAGAGGATGTTACCTTGGAACGTATCGAAGCGGAAGATGGAGGGAGCTACCACCCTGACCAGGCAGGAACCTATATTGCAACCTACTGGGTTGTGCCAAAGGATGCGCGTGACAGCTATTCTGTGAGCAGAAAGATCATCCTGACGGATACGGAAGGGCAGGCTCATACAGAAGAAAATGGCGGTCAGAAACAGAAGGAGGATACGAATTCTGAAGAAGATTCGGAGACGCCTGTGCAGGAGATCCCGGATGTGGAAGTGACGGTATCCGGGGAAGATGCGGATGCACAGGCAGCAAGGGAACTGGAAGAAAAGATTGAGGATGGGGAAGTGATGATGCTTTCTGGTGCGGAAAACACTTTCCGAGCAAAGGAAACCGTACATCTGGAAAAAGGGGAGACCATCTACTATCCAAGTTATATTGGAAATTACTTAACCTGCTGGTTTACGGTCAATGGAAAGATCGCTTACTGTCTGGAATCCCATCGTTCCTCACCGCCGAGTGGAGACTATGTGGCACAGGTACTGGACAGCAATAAGAACTTGCAGAAGGTGCTGTATTATGGTTATGGCGGCGCCGGGGATATTACAGGAAGTTACCTATCCGGGAAAAGTGCAGAAGAGAAATATGTATATACCCACATCGCAGCCAGTTATGCCTATGCAGATGAGGCAGGATTTACAGGATGTAAGTATGAAGATCTGGTAAACGCAGGCGTGATCGCCTATATTGACCACCTGTTTGCTATGGAAGAGCCGCCGAAGGGGGAAATCTCCCTTTCCAAGACTTCTGTAAAAGCAGTCCGAAATGGAAATGTACAGAAAACACCGGATATCACATTGTCCGGGGATCACCGAAACTACATTTCAGTCCAGGTACCAAAAGACATCACCATTTATAACAAGACAAAGGGAACTTCCGCAGAGAATGGTGCGCTGAAGATCTATGGCGGGGATACCTTTTATCTGACTGCCCCAATGCTTCATACCGGAAAATATTCCTCCGGGGAGCTGCATGGCTCTGTAGGGGAAAACTGGAGAACACTGGTATTATCCACAGGAAACAGCAATCAGGACATTGGAGTCTTTGAATCGGAGAAAGCCAATCCGGTAAGTTTTACGGTAGACTGGCTGGAGATGACAAGGATCGAGCTTTTCAAACAGGATGCGGATACCAAGAATCCTTTAGACGGTGCAGCGTATGGCATTTATACAGACAGCAAGTGTGAGCATCTTTTGATGGAAATGCCAGTCACTGGGGAAGAGGGAAAAGCAGTCAGTGATTATTTTGAGGCAGCCATCAAAACAGTATATGTGAAGGAGATCAAGGCTCCGGACAAGTATGCACAGAGTGATGTGATCCATAAGGTGGATGTGGAAGCCGGAAAGACGGTCACCATCTCAGCAACTGATGAGAGGGTACGAGGCGCTGTCCATATCCAAAAGATCGATAAGGAGACACAGGCTTTTCTTCCCCAGGGAGACAGTTCCCTTGCCGGGGCTGTGTATGGTCTGTATGCCAGAGAGGATATCGTCCACCCGGATGGAAAGACGGGGGTTCTGTTCAAAAAAGACAGCCTCATCGCACAGGGCGTGATCAAGGAGGATGGTACCTTAGATTTTTCCGAATTGTATCTGGGGAAAATGTATGTGAAAGAGATCACTCCGCCGGAAGGCTATACGGTAGATCCAACAGAGTACGAGGTGGACCTTGCTTATGAAGGACAGGAAGTGGCAGAGGTAACCAGGGACCTGACGGTACAGGAACAGGTGAAAAAGCAGGCGTTCCAGCTGATCAAGATCAGCGAAGATGGAGACCAGACAGAAACAGACCTTGTGGAAGGGGCAGGTTTTCAGGTGTATCTGGTCAGCAGCCTTTCCAAAGTAGAGAGTGGGGAATTACAGCCATCCAATGGGGATCAGTTTACTGCGGAAGATTTCCGAGGTTATGATTTCAGCAAGGAAGAGGTGGCAGTGACCTATGTGGATGGCAAGGCAGTCCCGGTTCCGGAGCTGATCACAGATAAAAAAGGATATGCCCTTAGTCCGGAGCTTCCGTATGGTCTTTATGTGGTAGAGGAAAGCACCGTACCGGAGAACTTGAAAGCCATCGATCCGTTTTTGGTGAAGGTTGATGAGGACAGCAGAGAACCGATGGTATGGCGTGTGTTCGATGACCGTCCGTTTGAGTTTTTGTTAAAAATCGTCAAAAAGGATGCACAGACAGGCAATCCGGTTTTAAAAGCAGGCGCTTCCTATAAAATCTTTGACATGAAAAAAGAGGAATATGTAGAGCAGACGGTATTCTATCCGAAGAAAGAGACCATCAGCGTTTTTAAGACCAATGAGGAAGGCTATCTGGTAACACCGGAAGAACTGAAATGTTCTACTTACCGGATCGAAGAAGTGAAAGCACCGGAGGGGTTTGTAAGACAGGGGTATGAGAGTTCCTTGTATGAAGGGGAAAAAATAATTTCTCCATTGGAGGTGACCGGAAAAGGCAGTTACAAAGAGAACCCGAAAGAGGGAATCGTGACCACTGTTTCTTCCGATACCGCCCATCAGATCGATCCGGATACCGGGGCAGTCATCGTGGAAGTCGAGCAGCCAAACGATGAGCAGGTGGGAAGCCTGACACTGACCAAAACCGGGGAACAGCCAGTGGAAGTGAAGGGGGATTCCCTGCTTACAAAGGCAAAGAGACTGGCAGGAAAGATCAAAGATGCAGTGACCGGAGAGAATACCGATACCGGAGTGTTCCATGATTTTGTTTACGAAGAATCCGGTGTGGAAGGGGCAGCCTTTGAACTGTATGCCAAGGACACCATTTATTCCTCGGACGGAGCAAAGGATGAGCAAGGCAATCCGGTCATCCGTTATGAAAAAGACGATCTGGTGGCAACTTTAGTGACTGATGCAGAAGGAAAGGCAGTGGTAAATAATCTTCCATTGGGTTCTTATTATATGAAAGAAACCATAGCAGGTGACCATTTCGTATTGAATCCGGAACAGAAGGAATTTACCCTGACCGCAGAGGATGATACGCAGGCAGTGGTTTATGAAGGGGTTGCTTATAAAAATGAGCGACAGAAGATTTCCATTTCTGTAGAAAAGAAGGATGCAGTCACAGAAGAGAAGCTGGAAGGCGTGATTTTTGGTTTGTATGCCAAAGAAGATATCCTCTCCCAACAGGGTGAGATTCTTGTAGAAAAGGACACTCTGCTGGAGAAGAAAGCAACGGATGAGAAGGGACAGCTTACCTTTGACAGCGACCTCTATCATGGGAAATATTATGTGAAAGAGGAAGTGAGAAAGCCGGGGTATCTTCCGAATGAGGAAATCTGGGAGATCAATGCCTCTTACACAGACCAGAATCTTGCAGAAATCAAGCTGACAAAAGAAGTGGAAAATCAGCCAACAGAAAGCCAGTTTACAAAAACCGATGCCACAACCGGGGAAGAACTGGAAGGGGCGAAGCTTCAGATCATTGGCCAGGATGGCAACATTGTAGAGGAGTGGATCAGCACAAAAGAACCGCACGTAGTCTATGGACTGCCGGAGGGAACGTATACGCTCCATGAAGAGCTGCCGCCTTATGCAGAAGGGTATGTGTCTGCGGAAGATATTGAGTTTGAAGTAAAGGAAGATGGCAGTGTGACCAAGGTGGAGATGAAGGATACCTATTCCAAAGTGGAAATCTCCAAAACAGACCTCACCACCGGAAAGGAACTGGAAGGAGCCAAGCTTCAGATCTTAAATAAAGATGGTGAAATTCTGGAAGAGTGGGTGACAGACGGGAAACCGCATCTGGTAGAGAAACTTCCGGTAGGGGAAGAACTGATCCTGCGTGAGATCACAGCGCCGGAAGGCTATGAGATTGCAGAAGATGTGAAGTTTACAGTGGAAGATACCATGGAAGTCCAGAAGGTGGAGATGAAGGATGCAAGGACACCGGAAACTCCGGGTGTGCCGCAGACAGGAGATGACCACTGGAAACCAATCCTTCTGTTTGCACTTTTAGGTGTGTCAGCAGCCGGACTCATGGCAACTATGCTCTATAAGAAGAGACATAAAAAAGCAGATGAAGCGAAAAAAGAAGAATAAGCTGTGGATGCTGCAGGCAGTCTTGTGTGCTGTCTGTATCCTCAGTGCAGTATTGCTTTATCAGGATTATGTGGTCATTCCCAGTCAGAACCGGGAGCTGGCAGAGGATTTAAAAACCTGCTTCCCGGAGGACATCCCTCCGGGCGGGGGCTCTCCAGGAGAGAAAGAGGAACAGGCTGGAAGAGAACCGGAAGTGTCTGCCGTTGACCTTCGATCCCTCCAGCGCCAGTATCCGGGTGTTCGTGGCTGGCTTACGATCCCGGAGGTTGGGATCGATTATCCGGTCATGCAGAGCAGCCGGGAAGATCCGGAGTATTATCTGCGGAGGGATTACCGGGGAAACTACGACATCAATGGAAGTTTGTTCCTCCAGGCAGACTGTATTCTGGGAGAATCCGGGAATCTGACCATCTACGGACACAACATGAACAGCGGGGCAATGTTTGGGAATCTGGATCAGTACGCCTCCTATGATTACTGGAAAGCACATCCCAGGGTGTTCTTTCAGACACCGGAAGGGATGGAGGAGTACCGGATAGCGGCAGTTTTGAAAGTCGATGTGTCCATGTTCGACTTCCAGAGGACATCTTTTCAGAGTCCACAGGAATTGGAGGCTTATGTACAGCAGGCGAAAGCGCTGTCGCTGTTTGAAACAGGGGTAGCTGGTGCAGGTTGTGAGACAACCCTGACGCTGGTAACCTGTTCTTATGAGTGGAAGGAGGCCCGGAACATCCTTGTGGCAGTAAAAGCAGAACCTGAACGGTGAAAAGTGTTCAAAGGTGGGTACTTTCTTCAGCTCTCTGGATGTATCCTGGGGTGCTCTGAAACAATCTCCTGCCGGAAGTGTTCAAAAGTACCCGAAAAGTGCAGTATGTGAGACAAGCTGCAACGGGAAGTGGCGATGCGGAACAAAAAGTGTTCGAAGTTAAGGGATGTGCAACAGGTCGTGGCATCTTGTAGTATTGGGAAGTGTTCAAAGGCAGGTACTTTTTCAGCTCTTTGGTGGATTTCTGGACCGTATATTTCAGAGAGTGTTTGAAAGTACCCGAAAAGTGCAGTATGTGAGACGCGACTGCAAGCAAAAGACAGTACGATAACAAAAAAAGTGTTCAAAGTTGCGGGATGTGCAACGAAACGTTGACCGGTGTAGTAGCGGAAAGTGTTCAAAGGCAGGTGCTTTTCCAGCTCTTTGGTGGCTTTCTGGAACCGTATATTCCGGGTAGTGTTTGAAAGTACCCGAAAAGTGCAGTGTGTGACTGCGAGGGATAGTAAAAAGTGTTTCTAGTTACAAGAGATGAAATGGAACGTGGCACAGTGTAAAGCAGGGAGAGTGTTCAAGGATAAGAGAGCTTGTGACTATCGAAAGAGAGCTGAAGTTTATTTAAAACTACATTATTTATCAAATAAAAAGAAACCAGGCAGGATATGTTCCCGTAAAAAGGAAGGTATCCTGCCTTTTTTGCATGAAAGAGAGGAAATTCATATGAGAAAATTTTATACAGCAGAAGCAGTAACAGAAGGACACCCAGACAAAGTGTGCGATCAGATTGCAGATGCAATCCTGGATGTGTGTCTGAAAAATGATGCGGATTCCAAGGTGGCTTGTGAAGTGCTTGCCACGAAGGGAACTGTCATTGTGGCAGGAGAGATCACCAGCTCCTATGAACCGGATGCGTTTGGTGTAATCCGGAAAGTATTGTCTGAGGTGGGATATTCCAGCGAAGGAGTTGCCATGAATACGTTTGTCCATCAGCAGAGTCCGGACATTGCCAATGCGGTCAGGGAATCCAAAGAAAAAAGGGAAGGGGTGTCTGACAATCAAATGGATTGGTTTCAAGGTGCCGGGGATCAGGGTGTCATGATCGGATATGCCTGTGATGAGACGCCGCAGCTTATGCCCATGCCTGTGGTGCTTGCAAATAGGATTGTCCGGGAACTGTCTGCCTGTAGAAGAAGCAGCTATATTGAAGGAATCTGCCCAGATGGGAAAGCACAGGTGACGGTAGAGTATGAAGATAGGAAGCCTGTTCGTCTGGATAGTGTGGTTGTATCTTGTCAGCATACGGAGGATAAGAATCTGAAGAAATTGGAAGCAGAGATCCGAAAAAAGGTGCTTCTTCCGGCACTTCGTCTTCTTCCGCCAGATGAAGATACAAAGATCCTTATCAATCCATCCGGACGTTTTGTTTGCGGAGGCATGGAGGCAGATACGGGACTGACTGGGAGAAAATTGATGGTAGACAGCTATGGCAGCATGGTTCCCCATGGCGGTGGGGCATTTTCCGGAAAGGATTGTTCAAAAGTGGACCGTTCTGGGGCATATATGGCAAGGTATATTGCAAAAAATATGGTCGCAGCCGGACTTGCCAGCAGGTGTCAGGTTTCCCTTAACTACGCCATAGGTGTTGCCCAGCCTGTTATGGTTCAGGTGGATACGTTTGGCACAGGAAACGTGTGTGCGGATGACTGTCTGGAAATGGCGATCCCTTTGGTGTTTGGACTGACACCAAAGCAGATCGTAGATACGCTGCGCCTTACCCGTCCTATTTTCCGGCAGACAGCAGCCTTTGGACATTTTGGAAGAAAGGAGCTGCCATGGGAGCGCACCGATAAGGCAGAACAGCTCCGTAATGCGGTGATCTGATGGCTTGGGTCACAGAAGAAGAGTACCAGGCAGCCAAGCAGGTGCGGGCATATGAGTATTTGCAGACATATCAACCGGGAAGGCTGAAAAAGACAAGGACAAGAAACGAATGGCAGCTTCAGGACCATGACAGTTTTAAGATCAATGAGATCACCAGTAAATGGCATTGGAAATCCAGGGATATCGGTGGAATGTCTGCCCTCCGGTTTTTGATGCAGGTAGACGGCATGGGATATACGGAAGCCGTAAAGATCTTGTGTGAGCAGACGCCTGTGTATGTTCCCAGAGCAGAACCAGCGCCTAAAAAGAAGCCCTTTGCCCTGCCCATGCCCAATGACAGTTTTTACCGGGTGCGGAGATATTTAAACCAAAGGGGAATCCGGGATGAGGTACTGGATTACTGTGTGCAGCTCGGAATCCTGTATGAGAGCGCCCCCTACCATAACGCTGTTTTTGTTGGCATGGATGAACAGGGACATGCAAGGTATGCGTTCCTGCGGGGAATCTATGACAACCGGGGAAAGAGTTTCCGGATGGAACAGGAAGGCAGTGAAAAGCAATACAGCTTTTGTGTTCCGCCCCTTAGGAAAAGCTGCCGGGTGGCAGTATATGAAGCCTGTATTGACGCCCTGGCTCATATGACACTGGAAGGGAATGCGGATAAATACCGCCTGTCTTTGGGCGGTGTCGCTGCACCGAAGGAAGGAACCGGGCAGAACGTCAGAAAGATGAAAATACCAGATGCATTGGAACATTTTTTGAAACAGCATCCGGAGGTGACGGAGATAGAGATCTGCACCGATCATGATTTTGCCGGACGATGGGCATGTGAACAGCTAAAAGAGCATTATGAAAAAGAATATGCTGTTTTCTGCAATCTGCCCCCAATAGAGGGTGCTGATTATGGAGACCTGGCAAAGCAGGCGTGGGAAAAACAGCAGAAACAGCGAAGAGAACGTGGGAGGTGAAGCGAATGGAAGATACCATAAAAATAGAATTGTTGACACCACTGACAGGGAATTTTACGTCCAGAGAATTGGAACGGCAGTGGGAAGAGGGGGAATACGAGTACGATGTTTATGAGGGATTGCCATTGGAAGGAACAGACTTGTCACAGTATGAATCGGAGATCAAAGAAGCAATCGAAAAATATAATGCCATTGGAAATAAGGAAGGAAAGCCCTGCAATTTAATGGATTATTTTGATGGCAGTGCAGCCATCAAAGAGAAAGTGATCAGTGCAGTCCCTTCAGTGAAACAAAAAGAGGGTGTTTTGTATGGATGTACCACTTTGGAATTAACTACATTTTTAGAACAGCCGGAAACAGAAGAACTGTATGAATATGTTACCGGGCAGTATAGTGACGGATGGGGAGAAGGGTTTGAACAGCAGGAAATCCAAGTCGGAGATGGAGAAATCTATGTTCATTTTTGGCAGAGCGATGACTATAAAATTCAGATCAGTGATCCTGATTATCAACAGAAGGAAACGGAAATGAGACGTCCGAAGATGCAGCTTGTGGGACAGGATGGAAATGTGTTTTCTATTCTGGCAAGGGCAAATAAACTGCTTCAGGCAAATGGGCAGGGACAAGAGGCAAAAGAAATGATTGCACGTGTCCAAAAATCAGAGAACTATTATCAGGCTCTTTATATCATCAGTGAATATGTAGAGACGGAATTGAGTGAAGATTTTCAGAAAGCCACCAAGCCGCCAAAGAAACGTGGGAAGGAAGAATGCCGATGAAGTTCGCTTTTGCCATATCATAAAAGATATGGGAAGAAAAAATAGCAGAAACCGATGAAAAAGATAAGAAACAGCCGCAGCGCTGATAAGAAAGGATGATGCCTATGGAGAATACCCTGCAGTTAGGGAACTTATTGAAAGAAGGAACATACCCAGAGGAATATACCGGAGGGGAGAAGTGGACGATCCTGCATGGAGATACGCTGAAACTGGTGAAGGCATTTCAGCCGGGAATTTTTGATGCAGTGATCACCGATCCGCCGTATGCGTCCGGGGGAACGAAGCAGAATGAAAGAAACCGTACTACCAATCAGAAATACAGCAGTATGAAGGCTGAAAATGCCTTACCGGATTTTGATGGGGATAACAAAGACCAGCGTTCCTGGACACACTGGATGGCAGAGTGGCTTTACGATGTGCGGAAAGCCTGCAAGATCGGAGCTCCTATCTGTCTTTTTATTGACTGGAGACAATACCCGTCCATTACCGATGCCCTTCAGTGGGCAGGTTGGATTTGGAGAGGTACAGCGGTGTGGGATAAAGGAAACTCCCGTCCGCAAAAAGGGCGTTTCCGCCAGCAGGCTGAATATATTGTGTGGGGCAGTAACGGACCGATGCCTATCAGCCGTCCGGTGTCCTGTCTTCCCGGTGTGTTCCGCTATGGAAATCCCCAGAACCGTATCCATGTGACAGAGAAGCCTTTGCAGCTTATGAAAGATGTGATCCAGATCTGCGAGCCAGGTGGAAGAATCTTAGACCCCTTTGCCGGAGCTGGGACAACCATCCTTGCAGCCGTAGAGGAAGGATATGAGGCAGTGGGCATCGAGGTGACGGATGCTTATTATAAGCTGGGAAGTGACCGGGTGAAGTTTGCACTGGAAGCAAAGGAAAAAGAAGAAAGCGAGAAATAGCAAGGGCATCCACATGGATGTCCAAATTTATTTCAGAAGAAGAAAGGTGCATCCACATGGATGCAGGAAAGGAGTGTGGCGTGGAACAGGCGATGGCGTATGTGTGCTGTCCGGCAGAAGAAAGCAGGGTGAAGGTGCAGAGATACTGCCGGAAGATTTATGAGCTGGGGTATGTACCGATTTGTCCGAGGTTTGGGTTTCTGCCATTTTTGGATGAAGGGGAAGCGGAGGATCAGCAGGCATATAACCGGATGTCCCACTTGATCTTAAAACGGTGCCGGATGGTGGTGGTCTGTGGAAAAGAAGTGACCGGAACGATGAATACGGATATCAGCACTGCTGACCGGCTGCATATCATCTGCACCACATTGGATGGTTTAATCAAGATTAAAGAAAATGAATCGTAATCGATTTTATAAGGAAGAGTCGATTGGAATCGATGGAACTGGTTTTGCAAGCATAGCGTTTGGATATCCAAACGCACTTTGGGGAGAACCCCAATCCCCCGGCAGTCGAGAAAGGAGAGAAGTGAAATGTTTTTTGCAGGAATGGCCCTTGGGATAGTGGCAGGCGCAGCCCTTGGCATTGGGATCATGTGCTGTGTAGTCGCCGGAAAGCAGGAGGATCAGCGGATGGAGCAGATACGGATACGCAGACAGAAACAGGGAGAACCAAAACAGATCCAGTTCCGAGATATGGAAGGGATAGAGAGGTTCTCCCTTTTGGATGGGGAAAGCCTTTGCATGATGGCAGAGGACGGAACGAAAGAGATTGGGATCTGCCGCTTTGTGAATGAAAAGCAGGTAGATGTGAATGGGCAGATCTGGGAAATCGGGGAATTCCTCTGGCAGATGGAACGCAGGGGAATTCAGGTGTATCCCTTAGAGACAGCAGAAAAGAAGAAAAGGTAGGTGGTTGAATGAGAAAACGAAACCATGTAGTTCCTGTCCGTCTGAATGCGAAAGAACTTCGCCATCTGGATGGGCAGGTAGCAAAGAGTGGGTTAAACAGGGAGGAGTTTTTACGTTCCCTGATCTTAGGCGCACAGCTGCAGACGAAGCCCTGCGAACATCACGCAGAACTTCTTCGAAAGATTGCGGGGCTTTGCAATAATGCCAACCAGCTTGCCCATGTTGCCAATGGCACAGGAATGGCAGGGGAAGCCAGCGTACAGGAAATGCTCCGGATTTCCAAAGAGACCTGGCGTCTGGTGAAAGAGGAATGGTAGATGGCATATACCAGCGTTCTCCCCGTCCACCGCCTGGACCGTTCCATTGACTATGTGAAAGACCGGGCAAAGACCACCAAGAGTGCCGGCTCCCTGGAAGAAGCCATTGATTATGCATTAAACCGGGCAAAGACGGAACAGACCATTTTTGAAGATGCCATGGGGTGTACCTGTGAGAATGCCTATGTGGACATGGTAAAGACAAAAGATCGTTTCCATAAGAAAGACGGGGTACAGGGATACCATCTGGTACAGAGTTTTGCAGAAGGGGAGGCATCTCCGGAACTGGCACATCTTATCGGACAGGAACTGGCAGAGCGGTTATTGAAAGGACAGTATGAGGTGGTGATCACGACCCATCTGAATACCAGTCATTATCACAACCATCTGGTATGGAATTCAGTGAGCATGGTGGATGGAAAGAAATACCACAGCAATGCCAAAAGTTATTTTACCGAGGTACGTCAGATTTCCGATCAATTATGCAGAAAATATGGTCTCTCAGTGATCCAGACGAATCAGGGAAAAGCCATGCATTATGCCCAGTGGAAAGCAGAAGCGGAAGGGAAGCCTACTTGGAGGACTGCCATCCGCATGGATATCCGGGAAGCCATTGGTGTGAGCTTTTCCTGGAGTCAGTTTGTCAAAGAAATGGAGAAGCGGGGTTATACGTGGAAGCTGAACCGGAAGTATCCCTCCTTAAAGACACCGGGGATGGAGCGGTATATCCGCCTGCGTTCCTTGGGAAAAGGATATGGAGAAGCAGAAATCCGGGAGAAGATTCTGCACCCAAAGATCCGGCAGGTGTATGGAAACACGCAGATGCAATCTCCGAGACGGAAACTCACTGGACTTCAGAGACTGTATTATTCTTATTTATATCAGATGGGGGTATTTCCAAAGAAGCCCAAGCGGATTCCCTATGCAGTACGTTCCGATATCCAGAGGCTGGACCAAAGGATCTGCCAAATGGAATTTTTACAAAAGGAAGGGATCACGACCAGGGAAGGACTGGCAGCATACCGGAAGCCCTTGGAAGAACAGGTACTTTCTTTGATGAAAGAGCGCAGGGAATTATACCGGAAAGCACCGGGCGGTATGCGCATTCAGGCAATCAACGGGGAATTAAAAGAACTTCGAAAGAAGATCCGCTTAAGTCAGCAGATTGAAAAACAGTCCTTGGAAATGGAAGAGCGGTTAAGGCAGGCAAAGGCACAGGAACAGGAAATGTCCGGGAAACAGCGAAGAGAGATAGAACGGAATCGGTAAGGAGGTGAAAGCGTATGAATTATGGCGGTGATGCGGCGGATCAGATTGTCCGGTATTCCATGGAAGGTATGGAACACACGTTACGGATCAGCGGGAGCATTGCAAAAAATCTGGCGGTGCTGATCGTAGCGGTGATGAAGGATCAGAAAAAGACCAGGGGAAAGACCAACCTGCTTCGGATGTTAAAGGAACAGCGGGCAATGAAGTTTTTCACCATTCCTCATGACAGGCTGCGGGAGTTTGCCGGGGAAGCCAAATCCAGGGGGCTTTTGTATGTAGTCATCCGGGATAAAAAAAATCCCAAGTCTGCAGAGATCATGGTGTTTGCCGATGATGCAGCGAAGGTGAACCGGGTGCTGGATAAGATGAATCTGGACTTTGTCAAATCCGAAGCCGGAGAAGCGGTGGTGGAGCAAGCGCCAGTGCGGGAAGCAGAGCGTGTGATCGATGCAGAGTTTACCGAGAAAACCGAAGGAAAGGAGGAGCTTCCGGTCAAGACCGAAAAGGTGGTACTGCCGGAAGGAACCATTGAATTTGAATTAGACGAAGAAGAGCATCTGTTTGATGTGGGGGAAGTTACTCCTACAGGGGAAAATTTTACCCAGGCGGAGAAGGCAGGGAATCTGTCCGAACCTTCCTCGCACAACAGCGCTTCTTTTTCCGGGCAGGAAACTAGCTGGAAAGGGGACAAGCCATCTGTCCGGCAGGAACTAAAGAAGATTGAAGCCGAGCAGAAACAGCGCAGGCAGACACAGAAGAGCCGGAGAAAACCGAGAAACCAGCAGCGAAAAAAGAAAAAAGTGAAAGGCAGGTAAGGCGATATGGATTTAAAGAATATGATCCCAGGTGGAGCGGGGGAAGAACAGGCTCCAGAACAGCGGCTGTCAAAAGAAGAGTATGCAGCCATGAAAAAACAGCAGAGGGAAGAAGTGTGGGCAGAGGTTGACGCTCAGGCGCAGGCAGTGTTCCAAAATGGGGAATCCTTAAAAGGATTCTTGGATTTTATGGCACAATGCAACACCCAGAAAACACCCAACCTTTTGTTGATCTACGGACAGAATCCGCAGGCAACGGTGGTAAAATCCTATGATTACTGGAAAAAAGAACACCGTTCCCCAAAAGCCGGGGTGCATGGTTACACCTATATGGTCAGCACCGAATATGAAAAAGACGGGAAGCGGAGGACAGGCTATACCATCAGTAAGGGCTTTGACATCAGCCAGATGAGTGGAAAGCCTCTGGAAGAACGTCCGCAGCGTTCCATGGAAGAACTGATCCATGCAGTTTTAAAGGATCAACCAGTGCGGATGCAGATCGCAGACAATCTGCCGGAAGGCATCCAGGCACAGTATATCCCAAAACAGCGTACTGTCTATGTGCGCAATGGCATGGATGAAAATACGACATTCCATGCAGTAAACCGGGAACTGGCGTGTGCTGCTCTGGACCAGCACGATGGCAACTATGTAAGGAAGAAAGTAAATGCCCAGGCATACTGTGCTGCCTATGTGATTGGCAAGCGGTATGGGGCAGAAGTGTCCGGTTTCCAGTTTGGAAAAGTAGCAGAGATGCAGGCGAATGGGCAGAAAGATCCCCAGGAATTGCGTGGCTTTTTAAATGATGTGCGCCAGGCAGCCTACACCATCCGCAACCATATGGAACGAAACTTCGGGGAACAAGAGCAGACTTTTTCTAAAGATGATTTTTCCTTTGAGGAACCGCCAAAGCAGACACCGAAGAAGGAGAAAAAAGAGAAACAGCCGGAGCGGTAAGTTCTGAAAAAGTTCCGTCCTTGGGGATAGCTATTGTAAGGTTCTTGTGGTATGTTGGGTGTAACAAAGGAGGTGCCGAAGATGGCAGATTACTATTTGAAAACAGACAACATCATGAAAAATATGTTTACGGTGGCATTAAAAGACGAACTGGCAGCCCAGAGTCAGATGGGAAAGGTTCGCCCAGCTACAGAAGCCATGATGCAGAAAGTCCGGGACTATGAACTTTCTGAGAAAAGGCTTCCCATCACCACAGGGGAACAGCGGGAACTTCGCAATGCCCTCAATCGGCTGCGGGACAAGTATCTGGCCATGGGCAGGTACAGCGATGGCATTGACAGTGTGCTCTTAAAGGTCATGAAACCGAACACCAGCAGGCGCTTCTTCTGGTAGCAGAAGGGAGGGATGTCTATGAGGATGTATAATCAGAAACAAGTGGAACAATTACGAAAGCGGTATCCCGAAGGAACAAGGCTCTGCCTGGACTTTATGGATGAGGCAGGGATGCCGCCGGGATTACAGGGAACGGTAGCATTTATCGATGATGCCGGACAGATTCACATGCATTGGGAGAATGGGCGGAGTCTTGCCATCGTTCCAGGTGTGGATTCTTTTCATAGGGTAGACGGACCAGCAAAGGAAGTGCCAAAGAGTGAAAAAGCGAAGAAGGAGCGAAGTCTGCAGAGGTAGCATGGAAACGTCCTGACCTTTGGGTATGGCTGTTGTTTCTGCCCGTTGTCTGGTGGGCAGGCGCCATTACGGCCTGTGCCATTGAGCCGGATACCAATCTGTTACAAATCTTACAAGTGCTGACCGAAAAACTGGATCAGCCATTTTCTATCACTTATACACCGTACACGCTGCGGTGTGTGTTCACATTCACTATCGCCTATGCGTCAGGCATTGGTATTTATTACTCCCAGAAGAAAAATTATCGGAGAGGGGTGGAGCATGGCTCTGCCAAGTGGGGCGATGCAGCTTCCATCTGCAAGCGTTACCGGGACAAGCGGTACACCCAGAATCTCATTTTAACCCAAAACTTCCGCATGGGATTGGACTGCTATAAGCATAAACGAAATTTGAATGTCCTTGTGGTGGGCGGTTCCGGTGCTGGAAAAAGCCGGGCATACGCTGTAGTCAACATCATGCAGTGCAACTGTTCCATGGTGATCACCGATCCCAAAGGAGAACTCCTGCGGAAAACCGGAGGACTACTGGAGCGGAAAGGATATGAAGTGCGGGTGTTTGATCTCATCAATCCGGAAACGTCCTTTTGTTATAATCCCTTTGCCTATGTGCGGGATGACAAGGATGTGCTAAAACTCATCAACAACCTGATCCGTAACACCACCCCGAAGGGAGCGCAAAGCTCAGATCCGTTTTGGGAGAAAAGTGAGACTGCCTTGCTGCAGGCGCTTATGCTGTATCTGTTACATGAGGCGCCGCCGGAAGAACAGAACTTCTCCATGATCATGGAAATGCTAGGTTCTGCCCAGGTAAAAGAGGACGATGAGGAATACCAGTCACCTTTGGATATTTTGTTTGAACGACTGGAGATGCGCAATCCGGAAAGTATTGCGGTGAAGCAGTATGCCATTTACAAGCAGGCGGCTGGAAAAACTGCCAAGTCTATCCTGATTTCTGTGGGTGTCCGTCTGGCAGCCTTTAACTTAAAGCAGATCGCCAATTTAACCTGCACCGATGAACTGGATCTTTACAGCATCGGGGAGAAAAAAGTGGCGCTGTTTTGCTGTATCCCGGATGCAGATACCAGTCTCAACTATCTGGTGGGCATGATCTACAGTAATCTCTTCCAGACCCTTTACTATGTGGCAGACCGGAAATACCATGGGAAACTGCCCATTCCGGTACACTGCATCATGGATGAGTGGCCCAACGTGGCATTGCCCGATGACTTCGATAAGCTGCTGGCAACCATGCGGTCGCGCGCAATTTCCTGCAGTATCATCATTCAGAACATTGCCCAGATGAAAGCCTTGTTTAAGGACAGCTGGGAAAGTCTGATAGGAAATTGCGTGCGCCCAGAAGTCGCCAGCGCATTATAAATTCGGCGGCGTGGTATTTATGGAATACTGCCTTTAGCAAGCAGTAGGTAAAAGTATCAAGTGATGAAAAATCACAGCCTATTATTCTACAACTTAT
>Ga0228674_1000730_pt1 | contig 21550 bp, 23 predicted proteins | sample 1D_rmetaG_FD_189054 | JGI IMG/M metagenome (GOLD analysis project Ga0228674, IMG submission 189054) | Seawater microbial communities from Monterey Bay, California, United States - 1D_r | ecosystem: Environmental > Aquatic > Marine > Coastal | place: USA: California | collected 2016-09-26
CATCAGTACCAACCTCCAGCTACGGTCCGTCGAGCCTGGCTGGAATCGAATATGATCGACAACCGACTCACTGCCTGACTGGCTACAAATTACCGACGCAGGTCACGTACATGACAGCAAAATACTTGCTGCATCTTTTGTGCGCATATCGTCTGTATGGATGGAGCAGCGATTATATTGACTTTCTAAGCACCACCCTCCCCTTGCCCGCACGAGATAAATATAGTGGCGTTCGCTCCGGGGAAGTTTTTCTTTCCGCTGAAGAGGAGGCATTAGTTGTCAGATACTTGGATAATGTCACTGAACGGCTAGGCCATACCGGCGAGAAGCAAATTCTAATAAATGAACTCGCTGATGCTGGCATGCTCGTTTGTTCGTACCAATTTGCAATGCGGCCAATACAAATCGCAATGTTGGATCTGCGTCATGTTCGAATCTGGAATGCTGAAGCTTCGGAATATCCGGCAGTGCATTTAACGTTTCATGTTGCAAAACAAAGAGGCAGAAAAAAAAATATCGCCATGACGCGACGAGTGAAGTCGGAGTGGACGCCAATCTTCGTGCGCTTGCAAGAGCATTTATATGCAAACGGCATTACGGGTACCGCCAAATTCTTTCAAGCTCAATCGAGCAGCGAAGTCGGAACGAGAATCTCGACACTCGTCAGATCTGTAATCAATTCAAAGGATACCGGCACTGCTACTGATCTTCGACATACTGCGGCTCAGCGTCTTGTCGACGCAGGCGCAAGTCACGAAGAGCTTGCTGAATTCCTCGGCCATACACAGACTGATAGTGGACTTGTTTATTTTTCTGTTTCCGCGTCTCACGCTGAAAGAGTCAATCGCGCGCTCGGCGCTTCGGAAGTGTACCGACAAGTTGTAAAAATTGCTCATGACCGTTTTATCTCTTTCGATGAATTGAAGCGTCTTAAGGGCGAACAACAAGTCGCAGCCGTGCCTCACGGCATTCCAATTTCTGGAATTGGGGGCTGTCAATCTGGACAACCTGCGTGCCCGTACAATCCCGTGACGTCCTGCTATGGGTGTCGCAAGTTCATGCCAGTGCATGATCGCGCTCTTCACGAAAAAGTCCTATCAGATATGCGCGAGGTCGTTTTATTTTTTGATGGCAGTGCTCGTGGGGATACACATTCGCCAGCTTACATGCAGTTACAGCGAACGATCTCTGAAATTCAGTCTGTCATCGGTGAGCTTGATGAGGCTGCACCATGAATCCGAACTATCTAGCGTTCATTGAGTTTGGGAAATCTCTAGCCCGGGAAAAGGGAATGTCTTGGGATATACCATTAGATGGGGCCGGCGCAGCACTGGACAAAGCCGGATGGAATCTGACAACCATCTCGGGCGATGTACCCCCGCCTGCGTACTATCTTCGTGACTTTGGGCCAGATCCTAAAGCGTTGGCGATACTTAATGCGAAACGCAGTTTGAACGGCGAAGAAGATCTACCTGTCCAACCTCTCTCTGCAGGCTGGCAAGATCTTCTGAAAGCCGCAGTCGCTGAGCAACTGTTTGTGAAACGAAATACCTCCGGATCTGTGTACAACAACGTAATTCGTCCACTTCGAGTCATTGCAACTTGTGTCGGTAACGAGCCATGGGAACTAACGCTAGACGGATTGCGTATCGCAAAAGAGATAGCTAGCGAAATTCAGGCATCTGGAAAACTGGGAGATATTGTTGCGGGCGTTGTGAAAACCCTTCTCGATGCTCACCATATCTGCGACGCTGGGCAAATGTATTCCCTGCTTGGCATCGCTCGTTCAGGTACGCGAGGGAGAAGATCAAAGCACACAATGTCAGAAGACGAATTGCGATCCAATCTCGAAGAAAGAAAGCGCGAAGAACGATTGCCTGAGAGACGCGCATTTTGGGAATTGATTCGCATCGTCATGACTGAAAAACCTCGCACGTTTATGGATGAGCTGAAATTTGCCGGCATCCGGACAATGGTCTTCACCGGATTTCGACTAGGTGAAGCTGCACTCCTCCCCGTTGATTGGAAGCGCGAGCGAATGTACGTCGATGCTAAGGGCCGTCCCTCAGGGGAATCCGGCGGCATATCGAAGTCATTGATGCTAAGGCATTTTGCGGAAAAACAGCAAAACGAGGAATTGGACAGTCGCATCCTTCGCGAAAGTACCCAGCCCGTGCCGGAGATGTTTCAGCAATTGCTAATTGAATCACTTGATCGAATAGAGAAGATCACTCAGCCCTTGCGGGATACGCTTAAGCTGCAATGCGAGACCGGCCGAATATTGCCTTGGTATGAAGAAAATGCCAACGTGCCGTTCATTGATCTGTACTCCCGGATATCCGGCAATCCCTTTTGGCTAAAAATTGAGGCAGCCAGCCATATAGACCAATATCGTCAGGATTTTGATCCGGAAGTATTGCGCGAACTACATCGCGCCCAGACCCAGCTTCATATGCGCAGAGGTGGTAATTTGGATATGGCAATTTATATGTTCGGAAATCGCCTATCTAAGCAAATGCAGCGCGGAGAAACTGCGTTACGTTTCCGGGATTCGACCGGAACGATCATATCAACGGGCAGCCGCATGTCGTGGGCTAACACCTACGTCAATGTTGGGGAAATGGAAGCTCACATTCGCGCGTTCACTCCCACTAAAATATCAGACATGACGCCGCTTCGGCTTGAGGCCGGAGCTATCCAGCCGTGGGAATTTCTGTTCGTTCAACCAAAACGATCGCTCGCAGAGGAGCGCAATGACGGAATTTGTGACATTACTAGATATATGTCCGTCAGTCGACCAGATCCGACTTTCATTGGACATGCTCTTGGAGAATCACCGGACCCGCCCTCGATATTTAGTCGATATGGAAGCGGGGATGAAGAGCGCAGAATGGGCATTAAGTCCCACGCACTTCGTCATTTGCAAAACACAGAATTGTTTCGCTTGGGCGTAGCGGATACCATCATTTCTAAACGCTTTAACCGACGCAGCGTCACACAGAGTTACGAATACGATCATCGCTCGTTGGCGGAAGAACTGGAACAGATTGAGATTCCCCCGGAAGTCGAGATCATGTTAGGTGAAAAAGCGACCACCGTCGCCAAGATGATCAAAGCCAAGAAAGCGAACGGCCCAATCGTGGAGGCGTTTCGCCTCATCCAGACTCGCGAAGGCGATAATGCCGCTTACGAATATTTGCGTGTTGAAGCGGATGGGTTCCATGCAACGCCATATGGCCATTGCTTGAACTCTTTCACAGTTGATCCATGCCCTAAACACTTAGAATGCTTTGCCAATTGCCGCCATCTATCGGCAACAGACTTGCCGGAGAACCGGAAAAACTTGATAAGGCTTGAAGGCAAGTTTAAGGCGGCAATTGAGACCATCAAAGCGCGTCCGTCGACTAGCCTGGGCTGGAAAAATCAATTAAATCATGCGGAGGAGCGCCTAGTCGGTGTACAAAAACTGCTCGCCGCCTCTCCCGGCGAGCACGTCTTTCCGGATGGGGTCGACCTCTCTAACACTGGCCAACCAGGAGTATTGAATGACTGAACAAAAACATTCTGTGGCGGGTGATGACGCAGAAATGACCGCAATATTGGAAAAAATGCTAGAGAGCGACGAAGATATCACCGCTCGCGCAGTAGCTCGTGTCCATCCATCAATCAAAGCGGCGTCCACCATCACGCGGAGCGAAAAACGCAGAAAACTCTTGGCGATATTTCAAGTGCGTCAAGATGAATATAGGCGCTGGCGAAATCGCGCGGGCAAACAATCAAGCGCAAGCATGGCCTCGTCTCTTGAGCAAAGGGAACATCGTGTCAAGGAACTCGAGGGAAGTGTGCAGGCCCTGATTGCATCCCATGTAGCCATGCTGCGAGCGGTTGGGGAGCTTGGCGGCTTCAGCAAGTGGGCCAAATTTTACGAACAGTATCAGCAAGTGCGCGACCATCTTGCGAAACTAGGAGCGATGCCTGAGGCGGCGATCTACGAGCGGGACAAAAAAAACTAGCTGCCATCGGATCAGATGCGCTTATGTCATATGAAAATAGAGACCTTCGCTTACAGTATGTTTGTTGGATTTTCCGAACTTGATCAGTAATGCCGCTCTCCCCTCTTAGACCTCACCTTAGTCAAGCCTCTTTAACGCATTACATCAGTTGCATATGTCACCGATTTGACGCAACTTGTTTTCTGCATCCAAAGCCCGCTTACGGTAGCTTGAGGCTGCCTTAAGCAGCATGGAGATCTTCAACCAATATTCGGCTCCAAGATCCCCGTCTTCTAACTGTAGCCTATGGAGCACCTTGAGTGCTATTGCCAAATCAACGTCCATGTCCGCATCAATAAACATAGGTCTTTTCCTTTAATTTTTCGCGATTGCACTCTAGCACCACGAGACTGTGTGCGACAAGATAGATGTGCTCAAATTTGCGGATACACCCTCTTCACGGTGGTTCTAGCAATGCGCGAAGATTCGCCCGAGTCGCTGCGGCAACTGCTGATGCCGCCATTCCATGTAGCCAGCCAAGCGCTTCAACCATGAGCCCCACATCGGCAGGCCTAGACGGGCGCTCCCCCGTCTTTGTGAACGGGCCGTCGGTTTCAGTCAACAGTCTGTCAAGCGGAATGACCGCAGTCGACGATACATGCCGCTCACTTCCCAGCATGGCCGAGTTAATCGAGAAGTAGCAGTCGTGACGCACAGTCAGGTTGTAGCGCTACACACCACCAGCAATGGACCTAGTCGAGCTGAAAAGGGACGTTCTCGACAAAGCGCCCGCCGCCACTTTACCATGCCAATTGTCGGACTACTGGCTGGATCAGGTCGCGGACAGCCTAGAACATGTTTTAGAAAATCCTGATGTCGATTCAGGGTCTTACTTGGCTGGCCCTCTAGCTCTCGTGGTTCACATATTGTTTGCTCGCGTGGCATCACATGAGCTCGAAGTCAGCCATTCGAAGCTCTATGAATGCCTGCGTTCATACCGTATTGAAGTGGCATTGGAAGCTGTCAGTCGACGAACGAACGTCAAAACCACTCCGGCCTCGCTGGACACAATTTTCACCGATCGACTCGTCACCTCCATTTGCGTTCCACCAGAAGACTAGCAGACCGTCAAATCACACAGGGCGAGCGGCCGCGTCCATCGCGTTGCTGCTGGTCGATGCAGCTGTCGGGACCGTCAGCAACCCAGTAGTAGCGAAGCGTCGGCACCGCTGAAACGGCATACATGCTGAAAACGTTCCCTTTCCGTCACTCACAGCTTTTCAGCGAGTGCCTTAAGCTTTTTGTTTTGACGCGCTACTTTGATCTGAGCCCTTCCGTCCCTGCTCACTCTGATCGAAGTAGCATATTGCACGATGGCGTCATGCGGCTCCTTGCTCTTAGCCTCGTACCAACCAGACTTGTAGGAAAGCAATCTAGGAGCGACCATGCCTTCCAAGTCAGGATAGTTGTCTACCCGATCTTTAATCAGCTTCTTAAGGTCAGCTATTTCTTCTTCAGTGATCGACATAGTGATTTTCCTAATTCACGTTTAATCATTCATACTAACGCAAACTTCAAATTTACCATCGGCCTCCTACACTCCAAGCATCTTCCCCTGGAGCATTGTCGAGGCCGGCTGTCGGTACAGACTAAAGTTGGGAGTGGATATGGCTACAGTAAGCAATGCGATTCCGTGGGGACCGATCCGTTCGACATTGACTGAGAAATTCAGTTTTGGCGACATCAAGCAGATTGTCGGCTATGGCGACCTGGATATGTCTCGACTCGCGCACCTTGAACAAAAGCCTCAGAACGGCGCCTCAAAGTCACAACTTTTGAGCGAGGTCGACAAACAGGTAGGTGCGATGCATGACAAGCACCGTGGTGCCTTCGTCTCCATCTGTTGCGAAGAAATGATGCGTCGGAAGGCCGAAGTCATTGAGGAATTGGATCGTGTGCTTTCTCGGTTGGGGTGGAAGTTCTCGGGAACAACACTCGTCCCCATTGATGTTTTCGATGTTACAGAACTGGCCGACATCCCTGAGTCGGCGCGGGCGGACATCCACAAGGCATCGAGCAGGCTGCGCGACGGTGACCTAAGTGGGGCACTGTCGGCGGCCTGCGGTGCGCTAGATTCCGTGACCAGCGAAATTTACAGTCGATACGGCTTAGGCGATGCCGGACGGGCATCGTTTCAGGAGCGAGTCAAGAAATCCATCGACGCCCTGGGCGTGAAAGACAGTCTGATGCGAGAACTGACCGAGATCGGTTGGCCAGAATCTGACTCTAAGCCACTATTTTCAAATATCGAAGGCTCACTGAACCAAGCAGCGTTTGTGATGCAAAAGCTGCGGTCTGACATGGGCGATGTCCATGGAACAAAGCCCGTCATTAGTGCACTGGTCTATGACTCCATCAAGTGGTCATGCTTGCTGCTTAGAGTCCTGGCCATTCGTTAAGGGCGTACAAGCATTGCCCTCTCACATACAGTTACACTGCGCGGAAATCCCCGATCCACGGCAATGAACACCTCTAGCGTGTACAGAACCCTCGTCAAGACTTGCGCGCTTCATCGACCGGGTGGGAACGATCAGCGAGCCGATTAAACGCCGCCTATCCACGTCTTCCGATGGTCAATCGAACCTACTGCAATTATTCGTCTTGCCCCTCCCAGTCGTCGCCGGTCACAGTTCAGCTGGTTCACTTAGGTCAATGAGCTCAACAGTCTTCGCCAAAGGTACGGACTGACGGGGAAAGTCACGCCGCAATTCGCGCGCAAGCTCGCCAACGGCATCAGTGCGATCGACCGCATGGTGGACCAGCAAAGAAGCGATCTGCCGCGCCTGCGCCTTCGCCCCAGGCTCACGATTGTTCTCCCGCCCACGAAGCGCGTTACGCCAGCCCAGCTTTGCCGTTTTAACATCGATGTGATCCAACACTCGAATTAGGCCTCTAGGCGCGACCTGCGCGAGAAGGCGTAGAAACAATAACCCTTCATTGTAGAAAGTGGGGCTGGGCTGCGACAATGCCGTTGCCAACCCGCCGTAGTGCGGTTCGAGTAACGTGGAAACTAGTGTTGGTTCCGACCGAAACATCCTCGCTAGCACTATTGCTCCCAGCTGCCAGTCGACGTGCCCCCAATGGCAGAGCGCTATGCGCTTGCCCGCCGCTACATGACGTAGCGCGCTGTCAGGAGCAATCGCAGCGAGATGCGTCGACATGTTGACGATACTCGGTTCATTGCGCGCAACCATCGCTTGGATTGCGAGTCTTGCCGCAGGTACGGTGTACGCAACCCCAAGCAGCTTTCTCGCATCGCCGATATTTTCCGCCCAATCTGGGCCGATCGTTTGGTCAATCGCGTTCCAATCGAGTGCTAATACGGTCGCCTCGAACTGCTTTGGCGATGCCTTATGCATGAAACTCAGGAGCCCTGCCGCCGATTGGAAGTTTCTCTGCGTGCTACGCGACAAACTGAATGCGAGATCCTTCGGCGTCCAGCAACCGCAGATCTTTCGCCCTACCTGCCGCATTCGCCGAGAAGGTGCCAACTTGCCTACATAGATTTTAAGCGGATCGTAGAGCCGCAACGCGTTCCATACGATATCTTGCAGTTCGGCGAACGCGTCTTGCGGATCGGCACGCAGACGATCGGCGATGGCCGGGATCAGTGCTTCGATCAGCGTGAACCCGAATTCTGGTTCGAAGTAGCAGAAATGCTCGCAAAAATCGGCGACGACCGAGAGGTAGGCGTCCTGCGGCCAGGTTGACACAATACGACGGCAGGCATCGTGATCAACGTGTTCAAGATAGCTTGCCTTCCACACATCATCCCTGCCAGCACCCATCGTCGAAAGTAAATTGGCAATCTCACCGGCGTGCAACGGGGCTGCGGCACTAATCGGGGTCTCTTTGATTCCTGTGCAATTTGCGACGGTAGGCTGACCCTGTAGCGGCGCGGCTTTTCGGCCGACGATCATCAAGTTCCTTTTAAAATCAGTCACTTGCTGACTGGTCGCCTTCTCCCCTCATGCCCAGCCCACTCCTATGCGCAACCGGCCCCAGGCCATCATTTGACCTACGCCTCGGTCTGTTTTAAAAGGATAATATTAGTTATCCCTTATTTATAAATTTAAAACTTACGTTTTTATCTTTTATAACGTTAGAAATGTATGTAATACTATTGAAATATCCTCGTTTGGAGCCCCAATGCCGCGCGCCTCCATTGCCTCTCCCGCTCAGATCCGCTCTACCATCCTGGCGATGCTCGCAGAAGCCCACGACGCTAGTCCCGCAACCCGTGAGCGCTTCCGACGAGTTGTGTCCGTCCGCAAGCTCAAGGATCGCCTCGGCGGCGGTGACCCAGCGACGTTGGGGCGTGCGATAAATGCAGTCGAATCCGAAATCGTCACAGCGGGCCTGGCGGACATCGCCATGCCCGACATTCCGAACGAGATTGCCGAGCTCATGCGGCAGCTCTGGCATGCGGCGGTAGCCACGCAATTGGATGAGGTGGTGAAGCTCAAAGCTGAAGCGCAGCAATCCGTCGCGGCAGCCAACTCAGCTGCGGCCGAGGCCAATATGCGGGTGGATATGCTCCGAGAGGAATTAGAGGCGGCGCGCACCCTGCTGGCAGCCCGCGACACCGAGCTGGCGCAAGCACGGGCCGATCTGTCCGTCGCCCGTGTTCAGATGTCCTCCCTGGAAGAACAATCAAAGCAGGCACAAGCGATGTCGCAAGCGCTACGCGACCAAGTCGCTGCCCTTGAGCGGTCGCGGCAGGAAAGTCTCTCTGCAGCTCAGCACCGGTACGAGGGATTATCCAAGCAACTGCTGCAGGAGACCGCGCAACAGCGGCAAGCACTACAGCAGGAACAGAGTCGTTTGGCCTCTCAACTTAAATTCGCAGAGCGTCGCATGGCATCGCTGGAAGAATCGCTCGCGCACGCAGAGGCTGACGCCGGGGCCGAACGAGACAAGCGACAGACCGCCATCGGCGAAGCCAACGCGTTAAGAGCGGTCAATGCCAGCCAGCGGGCTCAGCTTGACGAGTTGATGCGCGCCACGCTGTCGAAGACCCCAGCGTCAAACCGTCGATCTGTCGCGCCCAGCGAAAAGCCGGGGAGCAAGCGTGCGGCACCTCGTCGCAAAGGAGAGTAAGCATGGCCCGATGGTTCGATCATGGCGTGATGCCGCCCGTCCTCGTGCCAGAGACGGTAGACGCCGCGCTGACCTACCTTACGCATGCATTGGGTCATCCTTGCTATGAGCGATGGACCCTACGCAGGGTAAAACAAGCCTTTCCCTCATTGCGTGAAGCTAAAACAGCCAAGCCGGTACTGTTTAATCTGCTTCTTGATCATTCCGAAGCGGTCGAATGGTGGGAAAGCGGTCGACTTCGTACTGCTGAAGTAAGCAGCGCACCGGCGCCGGCAGATGTGATGGAGCGCCTCCTGCGTAACCATCGGCAGCGGTTCCGCCTGCAAGAACAGGCTACACAGCTGACGCCAGACCGCGAGGAGGAGCACAACTGGCTCGCTATAATTGATCCCCACCGTGTAGCCTCGCTGTCGGCGTGGTTGTCACGCGGTGGGCGCTTCGTCAATGGCGAGTCCACCACGAATACCTTGGCTGTCCAGAACGATACCCTGGCGACTTCGCTGTTCTTGCGAGATCGGGCAAGCCGATCACGCCACACTCTGCGCGCCTACGGGGCCGACCTACGGCGACTTATTGGCTGGTGCCGCGACCAGGATATTGGCCCGCTTTCTGACCTTACCAGGAACGATTTGCTCCGCTATAGAGATTACCTGCGTAGACCGCGCATAAGCGTTGATACTGATGGCCAGCGGCGCGTTATTGCCGTCGGCGACCGCTCCCAGGCTCGCGCACTTGCTGTTGTGGCGAGCCTCTTTCAATACTGGTTTGATACCCGTTATCTGATCGCGAACCCGGCCTCGGGCTTGGTTGTCGGCCTCCAGGCAAGAAATGAATTTGCACCCAAACGATTTTTACCTACCGCAGCACTTTGCGCATGCGACGCGTGGATGAAGAAATGCGTCGAGGCACCAGATATTGCCATGTTGCGCCGCCGGGCCATCTGGGTACTGTATCGATACGGCGGGATTCGGCTCGCAGAGCTCGCGTGGGAAATCGATACCAATCTGCCCCGCATAGCAGTTGACATGGACGGCCAGTGGACCTTGTATGTGGACGGTAAAGGCAACAAACCTAGGGCTGTACCCCTACCCAACGTTATCATCGAACCCGTTTCCTCCTATCGATCTGCACGCGGCCTGCCGCCAGCTCCGGCCCCGCACGAAGTGCTGCCCCTGATTCACGGGCTCAAGGGGGGAACGCTACGCGAAGCGGGACTGTACAGGGAGGTCAAGGCCATCTTTACATCGGTCGCTGCCACACTGGAGACCGACGATCCAATGCAAGCTTCACTGCTGAGCGCCGCCTCGCCCCATTGGTTACGCCACGCCTATGCCAAAGCCTTGGTAGTCGATCATCAGGTACCACTGCCCGTTGCGCAGGCATTGTTGGGTCACGCATCCGTGCAGACCACCGCTGCTTATTCCAAGACAGATCTGACTCAGCTGCGAACTTTCGTAAACTCCAGCTTTAATACGTGATACGCCACTGGCGGCGTACGATCAGCCCGCAACCTGACAGACCTGATCCACGCAAAATTTTCCGCTCTCAAAATGTAGGTTTCGCAATGATATGGCATTGTCGGTATAGTAAGCGGATCGAGCGCTGTATTCTCCCCGCTTGAATTTCTTCCTCACCCAAAATTCCTCCTCGACGGTCGAGCATGAAACTGAAGTCTTACAACGTGGCTGAATGTTTTTCGACGTTCGCGTTGCCACACATTCTTTACGTTGACCAGTTAGCTGATCGAGAAAAAGCTGTGATGATTTGTTGCTTGGGCTGGAACATTGCGCTCTTCGATTCGCTGGATCAACAAGAAGAACAGATTGGACGGCTATGGGAGCGGATTCATGCTGACAATCGCAAGGAGCCTCGGCCAGGCTTGGAACAGGGATTCAAACAAGATTTGCGGGCAGTGGTCAGACAGAAGCGCCTGCTATTTCCGTGGCTACACAGCGCAATCAAGAGTGCCTATCTCGTGCGGGTCGATCAGCATGACGTATTGCAGGTGACCGCTAACAACAGCGACCACGAATTCAAAGTGGTTACGCACCCAGATCCAATGGGCTTGCCGAAGATCATCGAACAATTGCGCTTAATGCAGGAAAATACGCAGAAACAGGTTGGCCTGGCTCGGCGTCTACGCAGTGTCCCTGAGGCGCTGGGGGACATAGCGATCACGCAAATGATCACAGCTTACTGTGTGCAGCGTGCTGACCTTTTAGGCTATCACCGGCTGCTTTCTTTGTGGCGCGAAACTCAACCCGGCCCTAGCGTAAAACGGGTCATCGCTCACTGGCTGGGCGTTATTGCCGAAATTGACAAAACTTCGGAGGCAGTCATCCAGACTCTTGCTGGAGATCCGGACTACGCTAGTTGATCTGGTCTCCTACGACTGGTGCGAGAACGGACTCGCTAGTCCATGCGTACAAACGACCACCATCTCGACCAACAAACATTTTCCCCAGCCTTCGGCGCGGCCAGCAGCGTGTTGCGAATCGGAACGACCTTCGGCGAAAGCCGACATTTGGGGCCATCCGGCCGAGGTATGCCTCAGCCGGCGCAGTGACTAGCCCAAAATTAGCTTTCTCCAACACACGCAACAACCGATCTGGATTGCCGGACACGCTGGAATATCAGGTCAATCGATTCTCGTGATTAACGGCTGTGGTAGAGGGGATTCAATCCCAGATAGACGACGGCATTCGGCGCTGCAAAATCGGCCGGAGCAATTTTTGCGAGTTCGAATGGTCGCCGACCGAAAGTGTCGAACTTCCATACGAAACTTTTTCCTTGAGCGACGAAACGAATAGTTTCACCCTGATTCACATTGACGTACTTAGTCGAAGGATCGATTTGAATCTCCCGATCAACCAATGCATTGGACACGGACATTCCGTAAGGATCAGCGACTTGTGCGGTCGCTGGTGCGCTAAGGCCGACAAGCGATGCAAGCAGAACAATTGAGGCCGTAGCGGCAGCAAAGGTGACCTTCATGATTGGCTCCACAAAAATTAATGAGCCTTCATTCTATGCACCCGAAGATTACCAGCCCGCGTCCGGGCCATTACGTTTATGTAATCACCGCGTCTGATCTAGTTAGTCTTCGCCGTTCGGTGGTGCCACCAGGCGCAAGCGTTCCAACATCTTCTTGGCGACACCTTCATCTTGGATCTTCAGCGTAGGAACAGCGCTAAAGAAAGACTCTACTATCTGATACTCAAGGAAGGCAGCACCCGTTGGATCTATCGTTTCCTGAACGTCCTTGCTAGAGGGCACGGTGACTTTCAGAGTATGGATGCCAGGTGCCACCCTCAGCCTAGCAAAGGTCTGCGGGGCGAGTGCTGTGACGAGCTTGTCATCTAGGTACACCTTGGCCTGATGGGAGCGCTCTTGACTGTAAGGACGGCTAACGTAGACGTAATAAGACCCAGCCGGAGCTGGTTTAAATTTTTTGACGACCATCTCGTTTTGTAGATCACTCATCGGCACCTCGGCACAACGACTGCTCTGCTGCATAATCGTGCAAGGCAGCGTGCTCTCTTTGTCCTCGTGAGTGGTAGCGCATGCGGCGACCAGTATCGCCACCCCGGTAAGGGCGCATATGTTCCTGAACGCCTTATTCCTATAGATAGTCATTATGCTTTCCTTTAAGTGTTATCTGCGCAACGACGCTGTTCATGCCGTCACAAAACGGGGCAATGTTCTATCAATATAGCGCCGCGCTGACGGCTAATGAAACTGAAATTTACCATTACGGGAATGTAATTGGCGTGCAATGTCTCTGTGCGGAGAGCCTCTTTAAAATCCTCTTCAACGATCAAACATCAGTCCTACCTGAGGTTGGTCGACCAGCCCCTTCGAGCGGGCTTTCTGAAATGATTTTAGGAGAAACGATATGATTACCACCTCTCGCGCATTTGCTTTTTCTTTGCTGGTACTTGCAGCCGGTGCGGCCTCTGCCCAGACCTACGCATCCGACATCAACCAGCGTGACGCGGCCAACGTTACGGCGCGCAACAACTACCCGGTCGTGCCGTTCACCAGCACCAAGACGCGCGCCGAAGTGATCGCTGAATTGAAGCAGGCTCAAAACGCAGGGCTGATCACCAACGGCAACGATTATCCGATCGTTCGCCAAGCACCTTCGCAGAAATCGCGCGCGGACGTGAAGCGTGAATCGACAGAGGCCCGCAGCTCCACGACTTCTCTTTATCAAGGCGCGTAATCAGCCCTTTTTATGCTCGCTTAGGGCTTCTCTCCCTAATTTGCCACTGTCGCGCTTGTCGTTTCAGTGGCTTTTTTTACGTCCTGCGCAATCCGCTTCCTTAGGCCACTGTACGAGGAAAGATCAGACTGAAACTCGTCTTTCCCTGTTCTGATTTCACGGTTACATCGCCCTGATGGGCATGCATGATGGCCTTGGTAATGGATAGTCCCAGGCCAGCCGAATCCGTGTCGGCCTTCGTACGCGATTTGTCTGCGCGGTAAAAACGCTCAAATAAATGCGGTAGATGCTCCGCTGGGATCTCGGGGCCGTCGTTTTCGACATGTACGATGACGTTGGTCGCAGACTTGCTAATCGACACAGCGATGCTTCCGGACGAAGGCGTGTAGCGCATCGCATTGGAGATCAAGTTGCTCAAAGCGCGGCGTACCATGAGACGATCCCCCTTGATGAACGCCTCTCCGGAAAGCTGTAATCGCACTTCTTTCTCTTCGGCGAGTGCATCGTAGAAGTCGAAAAGCTCCGCCGTTTCTTCGTGCAGGCTCAATGCCTCATGACTAGGCAGACTGATACCGTTCTCGGTCTGTGCCAAGAACAGCATGTCGGAAATGGTTCTAGCGAGTCGTTGCAATTCCTCTGCATTGGAGGAAAGTGTGTCCCGATAGGCCTCGTTCGTTCGCTGCTGGGTCAGCACCACGTCCGTTTGCGTGAGCAAGTTGGTGATGGGCGTGCGCAACTCGTGGGCAATATCAGTAGAAAACTCGGTGATGCGATTAAAGTCGCGTTGAAGACGCTCCAGCATCGCGTTTAGCTTGGCCGCAAGGTCCGCGATTTCGATGGGCAAGGTCTCGACGGGCATGCGTTCGCCGAAGTTATGCGAAGAGACCGCCTGCACCTTATCCGACATCGCTCGCAACGGCGCCAACCCGCGCCGCGCCGCCCACCAGCTTAGCAAGACTACAATCAGCGCAGATCCAGTCACGTATAGCACCAAGGTCGTCTGAAAATTACGCATGAAGTGCTCATGGATTTCCGTATCGACGGCCACGACGATTTGCAGATCCTCGCCGCTTTTCTCGTCTTTCAAGTGAGCCTTGATTGCCTGGAACTCTTGGTGACCACCATGTGCAATGGCAAAGAAACGGCCAGCCCTGACAGTGTGGGCGGCGGCTAAAATCTGTGTAGTAGCTTCTCCCAGCGTCGAGTAACGCGTCACTCCGTCTGGCGAGCCGATGTAGACATAAAAATCCGGATGATTATGAAGAGCCTCTCCGAAAGTGGAATTCACTTCTTGCGCACCTCGCTCCTGTACTACTTTTCGGATAAGCTGCAATTCTTTTTCAAGGAGTTGCTCATCCTGTTCCGTGAAATGTTTAGCGACTGTGGACGTAATGAGTAGGCCCAGGCCTACGAGCACGGCAGTCGAAGCCACGGCGAAGAGCCCTGCGAGCCGGAGGGTGAGGGAGCGTTGCCGTATCATGCTGAGCTTTCTGCGAGCTCCGGTGCATCCAAAATGTAGCCGACTCCTCGAACAGTCAAGATCAGCTTGAGATCAAAACCATCGTCGACCTTCGCCCTTAGCCGGCGAATCGCCACATCGATCACATTGGTGTCGCTGCTGAAATTGATGTCCCAGATCTGCGATGCAATCAAAGAGCGCGGCAATACCTCACCACGGCGTCGCGCCAAGAACTCCAGTAAGGCAAATTCCTTGCTTGTAAGCACCAGCTTCCGGCCGCCTCTACTGGCAGTGCGTCGCGGGAGGTCGAGCACGAGATCAGCCACCGTCAACCGATCTTGTAGCAATACGCTGCTACCCCGACGCAACAAGGTACGCACCCTCGCCAGTAGCTCGGAAAAAGCGAATGGCTTGACGAGGTAGTCGTCGGCACCCATCTCCAGCCCCTTGACGCGGTCGGAGACGCTATCTCGGGCCGTCAGAAACAAAACGGGGACCGTCTTTTGGGCGTCACGAAGCGACTGGACGATGCGCCAGCCGTCCACGTCGGGCAGCATGACGTCCAGAATGACCAAGTCATATGGCTCGGTCATGGCCAAGTGATAGCCGTCCAAGCCATTTTTTGCCAAATCAACAACGAACCCTGCCTCGGTCAGTCCGCGCTGGACGTACTCACCGGTTTTGGGCTCATCCTCAACCACAAGAAGTTTCATAGTATTAACATGTAGAACAACCACTACATGGTACGTCCAGTTCGGCGAAGTGATGCGATCATTACAGGAATGTAATGCGCGAGTAATCCAACTGATTGCCAGCGCTACTTATCATCAGCGCCATATCCCCATTTCGGAGAGTTTTATCCTATGTCGAACTCATCGTCCCCTTTGAACTCCCGCCGCCGTTTTGTCAAAGGGCTGGCCGCCGGAGGTGTGCTTTTAGGGCTGTCGTCTCGCGCCATGCAAGCGGTGGCTCAGGCTGCTGACACACCGGCGAGCCCCTCGGCGGCACCCGTTCTCACAGGTAAGGTGTTTGACCTGGTAATTGCAGAATCGCCTGTCAATTTCACGGGCAAGCAGTCCATCGCCACGACGATCAATGGCTCCCTGCCAGGGCCCACCTTGCGCTGGAAAGAAGGTGACATGATCACGATCAACGTCACCAACAAGCTGCGTGAACATACTTCGATTCACTGGCACGGCATTATTTTGCCGTTTCAAATGGATGGTGTACCTGGGATCAGCTTTGCAGGCATTGCTCCCGGAGAGACCTTTACCTACAAATTCAAGGTAAAGCAAAGCGGCACCTACTGGTATCACTCCCATTCGGGGATGCAAGAGCAGACCGGGGTATATGGCGCTATCGTCATCGATCCTGCTGATGCTGGCAAGAAACTGGCTGATCGGGAACACGTGATCCTGTTCTCGGACTGGATGGATGAGAATCCGATGTCAGTGCTCTCCAAACTCAAAAAACAAGGGGACATCTACAATCTGAACCGCGTGACGGCTGGGGATTTTGTCCGCGACGCGCGTAAAGATGGCGTGAAGGCGGCCATGGATAATCGTGCGATGTGGAATGAGATGCGCATGAATCCCACGGATTTGGGGGACTTGTCCTCCGCTGTTCTGACCTTCCTCGCTAACGGCGTCACGCCGGCAGGCAACTGGACCGCATTGTTCAAGCCCGGTGAGAAAGTCCGCCTGCGCTGTATCAACGGATCCGGCAATACCTTCTATGACGTACGTATTCCTGGATTGAAGTTGAAGGTGGTTCAAGTCGACGGCGTGGATATCGAGCCGATCAGCGTAGATGAGTTCCGTTTTGGACCGGGGGAAACCTGCGATGTGGTGGTCGAGCCCAAGGAAGATGCTTACACCGTGTTTGCCCAGACCATGGACCGCACCGGCTACGCTCGTGGCACGCTGACCACACGTGCTGGGCTAACCGCCCCCGTGCCGGCAGTCGACAAGCCGGAGTGGCTCAGCATGGGTGACATGATGGGAGATATGTCTTCCATGGGGGGAATGGATCACGGTGCCATGGGGCACATGAACCATGGCACCATGGGCAACATGTCCTCGATGAACATGGACTCGATGTCCAGCATGGACAGCATGGACAGCATGGATTCCATGGACAGCAACACACCGATGCAGAACATGGATGGCGGCGCTCAGTCCATGCAAGGGATGGACCACAGCCAGCATCAGATGGCTCCTGCCAATCCCTTGAAAGTACCGAGCAAGAAGGCTCGTCATGCTCGCACCGAATACGGCCCGAGTACCGATGCCCGTGTCGACACGGCGCGTACCAACCTGGACGATCCGGGCGTGGGCCTGCGCAACAATGGTCGCCGAGTACTGACGCTGGCCGACATGCACACTATCGGCGGCCCGCTGGACAACCGTGGTCCAGAGCGGGAAGTTGAGCTTCATCTGACCGGCAACATGGAGCGCTACGCCTGGTCGCTTGATGGGCTCGAATTCGGTAAGTCGACACCGGTTCATTTCCGTTATGGCGAACGTCTGCGTGTCATTTTGCACAACGACACAATGATGACGCACCCTATGCACTTACACGGGATGTGGAGCGAACTGGAGACGCCCAATGGCGAGTTTCTGGCGCGTCGACACACGATTCCGGTCCAGCCAGCTCAGCGAATCAGCTTCCTGGTCACTGCAGACGCCCTGGGCCGTTGGGCCTGGCACTGCCACCTCATGTTCCATATGGACATGGGCATGTTCCGCGAAGTCGTCGTCAGCTAACCAGGTTCTGCACCGAAAGGCATACACAGAATGACTCTTACCCGTTACTCAACTCAGATCCTCGTGCTGGCACTCGCATCGGCCGGCATGAATGCAGCGTGGGCGCAGCCTCACGAGGGCCACACAGCCGCACCGGGCAGCTCGGCCACCCAGGCTGCCACTACCATGGACAGCATGGATTCGATGGACGGCGGTACCGCCAGTGCCGGCGGATCAATGGATCATGGAGCGATGAATCACGCCGGCATGAACCATGGCGGTATGGAGATGCGGGGATCCGGCATGGGGGGAATGGATATGGGCTCGACCGCGCCCGCTGACGCCCGTGATCCGAATGGCTATTCCAACGGCTACACCCTCAATACCGGACCCTATGTGCAGAAAGACACCAGCGCCTTGATGATGTCGGACATGCATTCCTTCGGGTCTTTCCTGGTAGACCGTCTGGAGCGTGTCCATACCCGAAATGGCAATTCGATTGCGTACGACACCCAAGGTTGGATCGGGAATTCTTATGACAAGTTCTTCATCAAGGCTGAAGGCGATATCGAGCAAGGCCGCGTGGGCGACGCCCGGACCGAATTGCTGTGGAGCCATGCGATTACCCCCTATTGGGACACCCAGCTCGGCCTGCGTGTCGACGTAGGCAGCAACCGGCCCGGCCGTAATTGGTTAGCGTTCGGTGTGCAGGGCCTGGCCCCCTACTGGTTTGAAGTGGAAGCCACAGGCTACGTCGGCGAACAAGGTCGTACTGCCTTGCGGCTTGCCGCAGAGTATGAACTGCTACTGACCCAGCGCTGGATTCTTCAGCCCCGTGTCGAAGCTAACCTTTACGGTAAAGAAGATCCCGAACTGGGCATCGGACGAGGTCTGTCCAGTGCCGCCTACGGCGTCAGGTTGCGCTATGAGATTACCCGTCAATTTGCGCCCTATGTCGGCATCGAGCGCAACCAGAGTTTCGGCCGTACTGCCAGCTATGTACGCGGTGCCGGCGGAAATACGGGTGAAACCCGGCTGGTAGCCGGTGTACGTGTTTTATTCTAAGTCTCCACCTCTTTGTCCCTCCACAACACCTCCAAAGGAGAATCGCCATGTCCTACCAGTCTCTCTTCGCTAAGACAGCCGTCACCATCGCTGCAGCGGCTTTCGCTACGGCAGCCTTCGCTCACCCCAAACTGCTCGGCTCCACTCCGGAAGACAACTCGACCGGAAGCGCCCCCGAAAAAATTGAATTGCGCTTCTCCGAAAACCTCTCCAAACAGTTTTCCGGGGCCACGTTGCTGATGACCGGGATGCCTGGTATGAATCATGGCGGTTCGCCCATGAAGGTGGCGGCCAAGGTATCAGGTGCTGATGATCCGAAGACCATGGTAGTGACGCCGACCCAACCCTTGACCCCGGGTGTCTATAGCATCGAGTGGCGCGCGGTCTCTTCGGATACCCACCCGATCACCGGCAAGATCACTTTCACGGTGAAGTGAGCTGACGATGGATTGGATGACAGTTTTGGTGCGCTTTGCGCTGTATGTGGTCTTGATGCTCGTTTTCGGCCTGCCGTTGTTTCAGCTACATGCTTTGCGTAAGCCTGAACGGTCATCCGTCCTTGCCAAGAAATTCTCTAACCTGGCCGTCGCTCTGGCTGTGGTCGGAATCTTCTTATCGACCATCAGCATGGTACTGATGGTCAAGGCGATGAGCGGGGCCGTAGACATCAGTGCGATTGAAGAGCACATGATCGAAATGATGCTGACCGAGACGTCGTTCGGGATGGCATGGTGCCTGCGTATTGCAATGCTGGTCCTCTTTGTCGCGGCAGGACTATTCGTCTCCCGCGCCCATTCCCTCAGATTGTGCATCATGAGTTTGACCGGTGCCGTCGCTTTGGCAACCTTATCTTGGGGGGGACATGGTGCAATGGATGAGGGTGTACGCGGCCAAATGCATTTGGCCGCTGACATTATTCACCTACTGGCTGCAGGCGCCTGGGTGGGAGCTTTAGCCGTGTTCGTGCTCATGTTGGTATGGCGCTATGGAGATGGTCCGGCTGACATTGCGTTGCTGAGCCGTACGCTCAATGGTTTCGCTTTGATGGGAACAGTCATCGTAGGCTCGTTGCTGATCACCGGTGCGATCAACTATTGGCTCATCGTCGGTCCGACTTTCGCCGGGCTTCTGTCTTCGCAATATGGTCAGCTTCTGATCGCGAAGCTATTCTTGTTCTCGTTGATGCTCGCCTTGGCCGCCGCGAATAGATACCGACTCAGTCCCTTACTTGAGCGTGCTCACATCTCCGGTGAGCATCGTGAAGCAATTACCGCCCTTCAGAAGAGTCTTCTATTTGAAACTGCCTGTGCTTTCCTGATTTTGGTGCTTGTCGCCTGGTTCGGAACCTTAGGGCCGATGACTGAATAAGCTAGCTATCCATGCATTTCTCGGCGGGCGCGATGATAACAACATCCGCCCGTCAGCCAATTTAATTCCCACTGACAGTCGAATGAAAAAGTTCTTCTCTGCGAGCCTGCTCTTTCTGACCTCTCTTGCTGCGCACGCGGCCGGGGAAGCCATCACCGTGTACAAAGACCCTGACTGCGGCTGCTGCAAGGCTTGGGCAGAACACATGAGTCAGGCCGGCTACAAGCTCCACGTCGTTGACAGCAAAGAGATGCCTGGGATTAAAAAGCGCCTTGGCGTACCTGAACCTCTTCAGTCCTGCCATACCGCCGTTGTAGAAGCGACGGGCCAGGTGATCGAAGGCCATGTTCCGGCCCCAGCTGTGGCCAAACTCATCGCTTCCCGATCGACAAAAGGTGTTGCGGTACCAGGTATGCCCGTCAACTCACCCGGGATGGGAAAGATGGACGGGAAGTTGGTCACAGTAGACTTTGCCGGCAAGGAATTCTCACGAAATTAGTCGCTACCGTGCTCCAGGGTACATTTCGTCCGGGGCAGGCTTCCGAGCGTTTTCACATAGCTTTGACTTGCATCACTTGCAGTCTTTCTATGCTCACTAGACTTCATATAGAGGCTGCTGATCTGCATGCCTCCTAATGAATCGAGGAGAAATCATGAAACGCTTCATCCACCTGATCGGCGCGATCGCGATGGCAACATTTTCGGTTGCCGCATTGGCTCAAAACACAGCAGAGCATGAAGGACATCATCCCGAGGCAGCTTCATCTGCGTCTCCCGCAAAATCTGCCGCGGCAGGTGCATCCATGGCACAGATGGATAGCCAGATGAAAACCATGCGTGATATGCATCAGAAGATGATGAGCGCTGCTTCTCTTGAGGAACGCCGCCAATTGATGGCGGATCACATGAAGACGATGAAAGACAGTATGGCCATGATGCAAGGCATGATGGCGACCAGGGCGGAGCATAAATCGGCGCCAATCCCTGCGATGATGCAGAAGCAAATGGACATGATGCAGATGACCATGCAGATGATGATGGACTGTATGGAAATGCCAACGTCGAAGTAAGTCGCTGAAGACGCGAAGGACGCATTTCATGCGTCCCTCATGTCACCTGATCGGTACGCCTGACACGGGAGAGCAGTAACTATGGATGAACACCATCACCATCATCACACCGCACCAGCTCCAGGCATTGAAACAGGCGCGTCCCCTGTAAAAAGCCAGACTGATCCGGTTTGCCACATGAAGGTGGCTCCCGATCCCTATCGGAGGATTGAGCACGGCGGGAGAGACTTTTACTTCTGCGGTGACAAGTGCATGGGGAAGTTTCGTACAAATCCAGCCGCATATGTCGGAGATTCATCAAAGCCCGAGGCAAGCACGGTATCGTCTGACGGAACTGTCTATACATGCCCCATGCACCCGCAAGTCAGGCAGCCATCGCCGGGAAATTGCCCCATCTGTGGGATGAGCCTGGAGCCGCTGCTACCATTGGACCAAGAAGAGGAGAACCCTGAGCTGCGGGACTTCCA
>Ga0228674_1000731_pt1 | contig 21546 bp, 37 predicted proteins | sample 1D_rmetaG_FD_189054 | JGI IMG/M metagenome (GOLD analysis project Ga0228674, IMG submission 189054) | Seawater microbial communities from Monterey Bay, California, United States - 1D_r | ecosystem: Environmental > Aquatic > Marine > Coastal | place: USA: California | collected 2016-09-26
GATTGTGAATGAGATTTACTACCAGACCTTCAGTCAGATGTTCAGCAAACTTCAAGTCATCATGCATAACTAATGCTTTATTATCAATTTTGATATTTGCATCTGGGGCACTTCTCAAAGGAAATTGCACCACATTACTCTTTGGGCCATTATCATTCATTTTCCATTTCCTTTGTCCAAGTTTCTTGGATGTCTGGATACCAAACACCAACACTTCTTTTTGGTGTACCGTCTGGGTGATATGCCATGACTAAACAAACTGTCTTACATTTATTCTGTCCATGTTCACCCCAAAATAAGTCTGTATAGATTCCAGACCGTAAGTAGGTTTCTAGGTTACGAATGTAACCAGAGATACTAGCGACTTGTGCCTCTGCACCTTTTACCTTACGGCGTAAATCACTTCTTGCAACAGACAGTAATTCTTTTTGTGTCTTAATCCACTTCTTCACATTGATGTGACTCCATGCATCTTCATCGCCTCGGGCGAGAACATCTGGGTGGATTGATTTATATTCTGGGGGATTTGCAGCGAGACGTTTTTCTCGTGCAATCGCAAGTCGTTCCCCTGCTGCTTTCTTCTGTTCAGCAGACATTGGTTTACGAGTTTTACGTTTCTTTGGTAGGGTCTTATCACTCTCAATATTAACGGCACGTGCCATTTTGTCACCTCTTTAATAACCTAGTTCATCCATTCGCTTCTGCATATTTCTTTTGTACCTACGAGTTGCAGCAGCTTTCTCTTTACGTCTTTTTGTACCACGAGACTCATAGTAAGTTCTTTCTCGTAGTTCTTGAAAAAATCCATCTCTCATAAGACGTTTCTTCAATACTCTCATTGCACCATTCACATCACCGTTGCGAACCATTACCGTGGTGCCACTTAATGGTTTTTCACTTTTTTTCTTGTACTTCATTATATCCTTCTGTCAAAGTTAAGTTTGGCCTGCCCTGCAAGACTCGAACTTGCGACCCACAGCTTAGAAGGCTGTTGCTCTAATCCAACTGAGCTAAGGGCAGAATAACTCAACTGGCGTCCATCTCTTTTGCCATCTGTTCGATGTTCATCGGAGGCAGACTTTTATCAAACTCTTCCAATCCATTTAGGAAAGAGTTGATATCTTCTAGTGGCACTTGTTCTAATGCTTTTACATCTGCCACTGTTATTATATAGGACTCTACCGAAATCGGTATTTCTTCATAGGTAGAGTACTTATACACATTACTCATAATAACCTCTTACTTTTGGAAACGTACAGAATACTGTCGCCCATTGTGCATGAATGTTGCAATACTGTGTGAGTAGACCTCTACACGAGTTTCGTTGTATCGTGTTTCAATACTACAAACTTGTCGAGAACCACCAGTGGCAGTTGAATTGTTGTGACCAATAACTCCACCAAGTATTGCACCAATATTACGATTGTTCTTACGGTCTTTACCATTACCAATCTGGTGTCCAATAATACCACCAATGATAGCACCACCTAGTGTATCACCAGTTTTGTCACCACTGTAATGTTGTTGACCACAGACTTCTACTTGATAAGGCATCTGTTGAATAACAGTCTTATTTACATCTTGCACAGTTGCAGCAAACGCTGATGTTGATGCAAGTACCATACCTAATGTCATAATAGTTTTTTTCATAGTATTACTCCTTAATTTCCATAACGAATTTTCCAGTTCCAAAGAGTTCGTATCCCTCTTTGCACTCTGTGATTTTTACGTTGGCCTCCAACGCAGCACACATTTCTTTGGCCGCCTCTATTGCGGCACCGATGTTTTTGTAAATCATAATTAATCTCTCACTTTCAAGTATATAGTATCACAGTTAGATAGTTTTGTCAATAGGTAAAATCTCTTTTTCACCAGTTTTTTCACATTTTTTTACTTTAATCATGTTGTTCTTTTCAAGCATATTAAAGGTGTGTTCTACAATGTCTTCAACTTTTTCCTGCTTACCAAGGTATTTACCAAAGTAAAAGAATATAGCAAGAAATGAAGTGGCAAGGAATGCCTGTTCAAAGGGTGTCATCTATCGCTCCAATATAACGTAATCGCCAAAGTATTTATCGAATACAGAGACAAGGTTTTCATAATCGCCAGTAGTCATCTCATCAACGATTTCCTTACCATTGAACCCCAACTGTTTAGCAAGGTTTGTGGCATTCGCCATCAAAGAAAATGCATTCCCTTCTGGGCCTGTTAAGTCGATGATGTTTTCACGAATTTGTTTTTCTCTAATCATTATGCAGCCTCCTGCTGTATCCATCGTTGAAGGGTAGGAACATCAATTCCCAGCGAATCAGCAAGTTTTAATTCTTCCTCAATCGTTTCCTTTTCCATTTGTTTTTCCCATTCTTCTTCTCGTTTCATTGTGTCACAAGCATCTTCGATTTCAGCATCTAACTCTTCATCTGTCATAGATGCAAAATCCATAGAACGAGCATAACTCTTACTGTATGCATCAGCAACACAGTAATAAGCAGACTCCTCAAGTTCAATCCGATTGAACTCAGCAAGAGTACCAGAGGGAACTCTGTCGTTCCAATACTCTGTATTTTCTGGTTCAACCATAGAACCCATCCAACAACCGTCCTTTTTAGAAAATTCTTCTGCCTCTTTTCTTTGGGCATTGATATAATCAACTAATTTCTGTTCCATAATATTTCCTCTCTTTTCTGACTCTACATAGCATATTCTATACTATGTCAATAGATTTGTCAAGTGTTTTTTACTCAACTCTGTCGTGAATTGCAAGCGCACCGTAGAATGGTGTACCCATCATTTCTTCAACTGCATCACTGAACCTTGAATCAGATGTCGCACCATAGTGTCCACCCATCATAGTCCAATTCTGTTTTTCAATCTCAACAGTAGGAACAATATGAACGATTGTTCTACCCATAATATTCCTTGAAACCAACATTGCAGCAGGATAATCATCACTAGGATTAAACGGCCCATCTATGTTTTCAATACAAAGACCTTTAATATCACCAGAGGTAACTCCACCGTTTGTACAGTCGTACTTACCATTTTTTAACACATCAATATGTAGTCCCATTATTTCCACTCCAATCCAAAATTTTCAATCATAATATCACGAACACGTTCTCTGTCCACACTGTCTGCGGCAAAGTTTTCAATACCAAACTTTTCCCAACATTCTTTCGTTGCGGCAAGAATCATCTCTGGTGTAGCACCAATAGGATAAATCGCATCAGGCACATTACCGTAGAAACTCTCTACATATGCAAGGAAGTCAGTCACTTCACCCACAATTTTTTCAACATTTTTATTCATAATAAATCCTCTCTTTTCACTCTATACTTACAGTATACTTGTTTTCACAACAAATGTCAAGTCTTTTTTTTAATTAAATGCAATTAAAGTTAATAAAAGACTATTCAAGGCAAATCCAATCGCATTAGATACAATGTACAAAGTATCTTTAGCATATATTGCCCTTACTAGGAACAAGAACAATCCAAACCATACTAATAGTATGAAGTTCAATGGTGGTAAGTTAGTTGACCATCCCATTAGAACAGAGATTGATGTCGGAGCAGTTGCTCCGTGGATGAGAATCATTCCCAACCATCCACAAGTTTCTGGTATATTCAAATTTTTAATCATAATAATAAATTCCTTTCTTTATCTTATATGGCTATTATACTTGTTTTTATAACAAATGTCAAGTACTATTTTCAATTATCCGTAATTAATTTCGGCAATGTCTATGCATTTGTCATAAAGGTCTTCATAGAACAAATCAGCGTTCTCTTCTTGAAGTTGTACCAACTGAGTATCATTCAGTTCTTTACCATTACAGACAAACTTTGCAGATTCGATATAAGCATCACAGAAGTCTGGATAGTCTTTCATATCAAGACCATCGACTTCTACATCTGTAACTTCTAAATTATTTAATTTGTATTTCATATTATTTCCTTTCATTAACTAATATTCCATTTCACTTCTAGTTTACCTTTTTTCAGGCACTCGGCAAGATATTCAAGATAGGCAACACCACTTCTCTTTTCATCAGAAGCACCTTCAGTTAAATTGATAACTGCATTTTCCAGATTTTCAATCATTGACTTCTCGGCCTCACCGAAATTCATAACAAACTGACCTTCGTTGTTTTCAACAAACATCTTCTTCTCTTTCCAATCCTGATAAAAATAACCCATTATGCATTCTCCATTTTCTTTGCAAGTTCTTCACATTCTTTTTCAGTAGCAACACCAACAAGGGTTGCAAGTTTTTCTAGTGTCTCTTGACCAGAAGATGACATTCTGTCAAACTCCCAATATAAGTCAGCAACACATTTCGCAATTTTTAATTTATCCATTCTAATACGCCTTTGTCATTTCCATTAATTTGAAACCCTCTTCTGCAAGTATCTTTGCATCACCATAGTGGGCGAACCCTTCTTCATCTGCAAAGTCCATACTACTTGTGTAGTAGATGGTATCAAAGTCAATATCAATATTGTGAGTATCCATCACATATTTGAAAGTCTTTGCAGTCTTGATGTTTCCAGCAATCAAATTTCCAACACCCTTGTAAATCTCAAGTCCACCGTTGTTCGCACTGATAAAAATTGTTTCTTGATTTGTCATTTGAAGTCCTCTCTTTCAACTCATCTTACTTATACAGTATACTTGTTATTACAACAAATGTCAAGAGAAAAATGCATTTTTGCTAAAAAAAAGTCCCTGTAAAAACAAGGACTTAGAAAAAAAGTTTATTTTTATTTTGTTTCTACAACCAAATGCCTCTTCGTTGTAGTCGTTTTTGTCGTTGTTCTAGGTCAACCATGTCTTCTGATTCGCTTAGATACTTTTCTATTTGGGACATCTGACTTCTTGTCCACCACAGTTTGAACATCTTAAGCATTTTTTTTCAATTCTTTCAAGTGTAACATCAATGCTTTTGCTTCCTTATGATATCCTTGTGCAGCAAGTTGTGATGCTGCTTTTGCAGTACCCACTACTTCAAATGTGTGAATCATGTTAGTGAAAGTTTTACTTGCAAAGTTTGATATTACTTCACATATTTCGCAAGTAGATTTATATGTATAGTTTATTACTAATCCAATAGACATTGGTTAGGCGCTCCTTTTATTTTTAGTTATGTTATTATAGAAATGTATGACATCTTCGTCACGCATATGTCTGACATCGTTAGCATATTCGGTTCTAATAAAGTTAACAATATCATTGGGGTTATGTCTTGTTTCAAACAATTTTGCAATCCATTTTGACATTTTATTTCGTCCTCGTTCTCAAAATGATAAAAGGGATGCATCTGCATCCCCTATGGTTTAGTTTGGTCGTTCTTTTGATTAGGCCGAACGCTTACGAATTCGACTTCCTCATCTGTATAAGGCCACATATAATACTCCTTTGGGGGGTTTTACACATATATTTATACAACTTAGGTCAGTTTTATTGTCGTTCTTTTGGAAAAACAGCTGTGACATAATTGCACAGGTTCTCCTGTAAAACTTTGGAACTACCAACTCGGACATTAATAATGCCATTGTAGTATTCATCAGAGAGTAGAACCTCTCTGTCGAACTGTTCTTTTGCTTCTAGGTAACTGAGCATTCCTCTACTCTGACAGTAGTGTAGAATCTCTCGTGTGAAATTCTCCTCGCCTAGAGATGCAACATCAGCATTGAGGTGGTCGGAAGAACCCCAATAGGTTTTCCAATCACTCTCTTTACTTGACCGTCTTTTGTTTTTCTTACCTTTGAGTGGGGGTCTTGTTACCTTAAACCTCGCCAACTTCTTACCAACATATTTTTTATCGTTAGTTAAGTTGGTTATAAGGTAGACAAACCCTTCACAGTCATCTGGAAGGGTTTCTACTAGTTTGCCTTTGTGTGTCCACATTACCAATCTTCTTCATTAAATTCCTCAATCTCATCCTCGTTCTCACTATTTAGTTCGTCAGAACAGAAAGGGCAGTATTTAACAGAATAGAAATGTTCTTCCATCGTGTGCTGTATTCTGAAAACAGCATCACACGATTCACAAAGTATTTCTTTTTTACTCATTGATAATCCTATGCAGCAGCGTAGACATCATCCCACTTACCAGTCAAACCAGCAACCTCATATTCGGTCACTCTGTTCTCAAAGAAGTTAGTATGGTCTGCACCGTTAAGTACCCATTCTAACCACGGCAGTGGATTGTCCTTTACCTTGAAGTTTGGTTTCATACCCAATTGAAGAAGTCTTCTATCAGTTATATACCTTATATATTGTTTTACTTCAGCGGCATCTAGACCTTCGATTTCTCCCATAGAATATGCAAGGTCAACAAACTTGTCTTCAAGTTTAACTGCTTGTCTTGCCATCTCATAGATATCACCTTTGAACTCATCGTCTACGATGCGAGGATGTTCTGCACAATATGCTTTGAATAGTTTAGATACACCCTCAACGTGAATTGATTCGTCACGAATTGACCATTCAACAACTTTACCCATACCCTTCATCTTACCATACCTTTGGAAGTTAAGGAGCATGACAAATGATGCAAACAGAGCAACACCCTCATTGAACACAGACTTTGCAAGTGATAGTCCTAGTCCTTTGATTGTATTGGGGTCACTGTCCATCATAAACTCAATCTTGTCTGCCATCTCTTGGTATTCTAGAAATGCATGATACTCAGCATCAGATAACCCAAGTGTCTCATTAAGAAGTGCATATGCACGTTGGTGAATGCCTTCTCTAGTTGCAAACGAACCAAGCATATTTCGTACTTCGTTATTCTTAAACTTTGGAATAAATTGGTCAAAGTAATTTTGTCCTACTGCTACGTCTGATTGTGTGAATAGTCTAAGGATGTTAGTTACATATTCCTTTTCGACTGAACTCATTTTACCAGACTTCCAATCAGATACATCTTCAGACAAATCTAGTTCGTCTTCAATCCAGTGTACCTTCTCGTGTCTTGTTGTGATTTCAACTGCCCAAGGATAGTGAAATGGTTTATAGGTTTCAGAGAACTCCATAAGTCCCCCACCTTTTTTCTTTACAAACTTGTCTGCCACTTTCATAAACTCATCATACGAACCAATTAGTTTATCATCGATAAAGATTTGTGGAACAGATTTAGCGTTAGGAACTCTCTGATAGAAAGCAAGTCTTTCCTCTTCGTTGTCCATCTTAATTTCTGTATATTCATATCCATGCGAATCGAACCAGTGTTTGGCTTTCTCGCAGAATGGACAGTGTGATTTGCTATAAATTTCTACTTTCATTTTTTTATCCTTGGCATGCTACACATTCATCTTGTGACTGTGCTTCTATTGTTTGAGTTTCAAAGTCTTTTAATTGGTCACGAACTACTTTCTGTGACACATTTTCTGCACGTTGTGAAGTCTCGGTTCTTAAATAGTAAAGACCTTTAGTGCCGAGTTTCCACGCAGCAAAGTGTGACCTATGCAGTTCTTTCTTATCTGCACCAGCAGGAAAGAATAAGTTTAATGATTGTCCTTGACAGAGGTATTCTTGTCTGTCTGCGGCTTGTTCCACCAACACCAATTGGTCAAGTTCAATTGCTGTTTTGAAAACATCTTTGATTTTTTGTGATAGGAAGTCGAGGTGTTGTACCGAACCGCCATTTGTAATAATATCTGACCAAACATCTTGTGTGTTCTTTTTCGCTTTCTTTAGTTCTTCTTCTAGGTATTTATTCTTTACCAAATGTGAACCAGCACGAGTACGGTGTGTGTATGCATTCGCCTTAGATGGTTCAATAGATGGTGATGTAGAAACAATAATAGAACTGTTAGCATTAGGTGCGATTGCAAGTAGATGTGAATTACGTCTACCTGTTCCTTGCATATCTGGTGCTTCACCTCTTTCAAATCCCATCATATTTGATTCTTTGTTTGCTTGTTCTTTGATATAACTGAATACTTCACGATTAAGTTCTCTTGCCTCTGGGGAATCAAATGGTACTCTCTTCTTGTGTAGAAGTGAATGCCATCCCATTGCACCTAGTCCAAGACTACGTTCTTGAGTTGCAGAGTATCTTGCCCTTGAGATTTCGTCTCCAGCGTTATCAATAAAGAATTGTAATACATTGTCGAGGAAACGTATAAGGTCACGAACAACATGACTGTCTTTCCACTCATCATACTTCTCCAAGTTAAGTGAAGACAAACAACATACAGCAGTTCTATCTTCTGAGGTTGGTAAATGGATTTCATTACACAAATTAGAACCGTGTATCTTCAATCCCTTTGCTTTCATTGTATGAGGTAATGCACGATTAGCAGTATCGATGAAGTTTAGATATGGTTCACCTGTACGGTAACGTGTCTCCAAAATTTGTTGCCACAAAGTTCTTGCAGGCATTGTTTCTCTTACAGAGTTATCATGGGGGTCTTTTAAGTCCCATTGCTCTCCACGTTCCACAGCCCTCATAAAATCGTCACTGATGTTGATTGCGTGGTGTAAATTGAGGTTCTTACGATTTACATCTCCAGTTGGAACTCTCATGTTTAAGAACTCAATAATGTCTGGATGTTCTACATCAATGTACGCTGCATAAGAACCCTTACGAGTTTTACCTTGACGATATGCTGTCATGTCTGCATCTACCGTATGAAGGAATGGCATTGGGCCTGGCGCTTTATCAGAGATTGCACGAACATCACTCCAGTGTCCACCAACTCCACCACCCTTAACTGACAACCAACGCAACTCAGCAGTGTGGTCGATTAGTCCTTCTAATGAATCTGGAACATATGTTAAGAAACATGAAATAGGTAATGCCTTTGCTTTCTGCCCAGGCAATGGTGCATTTGATAATACTGGTGATGCAAACATAAACCAACCTTTGGATACTGCATCGTAAATTCTTTGTGCGAGTTCTAAGTCCCCATCACAATATGCAACTGCGGCACGAGCATATGCCTGTTGTGGTGAATCTTCATTTTCATTACAATAATAGTCCTTGAGTAGTTTGTATGCCTGTTCTGATAAATTTTTGTCTTTTGTCTTGTCGATAGTGATGCCGAGATGATGAATATCCTTCTCAGCACTTGGGAATGTTACTACGTTCTCAAGGGCCATTTTATATTTCTCCTAATGTTTCTAGTTGCGCTTCCACGAATTGAAAACGGTCTGTGCTTGTAATCCTTTGTGGGTGTTACTATGTATAATGCTTTGAATCTCTGCCGAGGTCATTCCAGACAAAATCATATCATTTATATCTTTTTCTTTTATACCTTGCGGCCAGATACAAACTGCATACCCATCATCTATAAACTTTTGAATTTGTTTACAGACTTCTACGTTTCTCGGTTCATTATCAGGGACAAGAACCGCCTTATCTTTGTATTGAGGTACACGCAAATCGCTTTGAGCAACTGCAATACCATTCTCCAAAAATAAACTATCAATGGGGCCTTCCACGACATAAACAGTCCTAGAATTATCCAACCTATCCAAACCAAAGATTTTCGGATGACGGTCATCAAGAATGATGGTGACGTATTTTTGTTTTTCGTTACCAAATGAACGTCCTTGATATGCAAAGATATCTCCAGACTCCTTACGGAATGGAATAACCATGCGTGGGTGGTCGCCTTTTAGTGACGGAAATTTGTTCACAAGTTGAGTATTAGAAAACTCATAAAACTTGGGACTAAAGTATATATCATTCCAAGTTTCTTTAGGAAGGTTTCTTTTGGATAAAATTTCAACAGCAGGATGATTTTTATCCAACTGTGCAAAAGATTGTAATCCAAACGACTTCTTGAATACTGGTTTAGTAAACTTGAAGTCGGGCGCTTTAATGGATGCGCCAGGGGTCTTATCTCCTCGTCCATTGGACGTAAGACCTTCCTTGTACCTTTCTAGTACATATTCCTTGTGTAAATTATCATCTGTATACTCTATCAATTTAGATAGAGTTGTTCCTACAGCACAGTTATGACACTTATAGAAAAGGTCATTCTTTGTTCTGTAAACAAAACCTCTCGCCTTCCTTCGGTTCGTCTGAGAGTCACCACAATATGGACACGAAAAGTTCCATAGGTAGTCACTCTTTTTAGTGAAGTTCCTAAGTCGATGAGAGATTAGAGAGATGTACTTAATATCAATGTAATTCATAATATAGATAATACAGGGCAATGCCCTTATTGTCAATAGATTTTTATAAGATAGTTGGTAATACTTTCTGTAATATAAAACCTATAACGATGGCGCCACCAATGATGATGTGTCTCCATCTTTCCAGTATGCCTACTCTGGTTTGTAATTCTTCACGCAATTTAAGAAACTGTTCAGTTTCCTTCTTATTATGTTCATCCATAGCAGAATGGAGTCTACGTTCCATATCTCCCATTTGAGTGGATGTTTCTTTTGCGTTTGAAGTGATTCTACTGTGCAGTTCTTGAACAGTGTCACGAAATTGTTTTTCTTGGTCTTCCAACTGTTCTTCCTGTCTAATTAATTTTTCTTCATGTACTGCCATAATCGTATGTAAAGAAGTTGAGACATCTGCTATCTTTTCGATAGCAGAGTCCAACCTGACATGAATTAACTTCATGTCTGCAACCTCTCTCTTCAGAAGTGCTACTTCTGTATCTAACGTCTTGACAGTTGCCATTTAATCATTCTTCCTGTGACCGTTCCATGCTAAGAAACCACCAATTCTCAATGCCCAGAATGCGAGGTAGTTAAGAAAGTGGAAACCATTTATCTCTATATTTATGTTTCTGAAAATTACGTCAGACTGTTTTTGGTCTAATTTATGTAATTCTTTTTTACCTTTCATCTTCAGTCCAGCATGCTTGTAAGCGTAATCATGTACAAGTCCACCCATCAACAATACGCCTGTAGGTGATAACCATGTATGTAAGAACTTAGGAATAGATGCCCCATCAAATTGAAACCCCTTTGGGATTACATATTCGTTACCGAACATCTTGTAGTGAAAATCCTTTGCAACAATCCAGTGGCGACTTCCTGTCAACCACATCCAGATTGCACTCCAAAATCCTTTACCCCTTGTAGGGATTGCGATTGGCATCATATGAGGCATTTCCTTATATTCAAAACCAATAATTTTTTCTTTGCTGTCTACACCAAATAAGTTGATGCACCAACCGATAATAATCAGAATACCTACTACGGTAAACTGCCACCATGTGATGAGTAAGTCTTGTACCCATGCAACCATTTCTACTGATGTCATTTCTCTTCTCCTGCTGTGTCTTCTGTAACTGCTTTTTCGTAGTACAGAATTATCTCTTTTTGTTGTTCTAAGTACCGTTTGATATCGGCAATGTTCAATGCAAGATTTTCATAATCTTTCATACTCAATGCTACAAACGCCAAGTCCCCATACAACTCAGTGAACTCCTTTTGGAATTCTTCAAAGTTATCTTTGGTGACTACAAATACTCTAGTGTCATTTAGTTGGAGTGGCTTCGGTCTTGCCACTGTCGGTATCTGTACTTTCTCCACCTTGGTTACTACTTTCACTTCCGGCTCCATTCGGAGACTCGAGCAACCAGTTAGGAAGAGGACGTTCAGAATTACCACCAGTGTCACCCATGAAGTCACGCCATAAGTTCGCTGTAGCGCCATTCATTTTTCCTTCTAACATTTTAGAATCTTTTAATGCTTCCACAATCAAATCAAGGTTACTTAGTTTTTGTCTAAGTTCATCACTGTATGCTTCTGCTCTCTGTAAATCTTGTTGCAACCCTTTATTCAGGGATGCAAGTTTTACCATATCACCTTGTAGTGTCTCAACACTAGTTTGTGCAGTATCAACTGCAACTTCCAGTTTCGCATTGTTATCACGCAACTGTGCAATAGTATTTTGGGTGGTGTCGTAATAGTACTTAGCACCATATCCAACACCACCCAAGATTGCTACAAGAATAATAATTCCGTATAATTTTATCATTTCACTGGTGCCTTAGTTCCAAACTTTCTTTCATAGGATGGGTCAAGTGCATATGCGTCTGCCCATCTGTTTTCAGTGAATGTTGCAAAGTCAATTAAGTCTTCGATATCGGAATAGTTTTCACCAATCCAGTTATCATGTTCTGACAACACCTTCTTCATATCAGCAATATCACGTTTTAGATTTACGTTATCTTCTACTGCCATACGAGAAGTTAGTGCAGATACTTCTTCATTCAACTGTGAAATTGTTTGTGCTTGTTGTGCAGTCCACCAGACAAATGCTGATACCTGTAAAACAATTGCAATTAATACACCAATACTAAATTTCATGTTCATAACTTTTACTCAGACTTCCAAATCGTCCAGATACCCCATGCAATTGCAATACCAGCAGCAATCTTTGCAAGTGGCGCCATGAATAGAATCATAAGTCCTAGTCCAATGCATACTGCACCATCCCAAGATGTTCTTTCACCAACTCTGTTTTTAATCCAATTTATCATTTTAGTCTCCTTTTAAGCGGCGAGAGGTTGTTCTGGATTTACACCCAGCATATCACCCCATGCACCATAGTAATGTCTCATACCCACTTCATCGTGGATAGTTCCATTCTCGTGTCTACCGTGTAGGATATTTCGTGCTTCTGTTCCTTCACGCATAGTCGTTCCCTGTCCAGCAACTCCAATTAAATCTTCATGGAGATTTCTACCAAACGGGCCCCAGATAGAATTATGATGTTTAATTCTAGTGAGTCTTTCTTCTGGTGTATCTTTTCTTAATCCATATCCTCTAAACTCAATCAGAACCTTGTTAGGCCCAAGTGGTGTTACACTATCTGAACGATATGCACTTCCTCTTAGATTGAAGTTAAAGCCTGGGAACAAGTCCACCATGTACCACTGATTAGGTGGTAGGTTGGGGAATGATAATTCACCCCTGTCCTCAAATCCATCGTACTCTGTATAGTTCACTGTGAATGAACTTACGTTTACATGACCATTATCAAATGGTATGTTCTTTCTAGCAAAGTACTCATCGTTAAATCCTGACACACGATTAAAGTAATGCATAAAATCGTGATAGAACTCAGAGTTAGTATCATGCCATAATTTGTAATTAGTATCAATCACTGCCTTGTGGTAGTGAAAGACTTCCATTTCTTCTGTGTCGATAGCATCTGCAATACAATCAAATGCACCAGCAGTCCATTCATCTACACTCTGTGTAGGATTAGGGTCTAGTGTAACCCAAACCATTCCACCATGTTTTACTTCACAGTGTAGTTGTGGTTCAACTGTTACGATTGGTGCAGATACAGTACCAGATGGTCTATTAAATCCGTGATTACGATATGCCTTAACACCATCTTTGGTATTCACTGCAATCACGTTCTGACCAGCAATCTGTGTTGTTCTATAGTTTCCTTCATTGTACATCTCTGAGATGTGACACATCGGCACCCATACCTTACTAAAGATATGTTCCTGCTCCTGTTGAAAGATGTCGTTGTTATTATAACATTCTGAAGAGATATATTCTACGTTAGGCGTCTTCATCCATGTCTTATGGTTTCTAGGCGGCATTCATATTCTCCTTTATCAAAAGGATAGTTTCTGATTAGACGTTGCAAAATTTGGTTTTCTCATTACAGTCTTTGCAATTAAGTCCAACTCCTTACCATCCCACTTTAGAGCAAACGGCATATTAATGTCCGTCTGCATATCATTTAGGACTGCTTCAGCGTCTGGCCCAAGTTGTGCAATCTTCTTACCATACTTCTTAAAAGATTGCTTAAACAATCGAATAAGTTCTGCCACAGTAATCTGTTTCTTGTTTCTCGCATCGTTCACCCTGTCTAGGAAGTGTCGAGTAAACTCAACATCTATCCCACTAGATTTATATAGTCTGTCTGCATACTTCTCAACACCATCCAAGTCTGACTTAGAGATAGGATTATCTCCTGCAGCAGCATTCAAATCTACCATAGGGTCATATGTACCCAAACCTCTGGTATAAGAATATTCATTGATATGTTGTTTGAAGGATTTCATTACTTCACTTTAGATAGAGCAAAGTCGGCAATCTTCATAAACTCTGCCTTCTTACCGTTGATAAGTTTTGCCATCTTCTGTTGATTAGAAGAGTTTACTTTGTCGAATACCTGTGTGATGGCAGATGCAGTAAACATATCTACTTTCATATTACCATCTTTGAATTTGATGTTCTTTGCAGACTTGTTTTTGACAATGTTCTTTAGCATATCTATGTTGTCTTCAACCATCAAGTATTCTTGTTCTCTGTTCAGTGTGTTCTCTTGAACCTTTTGTGCGAGTTTAGATTTCATCGCTTCTCTCTTTGCTTTACGTTCTGCCATGCGATTGAAGAATGTCTTACCTTCTTTGGTTCTACCATCATAGGCCTTTTTCTTTTTCTTCATCTGTGCATCAGGTGGCATAGAGACTGCACCACTGGAAGCATTATTAACAGGAGCATCTTCTTTCTTAATTCCCAATGCTGGGTCATCATAAAATTTCTTCATTACGTCATCAAATTTGAACGACATTACAAGTCTCCTATATCTAATTCTTTAATATCTTCGCTACTGACAAAGATTTTTTGTTTTGTTTTTTTGTGGATAACTGGAAATACATCTACTCCTAAGATAGTGTCTGCGGCAGGAGTATCTTCAAATACTTCTACTTCATCACCTTCTAGTGCAGTAATCTCATCGTCATCATCTTCTGTTGCGATAACATCTTGTGTCAACTTGTAAATACCTTTACCAAGTTTGCCGTTATCAAGTGTTACTTCCTCTACAATAGTATCGTCAAGTTCTATGTTGTTCTCTTTAATAAACTTCATAAACTCTTTTTCAAATACCTGTGGGTCTTCAACGTGTTCTTTGAATGTATCCTTCAACAGAAATATTGCAGCAGCGTATGTACCAATCTTAGTTCTTAATCCTGGCACCTTACCGAAAATCTTTTTGATGTTGAAAACTAACTTATGAAGAACAGTGTATGCATTCTTCTCAGCAGAGGTTTCTAATTTCTTATCTGTACGATTACCGTCCTTATCAATGATACCCATCTTGAAGGCATCACTTTTCTCAAACGCTGTAGTCAACAGTCTGATAAAACGATACGTTACAAATAAATCAATTGCTCTTCCCATTATACTTTCTCTAACACCCTTTTAATTTCTTCAAGTTCATCGATTTCTTCAAGTTCACCGTCTGGTAGCATATTCAAAAACACCATAAATGTTTTTAGGATACTCCAGAACTCTGGTTCTAATTTGAACAAGAGTAGGGTAGAACCTGCTTCTGCACCAAAGACATTGAATACGACAATCAAATGATTAAGTATCAATCTTTCTTTCAGTTCACCTGAATCCTGATACTTTCTCAACAAACGCTTTATATACTTGAAGCGTTTCATATCATCGTGGAATTCACTTTCACCTTCACATTGTGGATTATCATAATGTTTTATAGCAAACATAGTGATATTATCATTAGTTAATTTTTCAAACATATATACCTCTACCGTTTATTAAACGATTTTGGCAATTATAAAGTGAGTTCCGTTTGCTGTCTTTTCATGCATAATCTCTAAAGACAATCCACCCTCAACTTTGTGGGAGATTCCATCGTCATTCACCATTGCGCCACTTTCGTCTTCACCAGTTCTTCCACCAAACTGTGTTAATGGCATTGAATATTTTCCACCATCTTCTGATAGGTCTGGCATATCAAATGATAGTGAAAGTCTACCCAACTTTTCTTGCATCTTAGTCAATCCATGTTCTGGAACTAGATGTTCCATCTTTGACATTGCACCCAAGAAACCGTTGATACGTTCAACCATCTTTGGATTAGATACGTCATTAGTGAAGTCTGCACCGTCTGCCGCCAAATCTTCATCTGACGTTTTTTCGGTAATGAATTTATTAAAGTTTTTCATCAACCTCATCCTTTGTAAGTTCTTGTGAAGACCACTCATACTTAGAGGACTCTTCCTTCTTTTTTTTCTTTGCGTTAGGATTCACTTCTAGAATTTCCTGAAGTGTCTCTGTTTCTTTTTCTGGCATTGGCATACCATTTGCACCCATTCGTACTGTCATAATTTTCTCCCTTATGCGATTGCACAACCAACATTTGAGATAACTACCCAATTGTTGTTTGTAAATAGACAAGTTACTGTATCACCTACATCTTGGAAAGTGATAGTACTTCCACCCAACATATTTGACGAACCGTTGTGTGTTGGTGTGATGACAGAGTTTCCACCGTCAACAATCATTGTGATGATTTTGATTTGTCCGTTAACTCCATTCCCCATTGTTCCAGCATGAGCACCAGCAGTTGTATTAATATGAGTGATAGAAGTAGCGACATCAATCGCCTCTGTTGTTGTATCACACAAGTGTGCTGTACCATCCAATGCAATAAAGGTTGGAATATTGTTAAAGAAGTTCGATACTGAAATTCTTTTATTTACAGGGTTACCTGATGGGTCATCAATTACATGAAGTAAATCTTCTGATGCAATTGCAGCACCCAAATCTGATAGGGCGGTAATTTTCTTATCGGCCATTTTATTTTCTCCTAATGGTTAAAACCCTCAACTCAATGCAGTTTGAACTGCACTATCGTCTTGCGAGGGTATGCTACTGGCGGGACTCGCCTCAAGTTGAGTGAGAAATAAAACACACTGTTGGATTGCACCATTAATGGCATTACCCTGTGTGGTTAACTGCACTCTCATTTTGTCTAGGTTTTGAATCTGACCCTGTATTTTCTCAAGGTCAGATTCAAGTTCTAGTTTCTTTTCTTCAATATCACTAACACTTAGTGTCTTTTCATTCTTTGGCATAATATACTCCGTTAATCTATACTACTACTTATGCGACTACAGTTTTAGTCTCTTGAGCAGCACCAGTTGTTGCAAGTGCAGCAGCAGTACCTACTAGAGATGCAGTTGCTTGTTGAGCAAGTCCTGTACCAGCAAGTAGAATATCTGGAGCGGCAGAGTAACCAGAACCAGCAGAGTTCACTGCAAGTGAAGCGACAGCAAGTGTCAAGTCAAATGTTGCACCAGAACCACTACCAGTATTTACTGATTGTTGTGCGATTGCGGCAACACCACCAGCGATTGCAGAGTATACGCCAGGAGCAGCAGGTTTTACTGTTGCAGTTAATACTGCACCAGAGTTGACTGTTGCAACTACTAGTACTGCGTTAGTTCCTGTACCGAAACCGTTTGCAATAGTAATCTCGTTACCCACTGAATAGTTAGAACCACCAGCGACAACTGTTGCAGAATGTACTTTAGCAACAAGTGTGTTTACTGTACCAGCAGTTAGTGAATCTACATTCGTGTCAACTGAAGCAGTTGGGAATGTTGTAGAACCAGCAGTCGCAGTAGCGATTGTGATTGTACCAAGTTTATCACCTTCTGCAGCGATAATAGTACCACCGTTAAGTGTTACTGCTGAAGCAGATGGTGAACCACCACCGATTGCAAGTACGTCTGTTGCAGAAACAGTCTGAGAAGCCTTAGTGAATCTCAACTTGTTAGTTCCTGTACCACTTGCGTAGTCTAGTGTGTAATCTCCGTTACCAGCACTTGAGTTGTTAGCATTATCTACTACAAGTCTTGGTGTACCAGTTACAACAACTTTTTCGTTGAATGTTACATCAACAGAAATTGTTCTTGAACCAGCAGCAAAAGATGTCTGTACAAATTTTACTGATGTAATATCAGCAGCATTTAATGCACCTGACAATCCACCGATTGCACAAATAACTTCTTCAAGTCCCTTGCCATTTAATTGTGTCCAACCTTTATCGGTTGCAAACACGTTAGTCTTTTGGTCAGCAGTGAGCCACTTTGGTTTTGCTTCATCTGCATCTGTTGTTCCCCATAGGGCCATAGTCTTTCTCCTTAATTAAAGATTTCTCTTCTATTTATCTAATTCCATATCTCTTCAACTGAGAAATGGTGTTTGTTGGTGATGTATGATGAATTCCAATACCACCGGCAGCCTCCCATTCATTAATATTTTTGATATAATCATCAATAAGAATGTTTGGTTTACCACCTAACTTAGCATACTTCTGTTTATCTGCACGTTGTACCAAGTATATAGTTCCAGTAGGTTTTGCATTTTTAGACAACCAGACTTTTTTGCCTGGGCGACTATTTGCATCCTTATTGGAATATGCAGATAATATATTCGCATTATATTTATTTATCAATTTCCACATTCTTTGAGCACCAGTCATCCAAGGTAATGTATGCCAGAAGTCTTTCTTACCTGTAATTGCATTCCAACGGTCTGCCTTTGGGGTCTTCTCAAACGTGTTTCCTGTGAGGGTTTCATACGCACCAATAAAGTCACACAGAACCATGTCCATGTCACAATATATGTCAGGTACTTCACCCTCATAAATTTTTGTCAATTCGACAAGTGTTTTCATTACTTTACTACTTTTCTGATTTTGACTTTGGATTAACTTCAATCTTTGCAGCAGGTTTCCCTGTCATAGTTTGTTGGTCATCCTCTTCTTCTTCCTTAACCTTCTTGTTTTCTTTCTTATCCTTTGCAGAAGCAGACTCTTTCCACATATCAGTAATGTGTCTTGCAGCCTTTTCAGCAAGTGATTCGTTCTGTCTCTTTAGAACTGCAGCAACTTGTGGATGGTCAGACAAACCTTTTTTGATTTTATCGATTGCCGCTACTGCGCCAGTCATGTTACCACCAGCATATCTTTTATCTGATGCAACACCGATTGCCATCTTGATTTGTTTAGGTGAGAAACCTTCGTCTAGGTTATCATCTTCAGTTTTTTCCTGTGTCATCACTTTTGGTTTGAACTGTTTCATAACATCTTTGTGATACTTGGTCATGTCTTTCTTACCAGCATCAACTGTAAGTTCACCATTAGAGATGTTGTCATCATTGATATCAAAACCCATCAACTGAATTGCGTCAAGCATTTTCTTTGCTTTCATTGCATCATTTTTGTTTTTGAATTTGTACTCAACATATTCAACCTTCTCAACAACGGTTTCTTCTTTCTTGTCTGCTTTTGCTCTCAATTTCTTGAGGTCATCACCATCGACTTTACCGTTTTTATTAAGGTCAATTTTCTTTTGTTTTGCAGAAAGTTCTTCGTCAGTTAACTTCTCTTCCTCTTTTTCTTTTTCTTTCTTTGAGATAGCGATTGCAGCTTGTTGAGCAGGAGACATTGCCTCAAGCACAGCACTCTCAATACTACCCTTTTTAGTTTCAAGATACTTGGACATTATTGTTTCTCCTGTGTGTTTAGTTTGTTAATAGTTTCAGTTGCTTTTGCAATCTGTAATTGTAGTTGAGCGATACGAGTTTTCTTCTTATCATCACGCCCCTGTTCTACCTCTTTAGCAGAATCTGGTCTGTTGTCTGGTTTCTTTTCATCTTCTTCACCCATACGTTTACCTTGAGTTGCACTCGTATTGGTTGGGAACTTATCCATCTTATCTGGAAATGGTCGGTTAATCATCATGTCACTCTTCTTGTTATCTGGAAGAGGTTTTGTTAGAGTAACAACTCTACCCTTGTTTCTTTTCGCCATATCTTTTGCATCTCTTTCGTTAGATGCAAATCCAATAACCAATCCTTTTTTGTCTACTGCGGCAAACTTATAAGGGACACCTTCATCAAGTTCGACTTCTTCTTTATACATATTCAACTCAAATGGTTTTGAACCACCCTTATTGTAAACTTGGATTTGTAGGTTTCCACCTTTACCCTTTAGTCTGTAAGTATTAGTTTTACCATCAGATGGTTTCTTTGGGCCCGTTGCAACTTTATTATCAATCTCTTTTGGGTCTACAGTAATTCCCAACTTCTTCTTTGCGTAGTCATATGCGTGTGACATTGCATCAGAAAAAGACTTATGATACAAGTCATACTTCTCATCAAGTTCAACTTCTTCATTTTGTGCATTTAATTTCTTTGCACGAAATTCGTTGTGTCCCTTAGCCCAATCCAATTTCTTCTTACCAGATTTATATGGATTTGAATCATATGGTTTCTTGTCTTTTGCTGCCTTCATACCTTCTTTATATTGAGGCGATATCACAGCTTCATCCATTACGAAATCTTCTCTGCTGATTTTACCAAGTTTGTTTATCTGGTCTGCCTTATAATTATGTTTCAACATAAGTCTGGACATTGCCATCATACTAACAAAAGGTATATCTGCTTTATATAACTGTTCTAAACCATCCTTATTTGAATCAATCTTATCAAATATTTTCATCAAAGGTGTTGGGTTAATCTTTTTACCCTTCATAGGTTCATATGCTTTTTTAAGTTTATTAATCATATCATCACTAAACTTTGCTTCTTTTACATCTGGTTTTTCGTGAGTGTAACCCATGTCTTTCATTCTAAGATGGTCTGCTTCTTTGTCTGCCTTATAACCTTTTCCAGTCTTAGGGTCATACATCATGTGTGGAGTAAAGTCTTCTTTGATACCAAGTCGTTTCATTGCTTTCTTGATAATAGGTCTTGCATCACCATTTGGGTTCTTTTTACCAGCAACATACAAGTCATCAAATAACTCATCATCACCAATAAGTGAATACATTGTATCAGAGGCATCATCACCTTCCTTACCAAGTTTAATTGGTTTAGACATAAGTTTCTTTAACTCTGCCTTTGCCTTTGATGAACTTGGAACAGCCCATGTACCTTCTTTGATGTCATCAATAGATGCACCCATATCACCAATAGCAAATCCTACAGTTCCATCTCTTTTGTATAGGAACTTCTTGACTGCCTTCTCATTACCCACAGTAGCAAGTGTAATCTTTTCCACTCTACCTTTATTTACTGTGTTCTTTGACTTGACAATATATTCTACATAGTCTTTACCTTGACTGATTGTTGAACTGGTCTTGAGTTTAATCTTAGAACCCTTCTTCAGTTTGTCGAACATCTTGAGCAACTTAGGGTCATTCATTTTCATACCCTCTTCAAGTTCAACATACAGAGGAAGTTCGACTTCTTCTAGTTTAGGTTCAAACTTATCAAGACCAAGTTTTCTTGCTATCGCTTCATACTCAGCTTCAGGATCAAATGCTTTCCTTTTATTAAGACTCATACTACTTAGCTTTACCTCATCTGCTGTCATGTCCAACCAATCAGACCCACTATCAAATCTTGGTTCATTACCATATGCACCAACTTTTTTATTTCCAAACTTTGCAACGTCTTTTCTATTTTTTTCTTGTTGTTTTTTCACATAATCTACAATAGACTTATTTTTCATAAGTTTTCCAGTATACTTTGCTTTTTCATCAAGTTCAAATTCTTCATCGACTGATTCTTTCTTCACCCAATAAGATGCTTGTAAGTCAGTGGAGTCATTTGGACAACTACAGTTTGGGTCTGCGTTACCTTGTGGACAACCACAGTCTTCACATACATAATCTTCTTTTACTTCTACCATCTCGTACTGTTCTTTCAGTGCAAGTAGGAAATCTTTGTATGACTTTGCAAGTTTCTGTTGAAATTTAAGTTTATCATCTGAC
>Ga0228674_1000732_pt1 | contig 21524 bp, 24 predicted proteins | sample 1D_rmetaG_FD_189054 | JGI IMG/M metagenome (GOLD analysis project Ga0228674, IMG submission 189054) | Seawater microbial communities from Monterey Bay, California, United States - 1D_r | ecosystem: Environmental > Aquatic > Marine > Coastal | place: USA: California | collected 2016-09-26
TCCCTATATAACTTCGCATAATGTATATTATGTTAAATTATATAAAGGAATGCCTTTCCTATTAACAAAACTAGAGTATTTCTCAAGCATATTATAAACAATAGCTTACGAGTACTATCTCGATAATATATAATAAGTTCCGTGGTTCTGCCTACAGCACATGAAGGGTTCCCCTAGCCACTCTAAAGCCCTATAAGTGGAATATCCGACCATCATCCATGTACGGGGCAAGCTTGCTCTCCTGCTTTACAGTTGGCGGGCAATGACCGAGGATTTGGGAATGAAAAATGAATTGATTCAAGCTGAAGACTTAGACCGCCTAATCGAGATGGCTTGGGAAGATCGCACCCCGTTTGAAGCTATTGAGGCGCAATTTGGGCTTAAGGAGAATAAGGTGCGTCAAATCATGCGCAGCAGCCTGAAAGCTAGTTCCTTCAAAATGTGGCGTAAACGCGTTACTGGACGTAAAACTCGCCATATAGCTAAACGTGGTTACGTATTTGGTCGATTCAGATCGGCTATGCAGCGCACACGTTAAGTAGTAGATAGTGCTTACGGCTGGCAGCAGACTTGCTACCATAACTAGATGTCCCATCTCAGCATAATTATCCCGATCCTGAATGAAGCCACCTTATTAAGGCATTCAGTCGATTTACTGACGCAGTTAAATGATGCCTACGAGTTAATACTGGTGGATGGCGGCAGTGATGATGATTCCATGCAATACGCCAAGTCACAGGGCTTTAGTGTTATAACGAGTGAACCTGGCCGTGGCGCGCAACTGGATGCTGGTGTTCAGGCCAGCAGTTCGCCATATTTAGCCTTTATGCATCTAGATTGTGATCTAGAGTTACGACATTTTGTTGCCATTTATCAAACCTTGCAGCGCTCTATATGGGGCCGGTTTAATGTGCGTTTTGAGCAAGTGCATGTAGGCCTAAGCTTGATTGCCATGAGTATGAATCTGCGCTCTCGACTGACCGGTATAGCTACTGGTGACCAGCTTATTTTTTGCCGACGTGATGCTTATTTAAAACAAGCCATGGACGGCATGAAAGCCCATCCGTTAATGGAAGACATCTATTTAAGCCAATGCCTACGCCATAGTGCTAAACCGGTTTGCCTTAGAATGAAAGTGACTATTTCAGCACGTTATTGGCAGAAAAACGGGATCATTAAGGGCATGTTTTCAATGTGGGTTTTTCGTACCTTATATTATTTTGGAATGTCTCCAGAACGCCTATATAAAAGCTACTATAGCGATTCCAAATCAAATAAAAGCAGTCGTTTATAGCCTTTGCTAATGCCTATGAGACAGCAACAAAATACCTTAATCTTGATGGCCAGAGCACCATTGATTACGCGTGTAAAATCACGCTTATCACCTGAGCTAAATCAACGACAACGATTACAATTTCATAGGGCCAGCGTTAATCGCTTACTGCAACTGACTACTCAAGCTAACTTCTCATTACGCATTTACCAAAGCAGTCACTCTCGGCTTCATAGCCGATACGCAAGATCCACTTATAAGCTGCAGCAAGGTAATGATCTTGGTCAACGCATGCAACAGGCAATTGAGCAAGAGTTAGCTTATTCACAGCGCGTACTCTTAATTGGTAGTGATTGCCTAGGGATTCAGCTAGATCTTATAGAAAAGGCGTTTGAATCATTACAGCATAGAAGAAGCGTGGTTTTCACACCGGCTAATGATGGTGGGTATGTCTTAGTTGGTATGCGACAAGCCTGCCCTACTCTATTTACACAGATTCAGTGGGGCGGTTCTAGCGTGTTAGCGCAGAGTGTAAAACGAGCAAAACAGGCGGGGCGTAAGATAGCGCTTATGCCGCCTTTAATTGATGTCGATGACTATGCGGATATACAACAGCTGCGCCAGCCTGCAATACTAGCGACTCTAGATTCAGCCGCACATGCCATACTCAGACCGCTGTAGTTAGAGCACTTCAGAGAAAAAATTACTCAGATTTAATATATTTAACCAATAACAGCGGTGTCTTCTTGCAGCAATGTTAAGGCTTCTTCTATAACTGCTACATCAGCCCCAGCTTGATGGATATGCTCACTCAAGTGACGACGCCAGAGCTTCGCCCCAGGCACTCCTTGAAATAAACTGAGTAGATGTTTTGCCATGGCATTCAATGGGACGCCCTGCTCTAGTTTACCTTCCATATAGCGGCAATAGAGCCGAACAACATCGATCAAGCTACGATCAAGGCCCGGCTGGTTGAATAAAGCTTGATCTATATCTAGTAAAAACTGTGGGTGTTTATAGGCTTCACGTCCAACCATGACACCGTCTACTTGGCTTAGGTGTTGCTGCATTTCAGCAATGCTTTTAACACCACCATTTAAGATTATTTCTAAGTTTGGAAATTCTTGTTTGATGCGATAGACCTTATCGTATTGCAGCTCCGGTATCTCACGATTCTGCTTAGGATTTAAGCCTTTAAGTAAGGCCTTGCGTGCATGCACAACAAAGAGCCCACAACCTGCTTCAGCCACCTCAGCGACAAAGTCACGAAAGAAGGCATAGCTGTCGTCATTATCTACTCCAAGACGACATTTCACTGTGATTGGTATTTCAGTCACCAGCTTCATTGCACGAACACAGTCGGCTACACGCGTTGGCTCACGCATCAGATAGGCACCAAAGCCACCTGCCTGTACTCGATCGCTAGGACAGCCAACATTGATATTAATCTCATCAAAGCCTGCCTCAGCGCCCCACTCTGCCGCCTGTGCCATCTGTTTGGCTTGATTACCACCAAGTTGCAATGCGACGGGATGTTCTTCTTGGTTATAGGCAAGAAAGCGGGCTCGATCACCATGAATTAATGCCAGACTAGTGACCATCTCGGTATACAGAAAGGTCTGCTGTGACATCAGCCGTGCAAGATAACGGTAGTGCCTATCGGTCCACTCCATCATAGGCGCAATACAAAAACGATGACTGGCGTGCATAATCAACTCTACTTTATGTAGCGCTGTTCTAAGTAATGACACATCGCACGCAAGCCCATGGCTTCACCACCTTTAGGGCGTCCTGGGCGATTGCGCATATTGAAGGCCATCACATCAAAGTGCAGCCAATCTGCATCCTTAGAGACAAAATCTTGTAGGAATAAGGCAGCACTTATCGCTCCACCATAACCACTAGAGGCACAGTTAACCAAATCGGCAACATCGCTTTTTAACTGATGTTTATAGCCTTGGTGTAATGGTAGCTGCCAGAGTGGATCTTGCGTCTCTTCAGCGGCTGTCATTAAGGACTCAGCGGTAGCGGTTTGATTCGAGAAAAAAACGCCCACTTCAGTACCTAAGGCGACCCGTGCTGCACCAGTTAAGGTTGAGAAATCGATGGTTAAATCACGCTCACTTTCGATCGCCTCAGTTAATGCATCGGCCATCACCAAACGGCCTTCTGCATCAGTGTTATCGATTTCTACAGTGGTGCCTGAACGTGCACTGATAATATCACCTGGACGGAAGGCATCTTCAGATATGGCATTTTCAACTGCTGACACCCAAAGTTCTAATTGGATCGGTAGCCCTTGTTGCATGATGTAGCGTGCTAACCCTAAGACATGTGCTGCACCACCCATATCTTTTTTCATGTAACGCATACTGGCGCCAGGCTTGATGTTCAAACCCCCGCTATCAAAGCAAACACCTTTACCAATAAGACAGACACGAGGATGACTAGCATCACCCCAACTAAGACGAATCAGACGTGGTCGGTTTTTACTGGCGCGACCAACGGCATGAACTAGAGGGTAATCGCGTGCTAGTTGGGTATCGTCTATAACCTCACTAAAACTAGCAGAGAACTCATCCGCCAGCGCCTTTGTTGCATCTGACAAGTCTATTGGCATCATGTCATTAGGTGGCGCGTTAATCAGATCACGTGTCAGGTAATGCGCTGTAATCATGGCATCCATACGCTTTGCTGCTGCATCGTCTTGACGATGAATTCTAGCAACGGCCTTTTCATTGTTTGTGTAGCGTTGGTATTGATATGCACCTAAGGCCCAGCCTAATAACAGTTGGTTTTTCTGTTGCTGAGGAATACTGTCACTGAGATAATATTCTGCTTGCGGTAAGCTTAAGGACAATCCAGCGATAGCCCACATATTGGAACTTGCTTCATCAGTGGCAACAATGACGATTACCTGCTTAACGCTACCATCAGCAGCTGGGACCAAACAATGCTGGCCAGCAGTTAAGCTACGTAAGCTAGATTCTAACCACTGCCCTGTAGATTGATTGTTGTCTATAAAGTGTTGAGTCTCTGACTCGGCTAAGAGTTGAATTTCAATATCTTTAGCACTTCGTTTGCTGTAGAAACAGTTCATAACAATAGATAATTCTCGTGGATTTTATTTAGTCAGTTTTAGCGCTTAGATCAATAACAAGCCTATGCCGAATTAAAGCGGCCTCGGATACAAATACTCGTCATGAATTCAACAAATATGCCAAGCCATGCACTGGTGATCGAAGACCTAGTAAAGCGCTATAAAGGCGATCTACTAGCCCTAGATCATATCTCGTTAACAGTGAAACGGGGAGACTTTTACGCCCTGCTAGGCCCAAATGGAGCCGGTAAATCGACTACTATCGGCATTATTTGTTCCTTAATCAATAAGACCTCTGGACGCATACAGGTTTATGGCCATGATATAGACCAAGATTTTGCTGCGGCTAAGCGAATGATTGGTTTAGTGCCACAGGAATTCAACTTTAATTCCTTTGAGCCAATCAACGAGATCATTAATAATCAGGCGGGCTATTACGGCATTACCCCTACTTTAGCTAAAGAGCGCACAGAGTACACATTAGAAAAGCTAGGTCTGTGGCAGAAACGCAAGAACACACCGCGTGAATTATCAGGTGGTATGAAACGTCGCTTGATGATTGCAAGAGCGTTAGTACATGACCCACAGCTTTTGATCTTAGATGAACCAACTGCTGGTGTTGATATTGAGATCCGTCGCTCGATTTGGGAGTTACTACAAGAGCTTAACGCAGAAGGTCGTAGCATTATTCTGACTACTCATTATTTAGAAGAAGCAGAATACCTCTGTAAGAATGTCGGCATTATCAATCAGGGAAAGATTATTATTGATACGTCCTTGCGTGCCTTACTTGACCAGCTAAAGCAAGAGACCTTCATTTTTTATCTGCAAGATGCCTTGGTCAGCGTACCTAAACTAAATAATGCCCATGCACAACTGACTGATGAGCGGACCCTAGAAATCACACCGAATACGACATTAAGCTTGGATGAGCTTTTTGCTGAACTCCATACTCTTGGTATCCGAGTACGTAGCATGCGTAACAAGTCCAATCGGTTGGAAGAATTATTTATGAATTTGGTTAGCAAGTAGGTTTGCATACATGACTATAATCGAACAACTGATTGCCTTACGCACACTCTTCTTACGAGAGATTTACCGCTTTAGCCGGATATGGGTACAAACCATTGTACCGCCTATCATTATGGTGGCGCTGTATTTCATTATTTTTGGCAAACTAATCGGCTCACAGATTGGTGATGTTAAAGGCTTTAGCTATATCGTCTATATCGTGCCAGGTATGATCATGATGTCGATTATTACCAACTCCTATGCCAACACAGTCTCTTCTTTTTATAGTTGTAAATTCCAACGTCATATTGAGGAAATGCTGGTCTCACCGATGCCGACCTATGTCATTATTTGGGGCTTTGTCTCAGGCGGTGTTGCGCGCGGTGGATTAATTGGGTTAGCGGTTAGCTTAACCGCCATGCTATTTACAGAGATTCACGTCTATCATGCTTGGTTATTGCTCGTGGTGACTTTGTTGACCAGCATTTTGTTCTCACTAGCAGGCTTGGTGAATGCTGTTTATGCCAATAGCTTTGATGATATCTCTTTGATACCGACCTTTGTGCTGACACCATTAACTTATTTAGGTGGAATTTTTTATAGCATTGATATGTTGCCACCCTTCTGGCGCGAACTGTCTATGCTCAATCCAATTCTATATATGGTGGATGCCTTTAGACTAGGGATGCTAGGCGTTAGTGATATTGAACCCCTACTCTCACTAAGTGTAATCAGTGCCTTTGTTCTAGTCTTATATGCAATGGTGCATACACTGATCAGCCGTGGGGTTGGTATCCGTAGTTAGTTTATAGGCTTTCCTAACGATGCTAAATCTAATGTCAAAAAAAATTACTTAATACCTGCTATACAGCTCTTGGATGAGCATTCGCCATAAATAATCAGTGAGTGATCTGTTATCTTAAATCCTTCTGCATCAGCAATCTTTTGTTGATTGGCCTCTATCTCTGCATTATAGAATTCAACGATTTTGCCACAACGAACACAGATTAAATGATCATGATGCTTACCACGGTCGAGCTCAAATACAGCTTGGCCACCTTCAAAGTGATGTCGCTCTACTAATCCAGCAGTTTCAAACTGCGTGAGTACACGATAAATAGTGGCAAGACCGATCTCTTCTTTTGAGTCGAGCAATATACGATAAATATCTTCCGCGCTAAGGTGTGGTTGCACAGCCTGCTCTAAAATCTCAAGTATCTTCATGCGCGGCAAGGTGACTTTTAAGCCAACACGGCGTAAATCCTGATTTTCCACTTGGGTTCCTAATTATAGTTATATCTTTATCGATCAAATAATATAGTAGTCTAACTAGAACGGCTCGGTTTATTTTCGAAACTATTTAGTTGGCTTACGTATTATTCGAGAATAATGCAGCTTAATCAACAACTTATGTATTGCATCTGAGAAATCTATCGTAGGGTTTAAATGGCAATAATCTTGTAACCAGCCTTCGATATTACCTAGTTTTTTTGATGGGCCCAATATTGAATAAGTATCGTTCTCAATACGGTTATAAGCAGTCATATAGCCAGCCAACCAACTATAGAAAAAAGCCTTCCCTTCAGCGTCACTCGCGACAAAGGCCTTGCAACTAGTTTGGCCCAGCCCCATCACCTTATAGTCCTTGTTAGAGTCAGCAGCATTAGCTGGAACGATTGAAAGTATCAAGAGAAGTAATATAAGACGAAATAGCATAATGATGCAGGATGTAAAAGATTGAAATTCTCTTTGTAGATAATAAGTCAAAGCATTAATCCATCTAGGCACTGATTAAGTAAGAAATATATGTTGATTAGAGAAAAATGAGATATTTCAATTATACAAAATACAATAATCGAATTCACAGGTCTTATTTCTATAACTTTCTAGAAGAGTCTTATTTAAAATTGGATATCTATCTGACATCTTCTTTTTATCGATTTTATAGGACCAAAAATCAGAACTATACACTACAGCATTTGGTTGATTATTAAGAAATGTTTCCTTCAAAGTTATGTCATCAACCGTCGGTGCATACACTGGATAGGCAAATTTCGTACAACTAGGAAGCTGAGTTAAAGCATTAATAATGCCATTGTTTGTCATATCTAATAAACAGCTTGTGTTCTGAGACATCAAAAACTTAGCAGCCCAAACATTACCTTCCGATGCAATACTATAGTTATCATTTTTTTTGAAGAAGTATTTCATCTTATCTGAATCGATTACCTGAATTAATATTGAACAGGCAGATAGAGAAACAATAGAAACCAACAGAAAGCGATTGAGTTTTTTATGTTGGCTCAAGAGAAGCCATAGCAAGCCGCTGAATATAAGTATAGTTACCGCTTCATATACAATACTAAATATTAGTAGTGTGACCAAAAAGATAGGCTTTGAAAGCCTATGCCCTAAAAGATCGGTAGGCAAAGTAATACTTTCATTGACACCTAAACGATAAGCAAAGACGTACATTAAAGGTATCAGAGTAAAGACAATATGCACTAGATCTGCTCTATTTATTGAAGACTTAAATAGAATTATTGACATCAAAAATAGCGCGAATAAAAAAGTCTTACCTTCTTTATCATTACTTTTTCTTATCGCTAAAAAAATATTAAGCCCGGTTATCAACAGTAAAACAGATTACTTTCCATCTTAATGTATTATGCTATCGCTTATGTACCACGCGATGCTTTCTTGCGTTCATGCTCTTTTAGGTAACGCTTGCGGATACGAATATTCAATGGTGTCACTTCAACGATTTCATCATCGTCAATAAACTCTAAGGCTCCTTCCAAGGTGAGTTTAATCGCGGGAGTTAAGACAATGTTTTCATCTGTGCCAGATGCACGTACGTTGGTCAGCTGTTTACCTCTTAGCGCATTCACAGTTAGATCGTTATCACGTGAATGAATACCGATCACCATACCTTCATAAAGTTCCTCGGTAGGTGAAACCATCAAACGACCACGCTCTTGTAGAGTAAACAAGGCATAACCTGCAGCCTTACCCTGACCATTAGATATCAATACACCACGATTACGTTGGCCAATCCGAATAGGAATGTATGGGCCATAATGATCAAATACGTTATATAACAAGCCATTACCTGAAGTCATGGTTAAAAATTCAGTACGGAAACCGATTAGGCCACGAGCTGGAATAATGTAATCTAAACGTACCCTACCCTTACCGTCTGGCTCCATATTCTTCAAGTCACCACGACGCTCACCCAGCTGTTCCATGACAGCACCTTGGTGGATAGTTTCAATATCCAAAGTAAGCTGTTCATAAGGCTCTGTCTTAACATCGTTTTCTTCACGGATAATCACTTCAGGTCGACCAACTGCTAATTCATAACCTTCACGGCGCATGGTTTCGATTAAGACAGATAAATGTAGCTCACCACGACCTGATACACGATATTTCTCAGCGTCTTCAGTCAATTCAACACGTAAGGCAACGTTATGCTTGAGCTCTTGTTGTAGCCGATCCCAAATATTACGAGTGGTAACATATTTACCTTCTTTACCTGAGAACGGTGAACTATTCGCTTGGAAGGTCATGCTGATAGTAGGTTCATCTACACTCAACGCAGGTAATGCCTCAACTGCACTTGGCAAGCAAATAGTGTCAGAGATTGCGAGTGGATCGATACCACTAATAACAACGATATCACCAGCACTAGCTTCTTCAACTTCAACACGCTCTAGGCCACTGAAGCCAAGAATCTGTAAGATTTTACCCTTACGTTGTTTTCCATCACGGTCAATGATTCCAACCTGCATATTTGGTTTCACACTACCGCGCTTAATGCGACCAATACCAATAACACCGACATAACTATTATAATCTAGTGTTGATATCTGCATCTGAAAAGGGCCGTCAGCATCAACATCAGGTGCCTTCACTTTATCAATAATAGTTTCAAATAAAGGCGTCATATCACCTTCACGTACACTTTCTTCAAGACCGGCATAACCATTAATACCTGAGGCATAAACTACCGGAAAATCTAGCTGTTCATCGGTTGCACCGAGGCGATCAAAGAGATCAAAGGTACGGTCTAATACCCAGCTAGGACGTGCACCATCACGATCGATCTTATTAATAACAACAATTGGCTTAAAGCCCATTGCAAACGCTTTCTGCGTTACGAAACGAGTTTGAGGCATTGGCCCTTCAACAGCATCGACTAAGAGCAACACAGAGTCGACCATCGAGAGCACTCGTTCTACTTCACCACCAAAATCTGCGTGCCCTGGGGTGTCGACAATATTGATTTGGTAATCATTCCATTTAATAGACGTATTCTTAGATAAAATGGTGATTCCACGCTCTTTTTCTATATCGTTAGAGTCCATCACTCGTTCTTGTGGGACATTACGCATATCCAACGTGCCTGACTGTTGTAAAAGCTGGTCGACCAATGTGGTCTTACCATGGTCAACGTGGGCGATAATGGCGATATTACGGAGTTTTAAGGACACGGCTGTTCTCTAGGATATGAATGCACGGCGATTATACAGTGCAAACGCCGAATTGATAGCAGCAACGCGGCTACTTTACTACTTAGCGATAACTTATAGCTGACTTTAAAAGCCACATTATTTACACTGTTACTTACTACTAGTCCTTTTACAGTAATTGATCGCTATCAAACTGAACCGATTTATCGGTTTAGAATGAAATTCCAAAGGTAATACTCAAGAAGGGCGCCAACCACGAGAATATAATTATGCCAATGAAACATTTTAAAAACGCCCAAAAACAAGAGGTTGCTTCACTCGGTATCGAAGGTATTAACGCCTTTTTGCAAGATACTGGTGCTTCAGACCATGCTCCAGCACCGATTGCTTATGGCTTCTTTCGCATGGAAGCAGGTAATCCCTTGGAATACACCTATTCCTATGACGAGTGCAAAGTCATCCTAGAGGGTGAAATGACAATTGCAGAGGTCGATGGTGAAAGCTATGACGTTAGCGCAGGAGATGTGGTTTATTTCTCTAGAGGTACCAGCGTAGTCTTTTCATCAAAGACTAGTGGTCTTGGTTTCTACTGTGGTCAGCGCAAGCTAGGCGAACTGTAGGTTAAAGCATCTGGTGAGTTGACTATCCCAACTCACCAGATAGTTAAAAAGATAAAGTTACGTTGGGCTTAAAATTCTGTGTTTAAGCCAATATTAATCCAAGATTCATTACCCAAGTCATCACGCTCAAGATTTTTTCCGGCCCAGCTATAATGAAGCCCAAGCTCTAAGCTAGTATTTGCTGAAAGTTCAGCCCCTATCGCTGTGTGATTAATACCGTCGTAACTGTCACTAGCATAGCCAAAATCATAGGATCGTAAAACGTAGGGAGTAATTTGATACAGGGACTCATCCGTAATCAACTCAGAACGCAGGGAAACCTCTACATAACCACCTTTTGCCTCACTGGCCCAAACAGTATCCACACTAGATTGAAGCCAATGTAATGGGCTATAGCTAAGTCCAACTCCAATTTCATTATCCCGATCTTCCTTACTAGCTTCTTCAGGAAATATTAAATGTTTAAGGTTTAGATAACCCTCTATCTGAGAGATTGAAAAGGCATATTCAGAATAGAGATGAATTTCTTCATAGTCTTCACTGTCACCTTTAGCTAACCATAAACCAAAGGTAACATCGTTTTTGCTGATAGCTAAATCAACCGAAAATAAGCCACCTTAATCAAGATTACTAATGCCCTCTGTTACATATTGGCTGTCTCAAGATGGGCTAATAGTAAAATCAAAGGCTTCATTGGCATGACATGGAGTGGCTAGGATAAATAGAATAATACTGAAAAATTTAGTGGTTATTTGCATATTACAGCCTACTTAGCTCATGTTTATTAAAAATAGCTGTAGCTAGGCTAATCCCATGAAGTAAATAACGATTACTGTCTCGGAGCGTTGGCTGAGCATAAATTAAGTCTGTAGAAGAAAGCGCTAGATATAATCCTCTATTGCTAGCTAGTACAGAATTGTAAAAATATAATAAATACACTATTTAATCAATCAAATTTAATCTTACACATAGTGTAGGGCGCTTAAAGACTATCTTCGTTGTGCTTGACGCCATTCCCATGGTGGCATGAGATCAGAGCTGGGTGTTTGCCATAGCCCTAATAGCTTACCCCTAGCCTGTTGTTCAGCGTTAAATAGCGCTTTTGATCTGGCATATTGCGTGTAAACCCAAGCATGACCCTGTTCAACCATAATCAAATTCACCCACTGCTTATCAATATAAACATGAGCTACCCACCGCTTGTAACGATCAATATCAGTCAAACGAATAGTAATATCTCCAAAAGAAAGTAAGGCGCTTAAAGCTTCTGTAGCTTCAATGCCATAGTCTTGCTTTGTTTCAGGGGTATCAATTTCAGCCAGCCGTATTCGTTCTTTCTTACCATTAATTAATAGCTGGATGGTATCGCCATCAACTACCTTAATCAGTTCCCCAGAAATATTCTCTGCAGTAGCTGAGCCTATATATAGTAAGCATAGACATACGATCGTCCTGATCATAATTACTCCTTAAATCCTTACTTAACTATTCAGACCTTATATCCTAGGTCTGAAAAACTATCCCTGTAAATCATTATATCAATCTTGTAATGGTAATAAAATTTGTAGATTAACACCGCTTGCATCTTGCTCATTTTCGATGGCAATAGAGCCCTTATAGAATTCAGTGATAGTGCGCGCAATATAGAGACCTAAACCCAGATGCAGACTTCTATCTTTTGATTCTGATCGCACACTGATCATAGAATCAAATAGACTTTGACTGTTTTCAGCATCAATACATACCCCTTTATTACTAACGATTATACGTGCATAGCCTTTTATGCGTTCTAATTTCACAATGACTTCTGTTTGCGGCAATGCAAACTGAATTGCATTAGAAACGACCTTATCTAACATCTGTGCAAGATGATCAGGACAGGCTGTAATAAATATCGGCTTAGAAAATGCTATATGACTGATCTTTTGATCATCAAATGCAATTTGATAACCCTGCACACACCCAGCGACCAATGAACTTAAATCAATGCGTTCATTTTCCGCCGTCTGCAAACTCTGCTCTAAGCCTGAGGCTTCAGACATCTGATTCAAAATACGATTTAGACGATGGGTACCCTCCAAGGCACGGTCTACATACACACGTGCATCATCTTTTAGTTCACCCATGGCCAATCTATCGAGTGAAGATCGAACCACACTAATCGGCGTCCTAAACTCATGTGATAGACGTGCATTCATATTTTCAAGCGTTTGTGTATAACCATGCAGACGTTTAACTAATGAGGAAAAACTACGTGACAAATCACCTAGCTCATCGCTATCTCCACTACCTTCAAAAGTAGTTCGAATCCGCCCTTCATCATCAACTGCATTCTCAGTAGCCTTCTTTAACTGCAAGATGCGGCGTGAAGTCTGGCGAGCAAATAGTAGAATGGCAAGAGTCACAATCGCGATGACCAATAAGATCATATCGAATAGTTCTTCTAAGGCTTGGTTTCTCAGTGTCTCAATACTATGGGTAGTCTGTTCAGCCACTACTGCACCAATGACTCTGCCACCGACCCAAACAGGATGTGCTGCTAATAGCACCACTGCCTTATCATCAGGTGTGATATACCAATCAGCAGCCGGCTTACCTAATAAGGCCTGATCGACCTGTTTACCACCTAACTCAGTGACCGCTTTTAACTCATCGATGAAGTCTTTTTGTGGTGGGTTAAGAATCAGCTGATAAAGTGGATCCAAGACTTGTTCATGCAGGATAGACAGCCAGTCTTGGGACAAGCCTTCTATCTCTGAAATGGGCTTCGTCAGTTGGCCTAGGTTACCAATCTTTGCTTGCACTCGCTGGTATTGATCCAATACCCATATCCTAAGGTTTGCTCGATTCAACCCTTTTAGTATCTTTTCAATTTCAGCTGAAGAAGTCAGAAAGGTACCCAGACCAGAAATACTAAAGATATTTGAGGTGCCGATCAGCTGATGTAGTGCTCTACTCGAGTTATCATCGACATCATAAAACGCAAAACCAAGCTTATCGCCAACCCAATCAGCAGGAATCCTTAGCTCTAGGTTGAAACCATCTCTTGTTTCACGCCAAGCACCTTGAATATTTGCTATTGGCTTAAGCGCTTCATACGCTAAGGTTTTTACAGACAAGCTATAAGCTGTAACCCAACCTGAGGTATGTGGAGAGATAATATAACGTTGATAACCACCCTCTTTGTTTACTAAACCAATTAAGAAATTATCATTTTGATGTACAGCTAAAGCATTCTCATCACGATAAATCAAAGATTTATCAGTTACCTCAAAGACTGCGTAAATATAATCTTGGTAGCGCACCATGCGATGAGTGAAAGGCTTTAACTGTTCAGCTTCGTCGGTTTGACTTAAGACTTCACCATAGGCTAAAGCTGCACCTGGGAATTGTTTCCAGTCACGCAACAGACCATCCAATTGAATTGGCTGTTGCACTTCAATCGCATGCAAATCACGACCCTTTTGTACATTAGGCAGTAGATTCAACTCTGGATTAAATAGCTCATCACGTTCATGCAAAGCGGTCGCAATTGCTTTTGCAGTCCCCGATACGACTTGTTCTTGCCCGGCTCGCAAATATTCTTCCATATGCAAAACATATTGAAAGCACAACCAAGGAATAAGTAGAAATAAGAAGGAAATAGATAGTAATTTGGCTTGCAGGCTAAATCGTAACCAGGTCTTAGATCGATTTTTCATTCGCTATACACGCCAGCGATAGCCCATGCCATAGACTGTTTCGATTGCATCAAATGCGCTATCAATACGAATAAATTTTTTACGAATACGCTTAATATGTGAAGTAATCGTACTATCGTCTACAACCATTTTTGAATCATCCATAAGTTGTTCACGACTCTTAACATGGCCGGGGCGTTGTGCAATTGAATATAACATCCAAAACTCAGTCACTGTTAGGCTTAGGTTTTGACCTTGCCACTGAGCTCGCATTTGGCTTAGATCCAGTTCTAATGCTTGGCAACGTAAAATATCATCTTGCTTGGTGAGACTTTCTTGTCGTTCTAGCCGTCCAAATAAGGCTTCGATACGGGCCATCAAATGTGCCAGGCTAATATCTTTACTCAGATAGTCATCGGCACCAAGACGCAAACCACTAATGGTATCGATATCACCATCTCTAGCAGTCAGAAAAATGATTGGTAAACTTTGTGAAAGCCCCCTAATCTGCTGGCATAAACGAAAACCACCATCCAGCTCTAATTCTAGGCCAATATCAATCAGCGCTAAATCAGGCAGCTGCTTCTCAAACTGCACTATTGCATCCATCCGATTGGAAAACTGCCAAACAACATAGCCATAATCTTGCAGTAGGCTAACGTAGTTTTCTCTCAGGGCAATTTCATCCTCTACTACAGCGACTATGCGTGCGCTAGTTTCATTATCTTTTAGCATTGGCTCCAATTCATAATCTAGTATTCATCTTTCACTTATCTAGTAATACCGTGAGCTGAGCAGAAATACTAGTAGCAAAATATAGCTGCCTTATTTTCGCCACAATTGATCTCTAGATTGCCTTTATTTAGCTCGAATGTTGTCGCAAAGCTAACGCTTAATAAAGTCTGCTATTCGACTAAACCTATTCTGGAGAAAAGGTATCATGCAAATAAATCAAATTCGCTTTAAACAGACAGTATTCAGTTTAGTATTACTGCTTGGTTCAAATAGCTTGTTAAGCGCAAATGAACTCAATCACAGTTCAACAGGCAACCTACAACTAGGTGGTGCGGGTGTCGGTGCGGGTTTAGCTATTTTTGCTTTAGGTCCAGTGGGTATCATTCCTGGGGCTGTTTTGGGTTTACTAACAACTGATAATGTAGATAAAAACCATCAGCTCAGTAGTCTCAAAGAACAACAGCAACATCATAATAAACAATTAAGCCAAGTTTCTGCTGAACGAGATAAAATTGAACAAGCATTGCTTGAATTACAACATGAACATGCTTCTGTCTTGGCTGAACTGGAACAGAGCGATAGTACCCTAGCCTCTGTTCAGCAAACCCACTTTACCCTGAACTCTCAAATCTTATTTCGTACCGCTGAGAGTCGAATAGAAGCGCATTATCAGACTGAATTGTCCTCCATAGCCAACTTACTCAAAATCATGCCTCATTTACAAATTATGCTTGAAGCACATGCTGACGAAAAAGGTAGCACTGAGGATAACTATGACTTATCTGTTGCACGGGCAAATGCGGTTTACTACTTCTTTCAGAATGCAGGCATTAATGCATCACGATTAAGCCTGAAAGCCCTAGGTGAGACTGAGCCTGTATTTAGTGAATCCAGCCTAGAAAATGACACCTATCATCGACGTGTTAGCATCCAAGTGTATAGCACTAAAGAGATACTCATCCCCTAGAAATATAATGTCTGATTGTCATTTAAAATAATAATAAGTTGGCCTGCTAGAATTCAGTATCAGTAGTACGTAACTCTAGTAATCTAGAGTTACGTACTGTACATTTTCCAGCAGTCTTCATGCGTTAAAGCCCTGGTTTATTTGTGTCTTTAACGCAGAATATTGAAGATACTAAAACCGCATTCATAATAATTAGGAGCCTTCATGACAAAACTATATTCGATACTGCTTGTTTTTTCTCTAGCATTCACATCAATGAGCAGCTTTGCTGATGGCCATGGCCATCATTCTCTATATGAACGCATGGGTGGCGAACCCGTTGTACGTGCAATTGTTGATGATATTTGGATCAACCATGGCAAAAATCCTATCGTTAAAAACCGTTTCATCAACACCAATGAAACTTACCTAAAAAAATTAGTTTTTGAGATTTTTGCAGTGGCAACTGGTGCAACGGATGTTGAGTACACAGGTAAAGATTTAAGAGATTCTCACATCGGCATGAATATCAGTGAGATGGAATTTAATGCGGTAGTAGATGACATCATGAATGCGATGGAATCAAACAAGGTCTCGAAGCCACACCAAGGTGAAGTATTAGCAATCTTATGGGCTACACGTCCTGCTATCGTCAATACCAATGTAACTACAGACGCACTAGTTAAGTAGTCATAGCAGCATAATTAGACTTGGTTATCTTACATCGCCAAGTCTAATCTCATCTCCCAACTGCATAGTGGCAGTATCGAAAGTAAATTAATTTCACTGATCATAGAGTTCTTTATAATGCAGCCTATGCGAAGTCTATTTTCAATAACTATAAGCCGTTCCTCTCCTAATTTTATTCTATTATTCTAAAAAATTAGCGACAGAATTAAGCTCGAATAATACATACGAATATACTTAGTGAAGTTCGAGTGAATTTTGGTTTTACTTGCGATTATGACTATCGAATTCTTCCGCAGTTTGAACAATGATGCTCGCTTAAAATGGTTCCCGAGGAAACCATTTGGTCTTGAGTTGATGTTTATTTTAGAACAACTGGAAGAGCAAGATTCAGGCAAAGGAATAAATGACACTTGGCTACTTATTCAACACAATCGTCCACAAAAAGGTACTTTCAGTCTCTATGTGAATGAACTTTGTGCGGAAGGAGTGATTGATATCTTTTATTCCAAAGAAAAACGTAGTAGAAAAATATTACGTCTTTCAAACTTCAGTAAATTAGCATTACTTAATATAAGAAAATCAAGCCACTAATATTCCATTCGTAGAATAAATTTAGTGAACTTTTGGTAGACTCTAGCAGTCATTATTTCTAATGATTGTTTTATTTGTTATGGGTTCCTCCCTTGCACTAAACTCCAGTCATACTGTTATAATTACTTACTTATTAGCTATCCGATCCATTATGAGCTTTGAGAGCGTTCGCTTAGTAACAACATGGAATTAGATTTAGATACTGGTCGACTATTTGTTTTTTTAGGTGGGCTCTTACTTTTTTTAGGCCTTGAATCGATAGTGCCAAGAAGACAATGGCTACGCACGAGAATACGACGCTTAAAGTTTCATCTCATACTAGCGCTCTTAAATACCGTATTAGTACGCATATTTCTCTATGTACCCTTTTTATTATGGGTGGTCTATGTAGAGCAACAGGGTTGGGGTATTTCACGCTGGCTAGGCCTTAATAATTGGCTAGAGCTTGGGTTGTCGATACTTGTATTAGATCTTTTTGATTATTTCTGGCACCGTGCTAACCATAGTTTCAGCTTCCTCTGGCGCTTTCATAAAGCACATCACAGTGATACCGAGATGGATGTCAGCACCGCTTTACGCTTCCATCCAGGAGAGCTGATTTTATCATCCCTAGCCAAAGCGACTTGGGTTTTAATTTGGGGTCCTACCGCTATTGCATGGTTTGTTTTTGAAGCCTTAATAAGTCTCTGTGCTCAGTTCCATCATAGTAATATCGATTTGCCTGATTTTTTAGAAAAGCCCATTGCTAAAATCATCGTAACCCCCCGCTTCCATACCTCACACCATATCGTCGAGCGTCGCTATGGACACTCCAATTTTTCAACTATTTTCAGTTTCTGGGATAATTTATTTGGGAGTTATTGTCAGCTCAATTTCCCAGCAGATCGTGAATTGTCCAGCGAGGCAATTGGCTTACCCGAAAAGCGTGAACTAGCTTTTTCTTTACGCTCCTGGTTTACAGAACCTTTTAGCCAACGCAATTTGCGAATTGAAGACGATTAGGTTAAAAAAGACACTATAAAGCCACTGTTTTTTATCATCAGTAAAAAAGACCATCTCTTGAGGAGAATTAATATGAAGATATTTTTAAGCTTACTACTACTATTACCATTGCTTACCACCGCATATTCAGCAGAGCATGGTGGTAAAGAAATGAAAACCAAAGAACATGGTGGCACAGAAATGAAGGCCAAAGAACACGGCGGCACAGAAATGAAGGCCAAAGAGCACGGTGGCACAGAAATGAAGGCCAAAGAGCACGGTGGCACAGAAATGAAGGCCAAGGCTAAAGAGCATGGCGGTAAGGCCTTAAGCGATTAGATATAGAGATTCATTTATGACTACTCATAAAAAATCCTACTCTATCAATGCGCTAGTAACAGGGTTGGTTATTTCTATACTAACCCTGTACTGCTTGCCAAGTGCCATCGCAAAAGAGTCTACTGAAGCAACCTCATATTATGCTGAAGACATTAAGTCGAGCATGACACAACACATCAAAATGAAGGCTGATGCCGATGGCATCTTTCAACTTCGAGATGAGAAGACCGGTAAACTGTTACATCTTAGATTTGTAAAAATTCATGATCCAGTCCGTCAGATTGGTAGCGACATTTATTTTGCCTGTACCGATTTTCATGTCATTGGTGAGCCGAAGAAATTATATGACTTAGATTTCTGGATGAATGACAAAACTGGAGAATTAAAGGTCTATGAATCTAAAGTCCATAAAGAGCCAAAATGGTCTCTACTCTACGGTTGGTATAAGCAACCACGATATACCTTTGTTAACGATCAGGTTGAATATCTGTATTAATCTGCGAGATTTTCATCAGCACGACCGTACCGATCTTCGTAACGGATAATATCGTCCTCACCTAAGTAGCCACCAGACTGTACTTCTATAATCTCTAGCGGTACTTCACCAGGGTTTCCCAACTGATGAAGTTCACCTAAGGGAATGTAGGTTGACTCATTAACTTCTAACATCTGTGTAGCATCACCACAACGCACCTCCGCTATCCCTTTAACCACTATCCAATGCTCAGCCCTATGTTGATGCCTCTGTAGACTAAGCTTCTGACCTGGCTTAACAGTAATACGCTTCACCTGATATTGATGACCAGCATCAATCGAATCATATTTCCCCCAAGGGCGATAAACTTCACGATGATTAATGTGCTCTTGACGTCCAGCTAACTTGATCTGTTCAACAATTTTCTTCACTTCTTGCACTTCATCTTTATGTGCTACCAATAGCGCATCTTTAGTATCGACGATAATTAACTTATCGACACCTAGAGTAGCAATCAATCGCTCTTCAGAAAAAACAAAACTATTAGTCGTTTTTTCAACAATCGCATCACCTTTAATCACATTCTGATTAGCATCTTTTTGTTGCACTTCCCATAGACTGGACCAACTACCAACATCACTCCAGCCAGCATTTAGAGGTATAACAATAGCGCGATCAGTTTTCTCCATCACTGCATAATCAATAGAATCTTCCGGACAGGCAGCAAAGGCTTCTGCATCGACTCGCATGAAGTCTAAGTCCCTACTAACCGCAGACATCGCCTGTCTACAGGCACTTAAAATCTCAGGGCAATTTTTTTCTAACTCTTCAATATAACGATCGGCACGAAACATAAACATGCCACTGTTCCAGTAAAATTCATTGCTTGCATAATATTTATCTGCAGTTTCTTGATCTGGCTTTTCGACAAAAGCCTGTACTGGCAACCCTTCAGCGCAGCCATCAATAACTTGATTTCCAGCTTGAATATAGCCGTAAGCTGTTGCAGCGTAGGTTGGTGTTATACCGAATGTAACTAAAGAGCCCTTTTCTGCATGTTTCTGTGCCGTGGTAACCGCTCGTTGAAACGTTTGCGTGTCTTCAATCCGATGATCAGCTGCTAACACTAACATCACACTATCAGCCTTAGCTTGAGCAATTAAATCTAAAGCAGCCAAAGCAATTGCTGGCGCTGTATTACGCCCTACAGGCTCCAACATAATCTGTGGTACAGCTTGTCCAATTTCACGCATTTGCTCTGCTACAAGGAATCTATGCTCTTCATTACAGATAATGTGAAGCTGAGCTAAGGTTAGGCCAGCTAAACGGTCTACCGTTTCTTGCAACATCGACTGTGATGAGCACAGTGGCAGGAATTGCTTTGGATGTAAGGTTCTGGAAAGTGGCCACAGGCGCGTACCTGAGCCTCCACAAAGAATTACCGGAGTAATCATGATTAATCTCGCATAATGAATAGCTAGAAAGCCATGGCTATTGGCCAGGCAATTACGACAAAACACTACGCGGAAATAGACGAAAAATCTATTAAACGGCGTAAAATGGATAACGTATGCTGAGGCTTAAATATAAACAGGGCTCTCACCCTTAGCGATAAGTACGCTACAGTCCATAATCACCAGCAAAAAGCATAGAAAAATGACCCAAGATAATCGATTCATTGATATTGAAACCAAAGTAGCCTACCAAGAAGATTTACTACAGGAGCTAAATCAAGTTGTCATTAAGATGCAGCAACAGATCGATAGATTGGAGCTACGAAATCAAATGTTGAGAGATAATCTCAAACAGATCGAAGCCTCATTACCTGGTGACGCTAATCCTGAGCAACCGCCACCACATTATTAATTTGGTCAGCTTATCGAGAAAATGCTTAAACAATCGGCACTTTTGAGTAGATCGAAAAAATATTCGACAACATATCGCGAATCCTGCCTATTTATTAGTCGATCGGGTCGAACTGTGATTGACAGGCAGTACTAAATCAATACAATACAACGTCACTTTTCGAGTGCGGGAATAGCTCAGCTGGTAGAGCGCAACCTTGCCAAGGTTGAGGTCGCGAGTTCGAATCTCGTTTCCCGCTCCAATCACTCACTAGCCCTTTCGGGCTGTCATTCACACTAATTCATTTAGTGTCCATTTTTATTTACTGGACCTAAAAATTAATGTGATTGTGATACGAGAAAAGTATAACGATATCAGGCTATACTTTAGTTGTAGTTTCGTTAGAAAATAGAGCACGGGAATTCTCGTGGGTCCAAAGAAAGTTTGGACATATACCAAGTGATTTTAAGCAACACACTGGCGAGTTGGCAGAGTGGTGATGCAGAGGCCTGCAAAGCCTTGTACAGCGGTTCGATTCCGCTACTCGCCTCCATACTTGAAATCATACTCACCTTTAGCCCGGGTGGCGGAATTGGTAGACGCAAGGGACTTAAAATCCCTCGCCTTCACGGGCGTGCCGGTTCGATTCCGGCCCCGGGCACCATTAAGTAAACCTGTTACTTCCTTATCGTACTGATTGGCTTGAGTTTTTACTTGCAGCTATGGAGTGCAGTTGGGACAACTTCACCAGTGGCATACATAAAAC
>Ga0228674_1000734_pt1 | contig 21453 bp, 24 predicted proteins | sample 1D_rmetaG_FD_189054 | JGI IMG/M metagenome (GOLD analysis project Ga0228674, IMG submission 189054) | Seawater microbial communities from Monterey Bay, California, United States - 1D_r | ecosystem: Environmental > Aquatic > Marine > Coastal | place: USA: California | collected 2016-09-26
GTATTAAATTCTCATTTATTGACAGCATATTAACATCAAATATAGTTTCTTCTACATATCCTACCCAATGATTTAACCATTGATTTACAAATCTAATAAGCTCTAAATTGTTCTCTTCTCCAGGCACCCACCATTTACCATCTACTTGTTTTTTAACTTTGTAAAAATCAGATAGTGTATCAAAAGGATTTTCAGGTACTGTTATAACTTCCCAACCTGGAAATGTTTTAGTATAATCTTGTACATCACCTAGGGTAACAATTAGTCCTGGTTTTACTACACAAAAACTTCCATCACTGTGATATCCTCTGTGGGAAATATGTACTCTAAATCCTTCACTTTCCCATTTGCTTTTAATTTCTTCTACGTTTGAATTGCTAAATCTACTAGGATCATTTACAAGGTAATCCCAAAATATATCCTTACCTACTCTACAGATATTAGCTGTAGTTAAAAGTGATCCTTGGTCACTTCCTTCCCAATCTCTAATAAATGTATTTTGAGGATTTATATTTTTAAAGACACTATCGTACATACCTCTATGTCCATCAGTACCGTATATAGTTTCTCCTACTACAGCATAATGATCACGTGGTGTTACAGGAGGATGTGGTTCTTCAAATAAGTTAAAATTGTTTTCATCAAACTCTGGTCTGTAAGTTGTTACGCCATGTTCTTTTAAAATAGAATCTAGTTTTTGAAAATCTTCTTCTGTTTCGTCTGCTATTCTTTTTAGAGGATCTAAAACTTTAGGAATAGAAACGTGTCTAGCAAAATAATCGCTAGTAAAATGTTTACCTAGTAAACAATGTTTTAGTTGATGAAATGTAGCATATCCCTTGATAGGAATCATGGACTAACCTACTATGCTAAAGTGCCAGTTACTGTACTGTCAAACCCTGCAAAAGAGTAAATTCTGTGTGTGTTAGGTGGTGCTGATGTAAATGTTATATTTCTACCTGAGATAGTATAAGCCTGATCAGGCTCTTGTACAACGTTGCCTACAACAACAATAACATTATTTTCGTCTGCTGGTGCTGTAGTGAAAAAATTAGTAAAAGCTGTTTGTGTTCCATCACCTGTTGCTGTATCAAGTACAACCGCTGTACTACCTTGTGGTGCTATAGATCTAAAAGCAGAACCATCAAAGTATTCCATTCTGCTTGTAGTTTCGTTAAAACGAATAAATCCTTTATCAGCAACAGCTGGTCTTTGTGCTGTTGTGCCTGATGCTGTTGCAGTTCCTGATGATCTAGACTTTAAAAAGTATCCCATTTTTAAATACTCACGTATGAAACTGTAGCATATATTGATGTTGCCGCTGATGCTTTTGCTTGTATTGTATCACCATTTGATAATACAATTTTTTCAGCACTTAAAATATATGTGTCGCTACCATCAATTGACAATTCTTTAATAATTCTATTAGTAGCATCTGCTGTGCCACCGTTTGCTACAAGATGAACATCAATAGTTCTTGCCGCCGCATTATCATTTGTAAAAAATATCGATGTAGTAGCAGAATCATTAGTACTAGTATAAACTGTACCTATGCTTGTTCCTAAAGTTGCTTTTGCTAACGCCATTTTCTTTTCCTAAAATATCAATCCGTATACGATTGCTTTACTTTTACTTACCATTTCTTGTGCCGCTCCTGATGGAGGCTGAACATAAACTCCTGTTCCACCGCCGCCTGGTGCTTTAGCATAAACTAATGATTTTCCTGAAACCGCACTCGGATCGCTTGTTTGTGTCATTCTTAAAAGGCCATCAGTTGTAACATTTCCAGTAACATCTAATGTTGTTGATATAGTTGCCGCTCCTGTAACACCTAATGTTGTACCATCAAATGTTAAATTTGCTTCACCTTGCATAGCATTTGATCCTGTAATTGTAGTAATAGTGTTATTAGTCGATCCAGTTAAAGAAATACCAGATCCAGATACACCATCTACATAGCTTTTAGTAGCTACATGATCATTTCCTGTAGGTGTTGCCGCGGCTAACTTTGTTAAAGAACTGCCTTCTTTAACAGTCCAACTATCAATACTATCATCATATAAAAAAGACACGTTTGTTGCCGTTCCTCTTTCTATTTCGATACCAGCCGTTGTTGCTGTAATACCAGCGCCAGTTTCGTTTTTGTTTAAGATAATAGTATTATCAGAAATTGTAGAGTTAGTTGTTTCTACTTCAGTTTTAGTACCTTGAACAACAAGGTTTCCTGCTACTGTAAGAGAATGTGTTGTTACGGTAACATTAGAATCTGTACCAGTAGTGGTAATCTTATAATGTCCGTCAAATCTTTTTTCTGAAATTTTTGCCATTTTTAATAATCCTTATACATTATTTATTTCTTTTTCGAACTGTTCAAAATCTATTTCTCTGTAATTAGGTACTTGATTCCACTGATCTGGGGTAAAATTGTTTAATGGTGCCACTCTAGCGAAGTTTATTTTGTCAAATTCTAGCATTATTTTACGAATTTGCTCTACCCAATTCATATAATATATAGCACCGGCTGTTTTGGGTTTATAAGCATTAGTTCCAGCATATACATTATTAATATCGTCGCCTATGCCCATTAAATCTACGCCTATAAAGTAAACATACATATGATTGATATTAGGGTTTTCTGTGCCTCCACCTGGCTGACAAGCATACCATAAAGCTACAGATCCACTACTATATCCCCAACACGCTTCATCTATTTTTCTGCTAGATCTATTAATATGATCAGATTCTTGCCATGGTCTGTCTGTGTTAGTTTTAATTTCTTTACAAGGTCTTCTAGTATAAAAAGGTATAATAGCAGGTATGTTTTTTAAGTAGTCAGGATTAATATCAGACAATTCGATTTCTTCTCTCATTTTACAATCAGTAGCAACAAGAACATCAGGTATAAAGTCCCTATAAAGAGCATTACACCCATATATAGTTCCTTTACTTCTTAAATTATTTAAATCAAACTGTAATCTTGATTGCCCGTTGCCTATTACAAATGCCCGATCCATTGTATTCCTTTGAAAAAAAATGACTGCTAATAATATTAATTAGCAGTCATTTATAATTAAGATTTTGTATCTGAATTAGATATCTTAAGCGTCTTCTGTTAGATCGTCGTCATCAGTTCCTGATAATGTATTGTCATCACCAGCTTCTTCCATTCTAACAACACCTGTAGCCGCCGCTCCAGTTAATGCCCATGATACTTTTTCTCCGTCTAAAGCGTTAGATCCAGTATTACTAGGTTTTGCTAGTGTAACTGTACGACCTGAAATTTTGCTCACGCCATAAGTTTCTGAATCAGCACCTTGTACTGAAATTGACATTTCACCAGCAGTTAAAGCCGCCGGTAATTTTCCTGTAGCAAGTGTACAATCAAAAGTTCCTGCTGTTCCAATTTCTTCAACACGGAATTTTTTTGAACCTAATTGCTTAACGATATAACCTTCTTTAACAGCAGAGCCGTTATGAAAGTTTACTTTGATTTCTGAACTTCCAGCTGTAGGGCCTGTGCCTTCTACACCGAAAAATCTTTTGTTAATTGGTCTTCCCATTTTTTTTCTCCTATATAAGTAGTCCTATCTGGGTTCTATCCAGTACGCTGTGGGTTAAACAGCATAAGTCCGCCTTGCGGCACACTATTTGACAATATTATTTATCTGCTTTTGGCTTAGAACTAGGCTTTGCTAATGGTCTAGCAACACTATCTTTTGAACGTTTTCTAAGTACAGCTAAAGCACTTACTTTACGTTTTAGTTCATCTAAGGGTTTCTTTAAATCCCATTTAAAGTTCATATCACCCTCCTTATTGTTAAAGTTAGGTGCGTTCCTTCGCTTATGCTACTTCCGGCCTAATGGCTGAACGATAAGAATATTTAGTCAAGAAAAAAGGCCCGAAGGAGCAACAACGAGCCTTTTTAAAAAAATAAGCAAAGTAGGGAGGACTCGGTTACACCTCCAACCCCTCGACACAGATACCTGTCTGAATCCAGGGAGCCTAGTTCCACTCGGGAGAGCGATGTGACTCAGCGTATTTCTACTACCAAGCCTGGGTACCACCCCTAACTAGCCTAGTTCGACCCTCTGGTAAGAGCCTCTTCCTAGCACTACAAACAAAAGCTAATTACTCTTTTGTTGCTTATGTATATAATATAACACAAGTACAACCTGAAGTCAACCTTTTTTTATTTTTTTTTTGGATTTTTTGGAGAAAGATATTTTAGTCAAAAAGAAAGGCGCCTAAGCGCCTTTCTAATATTAGCTATTAAGCTCGATGCTATTAAGCAAACGAAATGTTTGACATAGCAATTTCGCCCAAGTAGTCACCAGCATTACCAAGTGATGATGCTGTGTTAGTTAATTCAACATAACCGTATCTAGTCATGAAACCAACTACTGGCTCTAAAGTATCAGGATCAAGTACTGTTCCTGAGCTCATTAGAGGTACATATGGACAATAGAACGCAGCCGCGTCCGCTTCGCTTGAACCTTTGTAACCAACTAATACAGCTGAGTTATCAGCGGCATAAGTGTCTACATAAATTTTCATAGCGCCATTTAAAGTACCAACAAACTTGTTGTTTGTAGGAGCTTCAAAAGTTCCTTCAGTTGTTCTTGCAAACGCTGAAGTAGAAGCAGATTGAAGTACTGTTAGTGCTTGTGGAGAAACCACAGCCCAGTTACCAGCACCACGTCTAGTTCTTTGAGCAATTTTATTTGCTGTTCTGTTAATCAATACAGCAAGAGCCGCATGCTCGTCACCAACGTAAGTAGCAGTACCACTTACAGCAGATTGGTTGTATGTCTCTTCAGTTGCCGCTAAAGATCTTAAAGAAGTAAGAACTTCTTGGTCAATCTCAGCAGTAATTTCTTGAGCCAACGCCGCCATAATTTCTGCTTCAACGTCGATTCCGTGCATTGACTGAGCGTCTTGAGCCGCCTCAAAAGTCCAACGTGCTGATAGCTTTCTAGTTTTAGCTTCAACAGGTTGCTTTAAGATTTGGATGTTCAATTTCTTACCAGCAGAACCTTCTAAGCTAGCCGTAGAAGCACCTGCTCCTGGGTTAGCGTCGTTACCACTGTAAGACTCAGCAATTTTGAACGGTGATAATGCTTCATCGCCAGCTGTGATGTTTGTAGCACCACCAGTTGTTGTTTCAGCATATCTTACTCTTAGAGTATGGATTTGTCCTACTGGACCTTGCATAGGTTGTACACCAACGATTTCGTTAGCGATTACAGTAGGCATTACACGTCTGATTACAGGTAGAATCACACGGTTTAGAGTAGCAACATTACCGGCTGATGTAGCGCCAGCAGTTGCAGCCTCTTTTAAGTAGTTACGGGTGTTTTCTAAAACAACGCTCATAGTAGATTTAGAATTTCCTTCTAAGCCTTCCATAAGAGCCGATTTAGTGTCATCCCAACGGCTTTCAATTAATGTATCTGACATTTTAGATGTCTCCCTTATATTTAATTTACATTCCTGCCAGCTTCTTAAGGAGTACAACCCCCTCATCAGCTTGGCTGGTGTTAGTAGTTTTATTTCCAGTAACTTCTTTACGAGACTCAGCAATAATCTTTTTGCTTGGAGCTTCGTCTTTTAGTACTGCTGGCAAATATTTGTCGTAAGCTGATTGTATCTTATCAGTTGCGACGCTTTCGAGTAAACTTTGCATTACTTCTGCCTGCTTGTTAGCAAGTGGCTTCATTAATTCATTGAGTTTTTCTTTTCTGTTGATACCCTCGTTGATTTGCTCAATCTTTGCCTTTTGAGCGTCAACTTCAGTTGTAGAAGCGTCTAATTTCTCAGTTGCTTCTTTTAACTGTTTGTCTTTAGCAACAATTACAGCTTCCAATTCTTTCATTTCTTGATTTTCGTTCAAGTAACTAGTTGAATATTCAGCGGCAAATGTTTCAAACAGTTTACGACCAAAGTTATTTTCACGAGCTTGTTTGATATCTTCTTTAAGTTGAGTTAGTTCGTCTCTTAAAGTTGATGTTACAGATTCTTTAACAAGTTTACTTGCTTTTTCTACAAAGTTACCTTTGAGTTTAGCAAGTTGATCTTTTGCTTCAGATACTAATTTTACTTTAGTTTCAATGACGTCTTTTTTGTCTTTGTGGAACTCAGTAATTTCTGATGCTAAGTTTTCAATTACAAACTTCTCAAGTTTTTCCATAGTAGTTTGTTGAGATTTACGATCTGATCTTAATTCGCTAATCTCTTCAGCTAATTTCTTAACTAAAAAGCTATTGAATTTCTCAGCCGCTTCTGACATTGTAGCATTGTACTTAACTCTGTCTTCTGCTAATGCCTTCTTCTCAGCTACTACTTGTTCAATTTCTTGAGCCAAGTTTTCTGTTACCATCTTGTCGAGAGCCTCAACCATAGTCGTTTTATCATGCTCATAACGACCAGCAAACTCTTCTCTTAACTCGGCACGAACTTCTTCTTTAACTTCAGATAATTTCTTATCCCAAGCTTCAGAAATTTGCTTACGAGTTTCTTCGTTTACTAAATCGCTGTCAAGCAACGGTTTGATGACTTCTAACATATTGGTCAACTCCTAACTTTTAATTCACGGATGAGTTTTAGTACTTCATCCTTTAAGTACGTCTGCACCTTAGTATCATGCTGTGCTTCTTTGGCAATCTCTAAAACTTTATGTCCATGATTCATGTTCAAAAGTCCTTCGTATATTGCCGTAGGGTAGGCATTTGGTGCCGACGGTTGTGCCACAACATCTATTGTGACTATCTCGAATTCGCTTACCTCACCGGTAGCTTCATTGACGTTGCCGCTTCCGCGACTGCTTACTCCCAACTTAACACCACTGTCACACATAGTTTTCACTAGTTGTCCCATTGGCGTAGGGAGAATCTTTAATTTACCAAACCCGTTTGGACCATCCATCCACATATTTTCTACCATGTGGCATACCCTATCTAGATTAACTTGTAACCCTTCTGGGTGGTCAACTTCTCCAAGCACACTATTGCCTGTAGAGATTTGGTCATTTAATGTTTTTACTGCCGAAGCAATTTCGTTCACAGGATATACACGTTGGTTAGCATTTTTTACCCCACCTTGTATACAAATACCTTTCATGTAAAGATCTTTACCGTCGTTGGCAGATTCCATTACTAGTCCTGCTTGGTCGAACGTTAAATTTTCTTGTAATAAAGGTCTCATTTCCTATGTCCTTATTATGCTTTGGCTTTTGGTGCTGGTGAAAGAGCTTGTTTGGCGCCAGGCTTGTTTTTATTACCTGCGTCACTAACACTAGCCTTAGGTGCTGGTTTAGATGCTTCTTCTTTATTAGCAGTCTTAATACCACCTGGTTGTTGTTTAGCAACTGGGCCACTTGAACCGTCACCGCCTTCAGAAGTTACAGGAGCAGGTGCTTTTTGAGTGTATTCAACAACTTCTTCTGCTTTATCTTCTTCAACTGCTTCAGCTTCGTCAACTGCTTCTTCGCCTTCAAAAGCTACTGCTTCTTCAGGTTCCATAGCTGGCTCTTCAGCTGGTGCTTCGTCTTCTTTACCAGTCATTTGTTCAAATTCGCTTCTTAAGTCATCAATAGCTGTTTGAAGATCCATAAGTTCGTCTTCCATACGTTCCGCATCGTCGTCGTCCATTTTATCTTCGTCACTATCCATGCCCATTTCGTCAGACATAGCATCAGCATCTGCTTCAGGCTCTTCGCCTTCATCGTCTTCTTCTGCTGTCATTCCAACTTCATCAGCTTTAATATCATCAATCATATCAGCTGTTTGGTCACCTGCTACTGTTTCTTCAACAGCTTCGTCAGATGCTTCTTCAACTTCTTCTGATTTTGATTCTTCAGTTTGTTCGGCTTCTTCAACTGTTTCATCAGTGGCTTCATCAACTGCTTCTTCAGAAGCTTCGTCGATATCAGCAAGATCTTCTTCATCGATTAAGTTTTCGTAAATTTTACGAGACTCATCAACAGCGATCTCATGAAAGAGTTCTTTAGCCTTATCTTCTTCCTCATTGACTACTAGTTCAATAAGTGATTTCCATTTGTCATTCATGTTTTGACTCCTTTTCAATGAGATATGGCGCATTTTCGTAATAGTATTTACAAATATGCTATGTTAATTAGTTATAATAGCATAAAACGAGCACTTTTGGCTCGCTTCATCTAAATTTGTTATTTTTGTTGTTTTTATATGCCTGAGGATTCTTCGTCTTTTTGCCCGTATTGTGCCTTAATTTTTTCAATCATTTTTGATTTTTCAAACTTTTTGGCGTCATACATTTTTCTCAAGCTATTAAGTTGGCCTAAAGTGAGCTTACTCTTACGAGTATCTCCTTGTGCTAAAACGCTATCATCCTTTGTAGGATCATAAAATTTGTCATCTTGTTGATTTAATTCAAATAATTTCATAGTACACCTATTCTTTCTATATAAAAGGACGACCGACTTTTAACGTACCGGTTGTAATTATTTTTAAATCACTAGAGTCGTTATTGCCCGGTTTATATAATGTAGGCATATTGCCTTTTTTAAGTGTAGCCCTTGGATGTCCTTGTGCTACACGTTTTTCAGCCGCAAGTTTTAACTTTGCTTCTTGGCGTTGTCTTTTAAATTCTAAATGTGATATTCCATTAGCACTCATACTTTTATTTAGTGTTATTATATTGAAATATCGGCGCCTTCGTCGCCTCCGCCAGCATCTGCTCCAGGTTCTGCTTCTGCTCCGCCTTCAGCTTCTGCTCCGCCTTCTTCACCGCCTAAGTCGTCTCCGCCTAACCCATCTAAGTCAGCACCTAAACCACCCGGTGTTAATCCAGCACTTCTAAGAGCTTTTCCGCCCATAACATTTTCAGCATCGCCCTGTTCTTCTCTCCACAGTATATCATTTTGTTTCATTTCTTCTTCAGTTAAGCCTAAGAAACGTTGTAAAGCAAATCTCTTACTAATGTAAGAAATGCCTTCTGTTTGTGTGAAGTTACTAATTCTACTAGCATCAATATCACTTTGTCTGTAACTAGCAAAGTTTTGAGGCTCATTAAATTCAATATCAAATATTGAATTATCTATGTTAATACCTCTCCAACGTAACCACAATTTAAATTCACTATCAAATGTACTAGATACTAAACTTTGTAATCTCATACAGTATTGGTTAAATCTATGTTCTTGTATTAACGCTGTTCCAACTTTACCGTCAACAAACGTGTTTGATCCATCGTCTGGAGAACTAGGTAGGTATGTACTTGGAATTCTCAATCCTCTGTACAGTTTATTAGTAAAGTATTTCAAGTCTGAAATTTCACCTAGGTTTTCACCACCTGGTAATGTTTCAACTTTAGAACCTCTACCTTCTGCTGTTTGAGGGAAGAAATAATCTTCATTGATTGATAATGGATTGTAAGTAGCATCCATCATATTACTTCCGCCGCCACTTTGAGTAGGAATACGTCTTTGGTGTATTTCGTTTTTAACTCTTTCTACATAACCCATTGCCATATGTGTTGGCATATTACCAACGTCAATGTAAAACACTCTTCTTTCAGGTGCTCTTTGGACTCTGTAAATTATAATAGCGTCTTCTAGTAATTCTTTTTGTTTGAATACTTTAAATATTGCTTCTAGTACTGAAGTACCAAATGGCCAGTTGTGATCTAACCCTTCTGTTAAACTTAAATGTACAACGTGGTCTGCTTCAATTGAATTTTCTCTTACTTCTGTTTGTCTACCAGCATAAGAACTTGAATTATTAAATCCTGTTGTTGAAGAACTTGGTTGTACTGTAGCTGTTTCTGTATGTTGTGGTGCTGTTATTGTTAAGTTCTCAAAGTTAGGTGCTACATCTTTTAACACATAAACTTCTGGCTCTTTACCTTTTGCTTCGTTAACAATTACCTTAACAACGTTTTGAGGTTCAACCCAATACCACTCATAAGTTTCTGGGTCTCTAATAAATGTTTGATCACCATACTTTAAAGTATTACGAAAAATCTTAAAAATTCTTTTATTAAAATCATTTAAGCTAGTCCAGTTTTTAAGTTGCTCACTTAAAACTTTTACTTCAGTTTCAGTTGGACTCTCTTTAAATTTAAACTTAAATGGTGTGCCATTTTCAGGCGACTTCATAGTACAAAACTCAGCAAGAATATCAATAGCAGAATTTACTTCCGAATCAGCATCCATTGATTCATATTGGTTATATCTTTCAATCCTGTTTGGATGTCCAATATAAACTTCAGGTAATGTACTTTGGTAGTTCTTAAAACCTAAATCGGGAGTACTTCCTCCTCTTGCTCCAATAGGGCTTAGGTTTCCTGTATCTACTGTTTTAAAATATTTTTTCCAACTCATTTTATTTTCCTAATCCCATTAACTGGGTATATTACTATTTAGTTAAGAATAGTTTGAATCCCTTAAATCTCGACTCACTCGATATGTTCGTTTTGCTTCACCTAGTAATGATCTCAATGTACTTATTTGCTCATTCATAGCTTCTGTTGACGCGGCATTATTAGTATTACTAGCTACTAGCTTCATAGTAGCATTTAATTGGTCTAACTTGTTAGCTATTGCTAAACTATCTTTTGCTGTTGCTAGTTCATTATTTGGAGTAATTGTACCCGATGTACCAGGTGTAAATAATTCTGCTCCACGTTCTCCAACAATATGTGGCATTCCTAATCCAATTGGTCCACCGTATTGTAAACCCGGAAGGCCGGCTCTACCAGCAAGTCCATTAAAGTATTGTCTAAAATTACTTTTAATATATTTGGTTGCATCACCTTTTGGAAGATCCATAGGATTAATTTCACTCATTTCCTCAGGTGAAAATAAATTACCGCCTATCATTGTTCTTATTTGATCATAGAAACCGTTGACAGCCTTTGGGTCATTAGCTTCTAATGTTTTTAATTCTTTTATAATTGCTGTAGCAAACTGTCCAGCTTCATGACCCCACATAGCTGGATTATATGTAATTGTGTTTAGATACTCTTTTAATTGATTAATTGAGTTGTATTTTTTATTAGCATATACATCTGTTTCGTCTGAGCCTTCAATTTTTTCTGTTTCAGCATTTAAGTTACCAGAGGCATTTGTTACAGAAGCTCCTTTAATTGCTTCTACCACTGCCGGTGTAGGAGAAAATACTAAACCTTCAAGTGTTTTCTGATCCATGCTATTCAAAGCAGTATCAACCTCTGATTTAGATAATCCTGTTTTGTTTGCTAAATCTTTTTTATTATGAGCATCATATACTTGGTCTATTATATCGCCTTTGTCAAGTCCGCCTATAATAAAATCTAACGGATCGTTAGCAAACAGTTTAAATATTGTTGCTACTCTGTCTAATTGGTTTATAACTCTTTGAATAGCATCACCAATATCTACATCATCGAGTCCCATTTTAGTAACACCTTCAGAAATAGCATCTTGTACTCCTTGTTTTATAGTGCCAGCCGCATCTCTTAGAGCCGATTCGGCTAATATAAATTGACCACCAGCTCCTGTTGCCTTTTTGCCTACATGGTCTAATCCTGTTTCAGCCTTGCCGGCAGATGTGTCAATTTTTTGTAACTGTACTTGGAATTGTTGTAGGTCACTTGCGGCTTGTACTGTTACTGTAGCAATATCACTTATACCATATAAACTTCTTAATTCTTGTGCTGAATTTTCTATGCCAGGACCTAATGCCTTTAATCCTGCTAAGAATCCCTTTTGGTCAATTTCTCCCCTAGCCATTTGGTCTGCCATAGTTCTTAGTTTTTCTGCCGCTTCTGGATTAGCCGCAACAAATTCTCTAATACCTGGAGTACCTGCGGCGATTTCTTGTGCTAAACTTCTACCAGCCGCACCTGCCATCATAATGTTTGATAAAGGACTTCCTTCACCTCCCATCTTAAAGGCCATAGACATCATTTTTTGAGCTTCTTCTGTAGCACCTTGTAATCTTATATTAGCGTCAGCTCTTAAATTATTTTGAGCCATTTCTTCAGCTAGTTGCTGTCTGCTTTTACCTGTTATAGACGCTAGTTCATTTAAATCTGTTATGTATTCTTTAAAGGCCGCACTTTGTTCTTGGTAACTTAATGTACTGAAGATTGTGTTTCTACTTTGTACTGATGTATATTTCGCTAACTGCTCTGCTTGTTCTTCGTATCTCAATCCTAAAGCATATAGTTCACCACCATAAGAACCTCTCATTACTTCAGCTAATTCAACAAATGCTCTAGTACCATTGGTAACTGATCCACCGTAAGTGGCTAAACCTGCCGCGTTCTGTTGAACTATTTGTGTAAAGCTATTCAGTGTTAGGCCTAAGCCGTTTATTTGTGCGGCTGTTTTTACTATGTCACCATTATAGTTTGCTCCACTTTGGCTTAACGCTACAAAACCATCTGTCATGTTTTGAGCATAAGCGGCGATACCCATTGCCGCGGCTCCTAAGGCTCCAGCAACAGCCTTACCGGCTGTTCCAACAGCACCTATACCAGGCACAGCACCTGCGGCGCCTTGAGCAAACTCTTCCATAAGTTCACCAGCTTGTTGTGAACCGGCTTGTACAGCTCTACCTAATGTTTCAAAACTAGCAGGACCTCTTATAAGGTCACTTATTACATTACCAGTATTTTTAGATATTGTTTTTAATTCTTTAGATATTTTAGCACCAACACTAGCAAAGGTGGCATTTGTTTTTGTTTCAATATCATCAAACGTTTCAACTACTTTACCTAAATCAACAGAAGCATTCTTAAGACCTTTGGCCGCTTTTGACATATCATCGGCCGCTTTTTTCTGTTGATTATTGGTAGCTGTACTACCAGAGCTAGTCCCTGATTGACGTTTTAGTAGATCTACTAGTTCTTTTAATGTTTCTTCACTGGCCGCATCATTAATTTGAATTTGATCGCCATCTATTTGAATTGTTGTTGCCATATTCTTAAAACCACCATTATATAGTCATATAAATACTGTTAGACTAATACACTTATTATAATGTATTTAGCGGAGAAAAATCAATGGAAAATGAAAAACCAAATATGGCAACAACACTAGAACCGATTAGTACAGGGAAAGAGTCTGTAGAAGCAAAAAATCCTCTACAAGCATATTTCAGAAAACCGGCTATCTATGTAAAATTGCCAAGTGAGGGTAAATTCAATACTCCAGACGAAATAGATTTACCAGGCGGAACTGGAGAAATTCCAGTATACCCTATGACAGCTAAAGACGAAATACTTATGAGAACACCTGATTCATTAATGAACGGTGCTACTACAGTTGACGTTATACAAAGTTGTTGTCCAAACATTAAAAATGCTTGGAAACTTTCAGCTTTGGATATTGACTTAATTCTTATTAGTATACGAATTGCTACATATGGTGAGACTACTGAAATTAAAGGCGTCTGTCCAAAATGTAATTCAGAAAATACTTTTGAATTAGATCTAAGAACTATTGTTGAACAAACCTCTAATCCAATTTTTCAAGAAAATTTAGATATTGCTAACGGGTTAAACATTCTGTTTAGACCATTAACATACGAAACTGCTACAAAAGAAGCTTTAAAAAGTTTTGAACAGCAACGTATGATTCAATCAGTTTCTAATGCTGAAGTTAGCGAAGAAGAAAGACTTGAAAAATTTAGAGATGCTTTTGTTAGACTAACAGTTTATTCTGTTGGTATCTTATCAGAAACTATTATGGCTATTAACTTACCCGATGGCACTAAAGTAACTGATAGAGAGCAAATAGCTGAGTTTGTTGCTAACGCAGATCGAGCAACGTTTACTGAAATAAAAGGTCATTTAGAAAGAACTAAAGACTCAACTACTGTTAAGCCTATTCAATTTGAATGTGCTGGAGAAACAGATACTGAAGGTAAACATACACCTTGCGATAACAAATGGGAACAGAATTTTACCATAGATAATTCAACTTTTTTCGGGTAAGGCTTTTGGCACTAGGCAATGAAGACGTTGTCAAGTTGCTCCAACAATTTGATAACGAGTCAAAAGCCCTACAGAAAGAGTTGTTGGAGATCAGTTGGTATATGAGAGGCGGTATCTCTTATAGCGAAGCCTCGATGTTATCTCCTAGTGAACGAACTCAAATAGCTGAAATTATTAAACAAAACATTAAAAACGTTAACGAAACAAAACTTCCTTTACTGTAACCTACATAGAACCAAATCTGACTGTTTAATAACTTTTACCACACACCTAAATAACTCTATATGTATACTAGATTTAATATAGTAGAGAAGTCTACTAATAAAGTCTTAGGTGTTGTTTATTCTGAAGAAGAAGCACAGCAAGTCGTAGAAATGGAGCGACTTAATAATCCGCACATTGAGATAGAAGTTGTTGAAGTCAAAGAGTCATCAGTTAAATCAGGCTTCGGAAGAGACCCGGACTTACACTAACTTTGAGTTTCTAAATGATGTAGATGATCCGTGTGATGATTGTACACATTGGATAATGTTCTTGAAAAGTTAGAACTATTCATTTATTATTAACAACGTTATTGAAATCAACTTCGTTGATTTATTTGTTCGTTTTCACTCACAAATGATTTACATCTTACTTCGTTATCATCTAGATATTTTGCCCATACTTCACCCGCTATGGGGTGAAGTAAAAGTGGACTGTCATCATCTGAGTAGTCACCCACAACGTCTAAGAAGATTTAGTATTTCTACTAACGGAGGCGGAAACCCGCTAACCCCCTACTTCAGCTTCACATAAGTCTCGGAACATTTATTCACCCAGAACGTCGAATGTTTAAATGTCGGTGTTGTATCTGTTCTACAGAGCACCATCTTTTAGCCTTTAAGTATAATGGCCTTCACTTGCTACAACCCAGTTCTGAGTACAGGTGTCTGTACCCTCAAGGGCATATTTGCGGAGTAGCTATATAGTTGTTCGTTAAGTTGTTATTAGTATGTTATGTTAAGCACAAAGTGATTTCACTAAATCTGAATTTCTAGTGAAGAATTCTTCGTAATCGCTTATTCGCCAATTGGAGCCTGTAGTGTTTGACCAGTAGTCTATGTAGTTTTTTGATTTTGATTTGTGCTTAGATTCTATAGCAATGAATTTGCCTATTTGATTGAATTTCATTATTAGTATATTGAAGTCGCCTATGTCTGCCACGTCCATAAGTTGTGATATCCATTCTTCTAATTGAGGAATAGGATAAGGTTGTACTAACCTATGGAAAGGAAATGCTTTATAACTTTTACATTCAGCATTAAATTTAGGAAAACTTTGTCCTGGAACAATGTCTCCTTTGAAAGCCCGTACTTGGCCTTCGTGTAGTATTTCTTTTCTTACTTTATTTGTGCCGCCCACATAAGCACCTGATCCAGGTGCTCGTATAAAAGTTTCACCGTATAAGCCGGTAAGAAACTTTGCAACATCTCTTTCCCAGGCTGATCCTTTTGCTTTTTGTGGGCTTGGCATTATTCTTTTTCTTTCTTATAAGAAAGAACTCTAATTACATAGAGTTCTTTTTTTCTTGAATTTCAGCTCTACGTGATTTAGCAAGTTTGCCCATATCACCAAGTGCCTTACGAGCTCTAGTAGCCGCGGCTTTGTTCCCTTTATCGTCGAACTTGTCAGCTTCTGCTAGGTAGTTTTCGTATGCTTCTTTAATTTGTTCATGTAATGTTGACATTACTTTCTCCTTTGTATAAAGCTGTAAATCAGCTTTGTCCTAATATTTACTGTCTAAGGTATCTTAAACAGCGATTTCTGAACTATATATGTCTAGTTCTGGAAATTTAGTTATTTCCTGTCTTATTACGCCAGTCTTTCTTGTTACTATATGCTTGAATAGTCCTATCAATGACTATTGCTAAAGCAACAATTGACAACCCGCTAATAACACCCAAACCTAGATATCCGTTACCAACAGCATTCATAACTTGAGAGCCTAAACCACGTACACCTATCATTGAAGCAATAACAACCATTGCTAATGACATCATTACAGTTTGGTTTACACCTCCTAGTATAACACTTCTTGCTAAAGGTAACTCTACAAATAATAATATATGTCTAGGTTTTAATCCTAAAGCGTGTGCTGTTTCAGTTAAGTCTTTATCTATTTCTCGAAGACCAAGGTTTGTAAATCTAATCACTGGTGGTATAGCAAAGAAACATATAGCAATTAAGCCAGGAACTTTGCCAAGTCCAAATAACATTATAACAGGAATTAGATATACAAAACTTGGAATAGTCTGCATTAAGTCTAGTATAGGTAACATAATCTTTTTTGCTGTTTCCTTTTTAGACATTAATATACCTACAGGTATACCAATTACAATACAAACAAATGTGGAGATAACAACAATGGCAAGTGTCCTCATTGTGTCGTCCCACATACCTACTAAACCAATTAGAGTAAAACTAGATAAAAATCCTAGTACTATTTTCCAACTGGTAGTAAGTTTCCAAATTAATAAACTTGTTAAGCCTAAAAATACATACCAAGGTGTAACAAGTAATAACTTTTCAAAATGAATTAGTAACCAGTGAAGTGGGGAAAGTAATTCAGTAAACCACTCTCCCCAATTACTAGCAAATTCCCTAAAGGTCGCATCAATAGACTTTTTTAAAGCTGTAATAGTTTGCTTGTCTAATGACGGAAAGCTCACATTCTTAATCCAACAAATCTTTTGTTAGTTCAGTAGTAAGTTTTTCTGCTACGTCAGGTGTAACCCATTTAGACCAAAGTAGAGGATATTGTTTTAAAAACTCTATCGCGGCCTCTTCTGCTGTTGCTTGATTATCATCAAACCATACAAGCATAGCTGTAACTATTTTACCGTCAATTGATCTTTTAGAAAGATAATCAACTACGCCTTTGTTTAATTGAATGCTTGGTGTTATAATAGTACCTGTTGCTGAAGTTGGCCAAGCAGACGGTTGTGGGTTTTCACATTCTTCTACTGACAAAGAAATACAGTTAGTCCAGTTATCGTCACCAGCATAACCTACATCAGCATCTAGTTTAATTAAACCTAGCTTACCTACAAACGAAGTAGGCTCCCAATAGTATCCTACAAAAGGTTGCTCTTTTGCTACAGCACCTTCCCAAGCAGAATTTAATCCTGTACCTGAACCTGGGTCAATAGTTTTCCAGCCTTTAGCTTCCATATCAAAAGCTCTAAACAGATTGTTGTTATGTTTTAAACAACTCCAACCTTCTGGACAAATTACAATTCCACCCTTTGAAGGATCTTCTGGATGTGGAAATAAATCTGGTCTTTCTAATACTTGTTCAATTGTTGTAAAGCCGTATTCTAAAGCAATATAGTCTGGGATATAAAACCCTTCACCTGCTCCTACTACAACTTCATCTCGAACTAGAATAAGTAATCCTCTGTTAATATAATCTTTAGCACCATCGCCTAATAATGATGTCCAAGCTTCTCCAAAAATATTAGGTTCGCCTGTTGCCATCATTGATTGAATAGTAGCGTCAATACCACCTGGAACAATTTCAACGTTGTGTCCATAGCCGTGTTTTAATATATAAGCATCTATGTTGGCTATCATAGATCCCGATTGCCAATTTAACTCAGCAATTTTAATGTCATCAGCTTTAGCTGAAAATGACATCAGCATGAGTAAACTCACGATTGTTAACAAACGTTTCATTTAATCTCCTTTAGGTTAATTTTACGTCATTATTATAGCTTGTAAATCCGTTTTCTTTCTGTACTGTTAAAACATTATTCACTCGCCCTGCTAGTTCATCTCTATGTGAAATGAGCCATATGCTTTTCTTTCTATCTCTAGACATCTTTTTTAGTACAGCTAGAGAACTTTCAACACCAGAGGCGTCCATGCCTGAGTCAACTAACTCATCGATAAACAACAAGTTAATAGGTTGGTATAAGTTTTCCCAAACATCGCGGAATGACCAACTTAATGATAAAATTAGTCTATTCCTTTCGCCTCTGGATAAGTTATCAAAGTCGAGATCTCGACCTAACTCGGTGATCTCAATTGATAAATCGTTTTGAAATACTACTTTATGTGGTAGTCCAATAGTGTTTAGATAGTATGTTAAACGTTTATTTAAGAACGCTAAATTTTGTTCAATAATACGTTTACGAACAAAACTATCTTTGCTTGTTAAAAGCTTCTGTAAGAACTCTTGATGTTCTTTTTTAAAGTTTAAGTTGTTTAATTCATCAAAGTTAATTTCCTGTATTCCATTTTCTTCCATTTCTTTAATTTGTTCTAGATAAGAATTCTCTTCTGCTGTTTTATTAGAAAGCTCATTCTCTAAAGTAGTTAAAGTAGTCTTGTGATTGTGTGCTTCAGTAATACTAGGATAAAATGTTTCAGGCTTATCACCTAGTTCGCCAACTGTTTTTAGTATTTCAGAGTATTCTGTAAATTTCTCTTTGTTAGCTAGTAAATGTTCTTCGATGCCTTTTACTTGTTCTTGCTTACTCTTGATTATTTCTTCTTGCTTGTTATCGTGTATTTCTTGTCCACAAGCATGACACTTATGCTCTTCGAGTAGTTTTATTTCTTCTGTTAATTTCTCTTTGTGTTTGTCATTTTTGTTATTGTCACTTGTAATACTCTCTATCCAAGAGTTAGCTGAATTGATTTGTGACTGTTGTTCGTTCCACTCAGCTAGTAAGGTGTGTTGCTCTAATTCTTTGTCGATATCAACATCACCTAAATCAATAATTGCTTTTTGTAGCTTTTGTATATCTTCATCTTTTTTATCTTCCCAAAGTTTACTACTACGCTTTAGCTTTTCAATTTGTTCTTTAATATGTTCGTTTGCTCTTTCAACACCCTGTATTCGATATTCTTCTTCTTTTGCTCTATCGCGATTAATTTTCATTTCTTCTTTAAGTTTTTCTGCTTTTTCACTTAGAAGTGTAATACCCAAAAGCTGTTCAATGATTGCTCGTTGGTCATTACTTTTTAAACTTAAAAAAGGTTCAGTATAAGTGTTAAGTGCCACAACGTGTTTGAACATCTCGTGGCTCATTTCTAGTAAACGATTTATTTCTGCTTGTGTTTCTCTACTATCGCCTTGGGCATTATCTTCTGCTTCTTGTTCTTGTCCATCAACATAGAACTTTAGTAAGTTAGATTTACGCCCTCTTTCAATTTTATACTTTTTATTATTTTTTTCAAACTCTAAACAAACAAGCATATTCTTGCCATTTGTTTTGTTAATTAAATTGTCAGCTCTAATTTTAGTAAGTGCTTGTCCATATAGAGCATAACTTAAAGCATTAATGATTGTAGTTTTACCAGTACCATTTCTAGCACCTGTATCATCTCCACCTAGGTCTAAGTTTTCACCTAATACTAATGTTAAGTCTTGTCTATTGAAGTCAATCGCTTGTGTGCTGTTACCCACACTCATAAAATTCTTGACTGTAATACTATTTAAATTAAACAAATTATAAGTTCCTGTAAATATCCATTAAGAGATCTTTATCATAAAAATCACTCTCAACTGCTTCTAATTGACTATAAACAATAGTGTCAACTGACTCAAAGTTAATTTCAACATTTTCGTTTACTTCTGTATCTTCTAATTTCTGTTGTATCAAACTCAACTCACGTATATCATATTGACTCATAAAGTTTTCTCTAATAAAAGTAGCCTCTTCATAACTAACTTCAATATCTAAAGTAACTCTAGCATAAGTCTTTGGCAACAAATACTTTCCTGGATCGTTTAATAATTGTCCTAACTTTAATGTTTTATACTTTGGAGCGTCTGGCCATGCTTTGTACTCGGGCTCTTTGTCCCAATCTAAAATCATTACGCCTCGGTCATCGTCCCAAGCATCTGAATAATTGTGAGGGAAAGCATTACCCATATAAGTTATGTTTCCTCTTGTTTGTCTTTTATGAAAGTGTCCACTAAACACGTGACCAATTCCACTAAAATCTTTATCGTGTAGTTCACCTACATCAGGCATTTGTACCATAGCATTCATATAAAAATGAGGTAACTCTAAATGTCCAATCATATACTTGGCTTTCATTTTACCTATTTTTTTATGTTCGTTTCCGACTAGCCAAGGTACTATAGCAACATTACCTTCAACAGTTATGTCATTATAAATTTTGATATTAGAATAGTTTTTAACCCAAGCTACAGAATTAAAATCTCGCTTGTCACGATAGTATTCGTCATGATTACCTGGAATAAAAACGACCTTTTTAAATGCTTTGCTTAAAGCATCGATGGCCTTTATACTATAATTGAGTGTAGCTACATTAATGGCCGCTCTATGATGATGCCAATCACCTAGAAACAAACAAGTTTCACAGTTCTGTTCTTTGCCCTGTTCAATTACCCAGTCAACAAAGTCTAGACAATCCTGATTAAACAACTCAGAGTTACTCTTGTTGCCAAAGTGGATGTCTGTGAAAGCTATAGCTTTCTTAAATAAATTTTCCATATACCAACCTTAGTTTTTTACTATTATTACATAAACCAACTAGCTTTGTCAAGTCTTTTTCTTCGAAACTTTGGAAGTTTTCATTTTCTTTGCCCATTCTTCCGGTGTATACTTTATAACAGGGCCGTTGCCTTTAGTGAAATCTAACTTTCCAGATTTAATTTCATTTTCTGTTTGTCTAGTATAACTTGGGTTAAGACCAGCTTCTTCTAGTATGTCATCTCTAATAATTTGATTACGTTTTTCTAAATTTAAAACTCTTGTAAAACTGTTTGTAATAGCCGCGGTATAATAAGCAAATGGATTTTGTGATTTGGATTCATCGAATTGTAATCCAATTTGTGATAACTGTAATAATGCTGTACTCCTCATTTCGTCATTATAAGTGTATCCACGCCAGTTTGACCTAGTAGCATAACGTTCACATAATTTCATAAACATTTTAGCTAGATTATTATTAATTTTTCCATGGTCTTTATTAAAGTATCCATTTTCCATACCACCTTCCCAATGACTTTTTCCAACAATTATAAGTTCATCTTTATCATTAAACCTAAAATGTTGGAACGGTGGAAAGTTACATCTTGTGTGATGATCAGCTTGTTGTTTTGGATTTTTCTTACGACCTGGTTCTAATGGTACATGGTCAAAAGTCATAATTCTAAAAACTAAATCGTACTTGTCTACTTTCTTCCAATCAATGGCAAATTCGGCTTGTTTTACCTTTTTACCACTTTCAATAGCTTCAGTATAGGCTAATTTAGCCAGCCTATCAGCACGATTACGTTTGGCTTGAGCTACAGTTCTTATATTAACCTTGTCTAAACTAGGTAAAATAATATCATACTGGTTATCTACGTCCTCATCTACATAAGAACAATAGGTATTTTTGCTGTTGTGTATCTCTTTTAAGAGATCTCTGTTGTTAAGATATTTCTTTCTCATTAAAGTTTCCTTAAATTATATACTCATATAATAACATCAATA